>Ga0209417_1001123_pt1 | contig 51969 bp, 57 predicted proteins | sample RifGroF2_FD_184002 | JGI IMG/M metagenome (GOLD analysis project Ga0209417, IMG submission 184002) | Groundwater microbial communities from Rifle, Colorado, USA - Groundwater F2 (SPAdes) (version 2) | ecosystem: Environmental > Aquatic > Deep subsurface > Groundwater | place: Rifle, Colorado...
GTGCCGGGTGCCGAGAGTTAATGTTTGTTTGTTATTGGCAGGAAGGAGTACATTATCTGCCCCCATTGCCTTTAATAGGGCGCATACGGGTATATAAAGATTTCCCATTTGCGGGAAAGAAATGATTTTTTTATCAAATTTGTTATTAAAATTCATAATAAGTTATTATAATAACTGAAAAGGATTTGGTATTCACCATATGGATGTTAAGAAACTAAAGATGAATATTTGAGAGGTTGAGGATGTCAATTAAGCTTGATCCTACTAAAATAAGAGTTGAAGAAAAAGGGAAAAATAAAAAAGTTATTTATAAGGATTTTGACTTCTATTCTTGGCCTTATGAAGGGCAGACAAAGATTAAACATTTCGTTTTTGAGGAATATTTTAAGGTTTGGACAATTATATTAGGGACTTTTAATAATAAAATTAATTATTTTGATGGTTTTGGTGGATGTGGGGCATATATAGATGAAGAAAAAAATGAATTACATTTTGGTTCACCTATATTAGCAGCTAACATTAAAGAAAATTCAGTTAAGTTAAGTTCAAAAATTAATATCGTAGTTATCGAAGAAAATCAAGAAGCTATTGATAATTTAAAAAAAGTTATAAAACATAATAAACTTAACCCATTTCAAATTATTCAAGGTGATTTTGATATTGAAGTCAATAAATTCCTTGATAAATTAGAAAAATCACCTACCCCCACTTTTTTTATGATTGATCCTTTTGGTATAAGTGTTAAATATGAAACCTTAAAAAGAATAATGTCTATACCTAAAACCGAAATTTTATTTAATTTTATGTATAATACTATTTCAAGATTTTTAACTGTTGGCACAATTGAAAAAATTCTTGATGAACTTTTTGGATGTGATGAGTGGAAAAATTTAAGAGAGTTACAGGAAGAAGAGAAAGAAAAAGGTGTAACAGTATTATTTAGGGATCAACTTAAAAAATTTTCTGATTATGTCTACCAATATAGGCTTTCTTTTCAAGATAAAAAAAGAACTTATTATTATTTATTCCATTTAACCAATAATGTTAAAGGTTGCTCTATAATGAAATCTGCATTCGCAAAATTTAATTTTGGAAATGTTGCTTTTTTAGGTCCAAATCAACCTAACCCAAATCAGTCATTCTTTTTAGACCCTTCAGACTTAAAAAAATTAGAAGCAAAAACATATCTTGAAAAGAAATATAAAGAAAAGGAAGTTACATATTTTAATATTTTGAAAGAAGTTATTGATGAAACTCCATTTCTTGAAAAGCATATTAGAAGTGCTTTAAAAGAAATGGAAAAAGAAAATAAAGTTATAATACAAAGAATACCTGAATATACCGGTAAAGACAGAAAAAGGAAACGAACAGGTCTCGAAGATAAAGATATAATTCATTTTAATTAAATGCAACTTTAAGTCTTTGTTGCCGTGGTTGCTGACTCCAAAGTCTGCCTTCAAGTAGTCTACCATTTTTCTTTTTATTTACACCGCCCCATTGCTTGAAAAAGAAAGGTGTATTAGCTTTAATGCATTGATTTTTAATGGATATTACCCAGCTCGGGTCTAAATATCTTGCATTGATACCACTTTCCCCACCGACTATGACCCAATCAATGCCGTCTAAGAATAATTGATTGATTTCACCAATCATAGGCTCAATCGATAAAAATTTTACCGAAGCGGGAGTTTTTATTAAATCATTAATTCTAGTGGTATATTTTTGCGACTCTACTGTAACACCTAACCAAATATTAGAAGTCCAGTTAACTTTATCAATAAAATCCAACAATCTATCTGAACGTTTTGTTAAAACCTGAAAAGTATGCCAATGAGCCTTATTCATAATTTCAAAAGTTTTAATTATATAGTTGGTAGGGACATCTTTATGAAATAAATCACTCATTGAACAGACAAATATAATTTGAGATTTTTTCCAATGTAAAGGTTTTTCTAATTCATTAGGGTGCAAAGTCAAATTGAATCCATCTCTGTATTTTTCCTGTCTCATTGATTGTAATCTTAAAGCCATCTTTTCTGCATAACAATTAATGCATCCTTCACTTATTTTAGTGCAGCCAGTAACCGGATTCCACGTTGATTCTGTCCATTCAATTTTTGATTTTTGAGACATTTCTAACCTATTGAACTTTAATAAACATGATAACTTATTTAATGGAATTATTGAAGTTGCTTCCTATTCGTTCTAGGCATGAGCAGTTACTTCCTCAGAAATCTTCTCCAAAGCACTTAAATCCTTACCGCATTTGCATCCCCCTGCTGCTTCACATCCTCCATGGATACCGTTAACAGGTATTTTGCTGCTGCACAATTCCTGCCTGTCATGGTAATACTCACCCGGTAGCGGGAATAAGGTCATATAATAGTCCATAGTCCAGTTTTTGTCCATAACCTGCGCCACGTCGTGTGAATATTTATCTATTTTTTCCATAATTTCCGGCCTGGTCAAATAATCTGCCGCCCCTTTATGCGTTTCGTATGGTTTGAAATCCCTGTAATATTTCCTCAAAACATCGGGCCTGTCAACTATCATACAGGGCCTGAGCATATTGCCGTCATAGGGGATTGCATTCCTGACCGCATTCATGAATGGACTTCCTAATGCCTCGGTTAAGGTGCAGTCTTTTATATTATGCGTGGCAAGGTGCACAAACGTGCAGGGTTCCACGTCGCCTCTTGCATTTACATGGATGTACTGCCTTCCACCTGCTATACAGCCCATCATTTCCGGCCCGTCACCCCAGAAGTCCACGGTCATCATTGGCAAGGTGTTCCTTGCATTGTAAACAGCCTGTTTTATTGCTTCTCTTTGCTGTGCTGTAGGGATTAAATCAGGGTTCGGATTATTTCCTACAGGCACATAATGGAAAAACCAGCTCCACAGGCTTCCTTTATTGCTCAGCATTTGTATAAATTCGTCACTAATCACTTCTTCGGTGTTTTCTCTTGTTGCTGTGATGCTGGCACCAAAGAATATACCCTCTTTTTTAAGCAAATCCATTTTTTCCATAACTACCTGGAATGAACCTTTACCTCTGATGGCATCATTTGTTTCTTCCAATCCGTTTAAACTGAACATAGGGGCAACGTTTCCGAGTTTTTTAATCCTTTTTATGGTTTGCTCAGTTAATAACGAGCCATTGGTAAATACCAAAAACATGCAATCAGGGTAAAGCTCGACCAGATCAAGAAAATCTTTTCTTATGAAGGGTTCTCCCCCCACAACAGGCATTATGTGTATGCCCATTTCATTTACGGCCTCGTCCAATACTTTTTTCCACTGCTCAAAAGATAAATCTTCCTTTATCTCATATTCATGCGCCCAGCAGCCCGCACAATTGTAATTACACTTTTGAGTAATACTGGATAGCAGCACTGTAGGCGGGAAAAATCCGTTTTTTTCGGCAAATTGTGCCCTTTTCTTTAAATTATCGCCGTAATAGCCATGTACAAAGAAATTAAGTATAAATTTATTCCTGCAATGGGAGTTCAGCTCGTTAATAATCTTCTGCCACCAGTGAAGATGTGAATGGTCAGTTTCAAACAGCCATCTCATCCTTCTGGCATGGCGTACCCCACCTTCTGAATTAGCAATTTTTTCAAAAAACTTAGTCAGGGTTATCAAATTTTTCTTGCTGGACGTGCCAATAAGGTTAAGCAGCTGCCCAACAATAAACTCAGCACCCAGTCTTGGTTTCCACATTATTTTTTGAGGTAAAACACGCATAAAGATATTGTAAATTAAAAAAAGTTAATTCTATACCTTTTGGGGATTAATCTGCGAGGCGGGTTTGCTTAAATCATAATGAGAAAGGAGGGAATATTATGACTACAATCGAGGAATTAAGAAAAGACAGATGGCTGTTTTACATGGAGGGCATTTTACTTATGGCGCTGGGAATACTGGCTATAGTGCTTCCCCAGGTCACAACAGTCAGTCTTGCAGTACTGGCAGGTATATTTCTAATAATCGCAGGTGCTATAATGTTTTTCAGGGCATTCAGGCATGGAGCCGGAAGAATTTTCTGGCTTTCGCTCCTGTCAGGCATAATCGCAATAGCTACCGGCGGGTTTATGCTCAATAATCTGGCAGCAGGAATGTATGTTTTAACTATGTTTCTTGTTATATTCCTTATTCTGGAGGGGTCTTTAAAGATTATTCTTGCGAATTCCGTAAAGTCTCACAGGAATTGGGGCTATTTACTGTTTAGCGGCATAACTACATTGTTGTTAGCTTTATTTATAATAATAGGCATGCCTACAACAATATTCTGGGCATTAGGCTTGTTATTTGGAATTTACCTGCTCGTGGCCGGTTTCTCCATGATCGCATTCGGTATCGGGCTTGAAAAGTCGTACGAAGAACGGGCTCATTAGAGCTTGTTTCTCTTTCTGAAGGGATATTTCCCGCAAATTTGCCTGTATCCTATTTTTTTCAGTGATTAAATACTTTATTGCATTGTTTAGCATGCTGAAATTCATGTCCTTAACTGAAACAAAAGGAGCAGTAGTTTCTTTTGCAAGAGTTTTCACCTTTGGATCATAAGTTATTGCAAGAAAAGGCACGCTATATTTTGCTGCAACCAGGCAAGCATGGTATCTCATGGCAATTAAATAATCTAAGTTGATCAAGCAATCTATAGTTTCATCCAGGGTTAAGTCTGTTAACACTTTTGTCTCAATGCCGTTAACCATTTCTTTAAAGCTATTTAAAACCTCTATATCATTCTTATCCTGAAGCGAAATGAGGTTTAAAACTATGTCCTGCCCTTTAAAGCCTGAACTTATGGCATCTGCGAGTGTTTTTAACTTTGTATTATCCAATGTTGGCCATTTTCTAAGCTGAATACCCACATTTATTTTATTTTTTTCGATTTTAACCGGATTATATTCCAACTCCCAGACAGGATCACCAGTCAAGTTTGAATCTATATTCAAAGATTTTAGGAATTCCACACTTTCTTTATCTCTTACAGTGACTAAATCCACCTTTTTAAGCACATAAGCCGTAAGCTTTTTGCCTAATTTGCTGTTTATAGGTCCGATTCCCTGGGAATAAATAACTGTCTTTTTCTTTAAAATTACTGCCAAATACAAAAGCCCCAGGTAATACAGCAGGCTTTTCAGGCTTGTAACATCCTGTAATAAGCTGCCACCGCCGCTAACAAATAGATCGCAGTTTGCAATTGCTTTTAAATCCGGTATTTTTGACAATACAGTTATTTCAGCATTATCAAAGTTTTTCTTTGATTCCGCACAAATAACCCTTAATATTGCCTCATCGCCAAAATTTCCGTGTCCATAATAACCTGAAATAACAATCTTCATATATGCAAAAACTCCCCAAATATCCCTAAAAAGCCCTCATGAATCGCTTCAGAATACGTTGGATGAGGGAAGATGGTTTCTATAAGGTTTTCAGGAGATAAACCGTTACTCATTGCAATAGTGGCCTGCTGGATAAGTTCTCCAGCGTATTCAGCCACAATATGCACACCTAAAATTTCCTTATCATTAGCTAAAATTTTAACAAACCCCTCGGTTTTATCGTCAGTTTGCGCCCTTCCAACTGCGCTTATAGGGAAAACACTTTTTTTATAGGGTATTTCTTTTGTAATAAGGGCTTCTTCGGTGTACCCGACTGAGGCAATCTCAGGTTTTCCATATACCACAAAAGGCACATGGTTGTAATTAATATTAACCTCTTTGCCAAGCAGGATATGCTCAACTGCTTTTACTCCCTGGTGAGATGCAACGTGCGCCAGCGGAAAAATGCCTGTAACATCGCCAATTGCGTAAATATTGCTGATATTTGTTCTTAAATTATTGTCTACTTTAATAAATTTGCCATCTTTTGTGTTGGGCTGCCTTCCAGCCGCTAAAAAGATTATGTCAGGCTTAATGTCCAGCTTATCCACGGTTGTGTTTTTGTAAACAGCTATTCTTTTTCGTTTTTTAAGTTTTTCTATATACTCTGAAACCTCCCTGTCAAACATTGGGCATAGTCGGTCAGCTATTTCGACAATAGTTACCTGCTTTTCAAAAGAATGAAAAACCCTTGCCCATTCCAGCCCAACAGCCCCGGATCCTACAATAAGCACAGAATCAGGTAATTCTTGAAGCGATAAGATATCATTTGAATCAAGAATATATTTATGGTCTATTTCCAGCCCGGGCAAAGACTTTGTCCTTGAACCCGTTGCGATTATAAGGTTTTTAAATTCGATTATTTCCCCGTTTACTTTAAGGGAATTGTTTGTTTCAATAACAGCCTCGCCTTTTACCAGCTCAACATTTTTACTTTTTATCAGTCTGGTCAGGCTTTTTTGCAGTTTTTCGACGATCTGCTGTTTTCTATCAAATACTTCTCTGTAATTAAATGTGACATTTTCAGCTTTTATGCCGTATTTAGATAGTTTTTTAGCTTCATTGTATTTATCCGCGCAGGAAATAATCGCCTTGGAAGGGATACATCCCCAATTAAGGCATACTCCGCCCACTGCCTCCTTCTCGATTAATACCACCTTTGCACCAAGCTGTGCGGCCCTGATTGCTGCTACATAGCCGCCCGGTCCTGCCCCTATTATTGCTATGTCATACATGGCATACATTGTAACTCCTGATAAACTCTGTTTATAACCTCTTCCCATTGGTTTGGGCTGCTTTGTCTAAACAACTTCATACTATCATACCACTGAGTTGCTTCGCCTTCCAGAAACCACCTAAAATCCGGCACTGTCTGCAATAATGCCCATACTGACCGCCCTAATGCTCCTGCAAGATGCGACACAGCCGTATCCACAGTAATTAACAGGTCAATATTCTCAAGTGCGGCGGCTGTATCTGAAAAATCTTTAAAATCATCTCCCAAATTTATTATTTTTATATCATCTGGCAGGGTATTGAGCTGGTCAGTTCCGCAGCCTTTTTGAAAGGAGTAAATTTTAATGTTGGGCAGCCTTAGAAACGGATAAAAATCGCTAATATGCGGTACTGACCTGAATATATCCACATGTTTGGCGTTTCTGCACTGCCAGTTTATGCCCAGCTTAAAACAGTCATTATTAAAGTATTTTTCCTTATAAAACTGAACTTTTTCAGGATCAGCGTTAAGATATTTTCCGCTAAATCCAATATTTTTATCATTTACTCCGAGTATTCCCGGTATGCTTAATAGGGGAACGTGATAGTCAAACTCAACCGGCTCATTTGCAATAACTTCAGCCTTGAGGTCATTAATTTTAAACAGGTCAATAAGTTCCTTTTGCGGCTGGAATAAAACTTTTGCATCCATTGAGTTTAATACAGACAGGAATCTTACAAAGTTTATACTGTCTCCAAACCCCTGTTCATAGTAAACATAAAGAGTTTTACCCTGTAATGGCTGCCCTGTCCACACAGGCTGCTTAATTCTTTTTATTTTTTCCTGATAAATATGATTATCATTCAACCTGCGCTGGTAATACTTCCATCCTTTATCAAAATTCTTTAATGCGAGGTAAGAAATCGCCGCATTAACGTAAGCATCGTCTTTTTGAGGATCGTATTGTATTGCTTTTTCAAAATATTCAATTGCCTGCTCAAGTCTGACTGCATCCCTCTGCATATTCCCAATGTTATTTAATACTTCCGCTGAATTAGGAGCCAGTTCCTCAGCTTTTCTATAACATATTAGCTCTTTTTTCGGTTCATTCCTGTAATGGTGAACCAAGCCAAGGTTTACATAGGCCTGCACAAAATCAGGCTTTAATTCTATGGCTTTTGAATAACACGCCAGGGCTTTTTCATAGTTTTTAGAATTTTTATAGGCATTTCCAAGGTTATAAAAGGCTTCAGCATAGTCCGGCTTAATCCTGATTGCCTGCTCGTGGCAATTTAGGGCTTTTTGAACTTCTCCCCTGTCAAAATAAACTGTTCCGAGGTTATTGTGGATTTCTGCGCAATTAGGGTTTATTTTAAGGGCTTTTTCATAGCATGAAATAGCTTCATTCAGCATTTTCTGGGAAGAATACAGCATCCCAAGGTTATTATAAGCTTCAAAGTTTTTTGGATTCAGCTTAATTGCCTTTAAATAGTTGTCTGTAGCAATTTTTATATTGCCTTTATCCCAGTAAGAGTCTCCCAGTCCGCTGTAAGCCATGCTTAAAATTGCAAAAACATTGGGATTATTGCGATTTGTTTGAAGTATTTGGTTATAGAGCTTTTCAGCTTCCTCAATTTTCCCGGCTTTATGGTATTCAATAGCCTGAGCCAGCTGTTTCTGAACCTGCATTTAGGATTATAACCCCCGAACTTGTTCCGATTCTGCTTGCACCTGCGTTTATCATAGAAAGTGCGGTTTCATAGTCTTTTATACCGCCGCTTGCCTTTACTTTTACACCGGTGCCTTTTACAGCGTCAAACATTAATTTCACATCTTCAATTGTGGCAGGTTTGGAGTTTTTTGTAAAACCCGTGGATGTTTTTACAAAACCCGCACCTGCTTCTGCGGCTGTTTTGCAGGCAAGTATTTTTTCTTCATCTGTTAAAAGCCCTGTTTCTATGATTACTTTCAAAACAGCAGGCAGCTCAGCCATCTTTTTTATTTCAGTTTTTACAAATTTTATATTGCCGTCTTTAAACGCACCAACGTTTATCACCATATCAATTTCGTGTGCGCCTGCTTCAATACACTTTTCAGCTTCTTTTAATTTAATTTCAGTAAACGTTGAGCCGCAAGGGAATCCAACCACCGCTGCAATTTTTATATTACTGCCTTTTAGAACCTTATTAGCTGCTGAAACACGGTAGGGCTGGACGCAAACAGCATAAAAATTATACTCTAAAGCCTGCTCGCAGAAACTGATAACTTCTTTTTCTGTTGCGTCTTGGGAAAGTAAGGTTTGGTCAATGTATTTAGCGAGATTTTGCATTTCTTTATTATACAAAAAGGAATTTATAAGAAATGTAACGAAATGATGAAGAAATGTTAAAATTTAAGCACTTTTTGGATGTAAAACGAGTTTAAATATATATAAAGTATATATAAAGTATAGCAGAGTAAGCGGAAAAGCCTACAAGAAAAAGAAGAGGTAAGAGTTATGGGCGTTTCAATGTATCAAATGAGTGTTTTACTTAATACCAGGGTACTTAGCGATCTTGAATATAAGATAGAGATAACCAATAGAAGAATGTTAGCACTCGCTCATTCTGTACAAGCGGGAAGTCACACATTAATTGATGCATTTTTTATAGAAAAAGAACTTATGGCAAAGAAAAAGGAATATGAGACAGAGCTTGAATCTAGAAAACACATCCTCGAAGCGGCTCAAAAGGGTGTCAAGGATGAAGCTAAAAAGAGTTTCACAATTGGTGTGGCTTAAATAACAACCCAAATTGGATAGATGCCGCATCAAGTGCGGCATGACACCTTTTGTTTATTTTCAGAATTGGGTTACATTGTAACTGATAGGTCATTCTGAACCATGGAATTAAGGCTATAATATTGGTATAAAGGCGTTGTGAAGAATCTTTTTAACGAGGCTGGAAAGATCCTTCGACTCGGCTTCATATGAAGCCTCGCTCAGGATGACAATTACTTCCTGATAATAATATCCAGCGTTCCTTTTTTGTCAAAAACATCTATCACCAGTCCCCTGCTTGTTTTCCTGAACTCTATACCTACTGATGCATCACCTACAGTTATATTTTTTATTTCAAGAAAATTAAGCCAGTCAGGAAGCTGCGGGTTTAATATCCGCAATTTTTTAGCCTGCGCGTCAGGCTCTATATTAAGCATTGATTTAATAAGGAAAAACACTGTCCCTGCTGACCATGCCTGCGGGATGCAGGCAACGGGATAACTGACAGGCGGGTTTGGGATTTCGTACTGCCGGGTAAATCCGCAAAATAGCTCGGGAAGCCTTTTGTAATACATTAATCTTGCTGCTTCAAATAAAGAAGTGCTTATTTTAATGACCTGATCACTATATCCTCCTCGGGAAAGGCCATTTGCGATTATACTGTTGTCATGAGGCCAGATTGAACCGTTATGGTAACTCATAGGGTTGTAGGCTACAGAGTTATAGCTTAACGTCCTTATTCCCCAGCCGCTGAACATATCGTACTGAAAAAGTCTTTCCGCAATTTTTTGTTCATAATAGGGTTCTAAAATACCGGTTTCCAGCAGGTGCCCAACATTTGAAGAGAAAACTCTAAGTGGATCTCCGTTTTTATCGAGTGCCAATGCGTAAAAATTCATATTATCAACCCAAAAAGCCCTATGGAATCTTTGCTTAAAAGAGGCAGCCTCTGATACAAGCCTTGCGGAAAGCTTATTATCTCTCATATAAGTTGCAAGCCTTGCCATTTTAACTTTTGCGGCATAAAAATAACCCTGAACTTCAACTGAGGCAATTGGTGGCTCAGCGAGGGAGCCGTCAGCATGCATATAAGAGTCACTTGAGTCTTTCCATGCCTGGTTAACCAGTCCTTCTTTGCTTTTTTTAATATATGCCGCAAAACCATTATATAAAGCGTAATTATCCATCCAGTCAAGGCAAGCTAAAGCCGTTGGCCAGAGTTTTTCCAGGGTTTCTACATCATTGGTCCACTTAAAATATTCATATAGCAGAATTATCCATAAAGGAGTTGCATCTACTGATCCATAATAAGGAGTATGAGGTATCTGGTTACTTCTGGCGAGTTCTCCAAACCTTACTTCATGGAGGATTTTCCCGGGTTCTTCTTCTCTCCATTCATCTACTTCTTTTCCTTGAAATTTTGCCAGGGTTATTAGTACGTTTTTAGCAAGTGTAGGAGTTAAAATAAGCGATTGCCTTCCTGCGATAATGCTGTCCCTGCCAAATAAGGTGGTAAACCAGGGAATTCCAGCTGAAATATATTCTCCCCACACTGCTTTTGTAGTAAGCATATTTAAATCTTTTTGGCTTCTCTGTATCATTTCCCGAAAATCTTCATTGTCGGTTTGGAAGGTGGAAATCAGGTTATGCCACTCATTAACTGCTTTCGTGTTCAGCGCAAAAGCTTCAATAAAATCTGAAGCAGTAGTTTTTTCAGGTAGTAATGCTGTGGATTTAAGGTTTACTTTATACTTAATTTCTTTTTTAAAAGACGGCGGTAAGGTTACCTCATATGTTACCTTTCCTTCCTCAATACTGTTGGGTTTAACTAAATCAAAGCTTATTTCTGTTTCCTGCAGAGCTCCGGTTATATCTGTATATTGGAATAAAAGAGTATCAACTTCTATTTTAGGTTTTTGTATATTTGTTTTATTCAGGGATTTTAAGTTCCTGACTTCAAAAATATCCATAAAATCAGCTTCAAACAGCAATTCTAACTTTATTGTAACTTCGAACAGGTTGTAATTCGCTAAGGTTATAGTTTCAAAATACGCCCCAAACAGGACACTATCTCTTTTTATCTGAATAGTTTCTTGTTGAATCAGTTTCTCTGGATTAAAGTTATCCTTAATTCTCATATTAGTGCCAATAACAACCGACGAATATCCTGTTTCTGTGGAAGAAGAGAGAACTACAGGATATGTGTCATTTATTCTGCATTCCAGCCGGCTCAAAAAACGGGTATCTCCGAGGTAAAGTCCATAACCGGATGTAGTCCCGCTCAGCATGTTTCCGTTTTCGTCAGTAACAAGAAAAATATTGTTATTTTTTATAGTTCTTCGGACAGTATTATATTTTTCGCCTACAAGCATTACAGCCATATTTTTGCAGATTTCCTTTTATTTTTTATTAATACTTAGCACACTTTAAGCAGATTTTTTACATACTCTTTCATAAAATTATAGACAATTTAACTTTAGATTTCTAATTTAAAGTTTTTCTAAAAAATTACGATTATATAAATCATAGGAGCCGGACAGGAGTTAATGAGTTGCAACTTATTTCAGTAGATGATTTGATTAATCATAAAGTGCTCCCTTTTGACCTTTATTCAGAAAAAGGGAAAAAAATATTTGCAGCCGGGGAATTACTAACCCCGGGGAAAATTCTTCAACTTAAATATATACCTGCTCTATATATAGAAGAAGTAGAACAAAATAAAATTAATATTCCAGTTGATGAAGATCTTCTGGAAATCCTGGATGAACTGCCGGATGCCAGGGAAGAAGCGAAAAGCCAGGAAGAAGAAAAGAGAAAAGAAGCTGAAAAACCAAGGTTTTTAAGAGATTACGGTAATCTCCCTCTTCTTCAAAAAGTTCAGACAGAAATTAAAGATAAATATAAAATTATGATGGATTCCTTTGCTACAGAAGAAGGGGCAAAAGATGTCAGTGTATGCCTTGATATAAGGGATTCCATTATTGAAGAAGTTATTCCTGAGGTAAGCAGGATATTTTATAAATCACAATTAAAAGTTTATGGTGATTATAATTATTCACACGGAATTAATGTTGCAATGCTTAGTGCCTTGCTTGCCCATAAAATGAAGTTTAATGAACAGGCGGTAAAGGATATAACTCTTGCTGCAATGCTTCATGATATAGGAAAAACCGAAATTCCTGACTCAGTCATTAATAAAACAACACTTACGAACTCAGAACTTAGGCTTGTACAGCTTCATACAAAACTCGGGTATAATATTATTAAAAATGACCTGGGTTTGTCGGAACATATAGCTAAAGTCGCTCTCCAACACCATGAAAAACCGGATGGTTCCGGCTATCCTTACGGTATTTCAGGAAAACTTATATCTATGGAAGCTTATATCGTTTCTGTATGTAATGAATATGATAAATTAACCTCCGGTAAAGGGGAAATACGAGTTAAAAATTCCAAGGAAGCAGTAAAATATCTTCTGGAAACAGGATCAAAAAACTTTCAAACTGATGTGTTGTATACTTTTACTTATATGACAAATTACAATGATATTACGCCGTTACAATTAGATCTTTATAAATGAAAATAACAATTATTGGAGGAGGGCTTGCCGGTTGTGAAGCAGCTCTTCAACTGGCAAAAAGAGGAATACAAACTGATTTATATGAAATGAGGCCTGAAAAAACCACAGGTGCTCACTCTACGGAATACCTTGCTGAATTTGTGTGCAGTAACAGCCTGGGTTCTAATGATGTATATTCTGCAAGCGGGCTTCTTAAGCAGGAATTGAGATTCATGGACTCCTTCCTGATAAAATTCGCTGATGAATGTAGCGTCCCTGCCGGAAATGCACTTGCTGTAGACAGAACTTTATTTGCTCAAAAAGTAACCGCAGCAATTAAAGAAAATCCCAATATAAACCTTATAAATAAGGAAATAACTGATATTCCTACGGATACACCTGTTATTATAGCTTCCGGGCCTTTAACATCAGAAAGTTTAACCCAAAAAATTATGGAATTTACAGGCAGGGATAATCTTTACTTTTTTGATGCCATTGCGCCGGTAATTGAGAAGGATTCTATAGACTTCAATAAGGCTTTCTGGGCAAACAGGTATAATAAGGGCGAAGATGCCGCCTACATAAATTGCCCAATGATCAAAGAAGAGTATGAAATATTTTATGAAAAACTTATAAATTCGCCCACCATTGAACTAAAAGAGTTTGAAAAAGGGGCTAAGTTCTTTGAATCCTGCATGCCAGTGGAAGTTATGGCCAAAAGAGGCAAGGATACATTAAGATTTGGGCCATTAAAACCTGTTGGCCTTACTGATCCAAGGACTAATATTGAAAATTATGCGGTAATACAATTAAGACAGGATAATAAGGCTGCAACCCTGTATAATATGGTGGGATTTCAAACAAATCTAAAATGGGGCGCGCAGAAAGAACTTATTCATTGCATACCCGGTCTGGAAAATGCGGCTATAGTAAGGTTCGGGGTGATGCACAGGAATACCTTTATTTTCAGCCCGTTTGTGCTTGCTCCCACTATGCAGGCAAGGATAAGGAAGACGTTATTTTTTGCAGGACAGATAACAGGAGTTGAGGGTTATACAGAATCCATTGCAACAGGGCTTCTGGCAGGTATAAACGCTGCAAGATTTTTAGAAAACAGAGAATTATTAACTTTGCCTTCGATAACTATGCTGGGTGGATTGTGCTCATATATTACGCATATGGAACACAAGAATTTTCAGCCAATAAACAGTAATTGGGGCTTATTAGAGCCACCTGTAAAGCAGAAGGATAAAAAACTAAGGCATAAAATGCTTGCTGAGCGGGCATTGGATTATTTTGCCGGGATTGAATTATTAAATCAAAATTAAGATTGCTTAAAAACCTAAAATAGCTAACAATTTTTAAATATATACATTTTTTATATAGTATATATCGTTTTTATTTAGTAAAAAATCATAGATGGAGTTAGTGAGCATGAATCCAATCGAATTTGGAACATCAGCCATTGATAAAGCGATGGCAAACTACAAAGGAACCATTAGTTTAACGCAACAAATGGCGGGACAAGGCGGTACGGCTAACGCCGCCCAAACCGGCACTGCAAATCAGCAACAGGGTATTTTTGCAAATGCCCAGAACACAGGAGGTGACGCATCAGGTAAAGTTAGCCAGGCAACACAGATGGCATACAGTTGGCTGGATGCAAAACAGAGTTCTACTCAAAATACGGGTCTTGCCAGCCAGGCAGGCCAGGTAAACAAAGCTGTTGCGCAAAAGAGACCTCCAGTGGTTGTGCGGGATCTCGGTGAAGGCACAAATGCCCAGACAAATGGATCATCTGTTACAATAAACCAGAGATACGCAGAAAAATCTTCTGTCGGCAGCATAGCAGCCTCTATTTTACATGAGTTTAACCACATAGCATTCGGTGGCGGAGACAAAGCGGATGAAACCCGGGCTGAATCCTTTGCTGAAATGTTCAGGGATGACAATGGAATAGGCAAGTTTAACAGTCAGCAGGATGTAACTGCCTGGACTAACAAAAACTATTCCAACTTAGCTGAAGACGGGGTAAATTTCTTTGCTTAGCCCTTAAAAACCAGACCTAGTTTTTAAAAAATGCCAACATTTATGGATGTTGGCATTTTTGGTAGTGGTCACATTGTGACTGATAAGATATTAGATATTTGTTAAAGGGGGTTATAGGGGGACTTTGTCCCCCTATAACCCCTAAACAAGCCACGCCAACGCCGCAAAGGGTGTTCTAAATTTATACTACTAATGTTGATGCACGCCACATCAAAAAAAATCAGTTACTTTTCGGCCACTACCGCATTTTTTTAGCAATAAAATTTTTCAGGAGGTTTTATATAAATAGAACATTCGATAAAACTAAAAAAGGGAAATGGAAGTTATGGAAATTTTATTAAATTCAACAAATTCAATTTTCTCAAAAAAAACTCAGAAAACACTGGCTATCCTCGATAAGTCAGAAGACATTCAGCCAAAAAATATTTCAGAATTCATCAATCATGGAACGTGCATTTTTCGCAGGCTTAAAGAATTATAATCCTATAAACTTAGCCTGCCTTTCTAATGTTATTAGGATTTTTAAATGATAGCATTCATGATGCGGGTATTTTTAGCCTGTATAAAAGGATATAATGGGAGGAAATTAAAATGAAATGCAAAGACGTTATGAGTAAAAATATTAAATGGTGTACCCCAGATTGCACTATAAAAGACGCTGTAGAAATTATGAAGGAAGAAAACTGCGGCGTAGTTCCTGTTGTAGATCAAGATATGCACGTTAAAGGCATAGTAACAGACAGGGATATAACCCTTTTTACAGTATTACAGCATAAAGACCCAGAAACCACTAAGCTTGGGGAATTTATGAGTAAAGATGTTATTACCTGCCTTGATGAAGAGGACTTTGACGATCTGGTAACCAGGATGAAGGAATATCAAGTCAGAAGAATTCCTATTGTAAACAAGGAAAATAAACTTGTAGGAATGGTTTCTCTTGGTGACGTTGCTGTAAAAGCACCGCAGGAAGAGCATGAAGTATACGAAGCTCTTGAAAGAATTTCAGAGCCTGTTCATTCATATTAAAGAAGGGAGAAAAAATGCACAGATTTAAGTTATTTGTTACTGCACTGGCAGTAGCGATAGTATTGCTTGTTACAAACACCACCGCTTTTGCAGAACAAAAAATTGGGCTTGTAGACATGGAAAAAGTCCTTAATAATTATGATAAAGCCAAAGCTGCCCAGGCGGATTTGCAGGCTAACCAGGAAGAATTGCAGAAAATGCTTATAGATGCCAAAAAACAAATCGATAATGCAAAATCTGATAAAGATAAAGAGAAACTCCAGCAGGAAATAGCAGATAAAATTACCCAAAAAAGTAAAACATTCAAGGAAAACTTCACACAAAAGTGGGAAGTTGTTGAAAATAATGTGCTATCTACTATCAAGCAGGTTGCTGATAGCGAAGATTATACTCTTGTAATGGATAAGCAGAGCGTTATTGCAGGAGGAGATGACATCACAGACAAAGTAATGTCGGCTTTAAAGTAACGTTAAAGCGCTGCTTTTATTTTGACAAAATAAAACCCGTAAATCTGCGTCATTGAATAAAAAGTGTACGCAGCAACCAGCACTTCATCCTTCCATTGGTGATACCCGCAGGAATTAGGAATTATGGAGAACGGATTGTCAGGGAAATCCCTACATATTTGCGGCCGATCTTCATAAACAGGGCAGGTATTAGTTCCCTGCAAATGCTTGCAATGGTAAAAATTCGCTGTTTCCCCGGAGTCATCTCCCTGGAGCGTTGATAATACAAGATCAACGTACTCAGGATACACTTTTCTTGCTTGTTCTATATCAGTATATGGAATAAAAATTGAGGTGAACTGCTGTGCGAAATTGTCATTATTTGAGGCTTTTTGCTTAAGTTCTTCATAAGTAAACTCAGAGCAGGCCAGCTTGCAGCAGGTACCTGTTCTGTTACATTTAAACTGATGGCGGTAATCCAAGATTTCCTGCACTTTTTTACTTATATCAGGTTCTATTTCAGCACTTATTTTATACATAATAAGCTGCTGCCAGTGCCGGAAACTGCACTGTTTCGGTAATATGGTTGTTATTGAGTCAGGAAAATCTTTGCATATAGAGCTTTTCTCGCAATTAATCCTGTCATCGGCATGCTTACAGTAATAAAAATAAACAGGTTCATCATGTTTGGAAAGAATAAGATCTACGTATTCATGCGCTAGAGGACTTTCATACGGAACAAATAGTTTAAGGTATTCCTTTGCTGTTGTATCGTTTTCTTCATTAGCAAGTCTAACTATGTCATCAGGAGAAAGTTTAGAATATCTTATTTTACAGCATACCCCGCATTCCGTGCATGAAAAGTCAGACCTGTAGCTTTCCATTAATTCCTTAAAGGTTTTAGACGCATTGAGGAATAATTCTCTGTATAATTGGCGATTTTTTTTCTGTTCGATAGCAATTTCTTCCATGTTTAAATTATACCCCTAATTGCTAGTTCTTTATTATGCTTTCGTTTATTTAAAACACCTCGAATATAAACTAAACTTTAGACAAGCGTGGATGTAAGAGAAGGTAAAAACAAATTTAAAATTCTTAGACTTGTGGAACCTTTTTGAGGAGAGTTATCATGGAACTCAAACAAAAATATGGAGAAAACCTATATAACCCCAATATATTGGAATTTAAGAACGTCCCAAAGGACATTCTCCATTGGCTCGAGAAAATTTCCCTGGAAAACAACTGCCGGATCGAGAAAAAAGAATGGAGAAGCAAATATAACAGTTACGTAGTGTACGATTACGAGCCATTTTGTTCGGATGGTTTTGAAATAAGCCTCACTATTTCTTCCACTACCAGAAACTATTTAAAATTTATTCAATATTTATATGAAAATAAACTGAAAAATATTGAGTATCTTGAGAATTGTCTGATTGGATAAATGTGTGACGGCAAAGACTAAGCAGGATGGAGTGAAATCCATCCTGCTTTTGTTTTATATAGAGCTAATATGAAGGTGCTTTTAATACGTAATTTTTTTAGAAGCGGCTCAGTACACATTTTTTGTTTTCCTTTCAGGTTAACCTTGACGTATAAGTTAATTTTAAGGGGAAACTGGCCGCTTCGCGGCCAGTTTCCCCTTAAAAAACTATTTTTACGCCAAGGGCATTATGAAACTGTATAAAATTAACCCCTACAACGTCGCCAGCAAGTTATGTATTGGTTGCAAATTGGCAAATTTTTTATGTAACAAAAAATTTACAATCTTTAAAGCAATTATTTAATATAGATTGTTTTTATAACTATAGGGAATTAAATTTCGGTAGAGAGGGAGAAATATGTTGTTGGGTAAGGAAAGAGAAAATAGCATTTTAAGCTTAATCTGTGCAGGTTTAATTTTTACATTACTGTTGGTTTCTTATAGTATTATAGGATCTGATAATGATTATTATGATCTGAACAGGCAAAATGTTGATTGTACGGGGTTAATAGCTTTATATTATGGACATCAATATATCTAATATTATAGATAACCTCTGGCAATGGCTCGTAACAAATAATAACAGGCCCGCAATCAGGGATACTACCAGGGTTTACAGTATAAAACATGATTGTTACATTGAAAGTTCTGTGTCTGATCCATTATCATTTACGATTTTTGAGCTCTCAGATAAGGGCGAACTCCTTATTGATGATGTATCAAGACTTATAGATAGCAAGGCAGGGTATTTTCTTTTTGTGAATACGGAAAAGAAGTTTATGGTAATGGTGAAAAACACTCTTGAAAACTGTAAAAAGTTAACCCGAGGTGAAAAGGTAGATAACCTTAAGGTAAAATTGGTTGTGTAAATACCATTTTACTACTTTAGTATTAAATTTTGATAAAAAAATGACTTTTTAGTTTGTTATAAGTATAATTATAAATATGAAAAAATTAGGTATTATTTTAACTCTCTTCTTTGCAATTTGCCTACAGGGCACTGCTTTATGTGTTTCAAATTCAGTCATTAAGGCTGAAAACTTGATTCAACTTATTTCCTATACAAGCCAGTATGCAAGAATTGAAGGTGAAATCCGCGATTGCAAGATAACAGATAACTCAAAGGTTATATTTTTGAATTTTGGGAAGAATTTTAATACATCATTAAGCGCCTTAATTTACAATACAGACATACCTGCGTTTATTGATGCAGGAATCTACGAACCTGATAAGTATTTCAAGAATAAAAAGGTTGTAATTGAAGGAATAGTTAGGGTTTCTAATGGCAAGCCCGAAATAATAATTAATTCACCTGATCAAATCAGGGTAATTAACGAATAAAAACAATGACTATACTTCAGGAAATTCTGGAATATAAAAAACAGGAAGTATTAAAGCAGAAACAACAGGCAAGAAGCTTTTATAAAGTGCTTCAAGCAGGCAAATTTGCACTTATTGCTGAAGTCAAAAAAGCTTCGCCCTCAAAAGGTATAATAAGAGAAGATTTTAACCATATCGAAATAGCACAGGCATACGCTAAAGCCGGCGCTGCTGCTATTTCAGTTTTAACTGATGAAAAGTTTTTTAAAGGTAATGTTCAGTATTTAAAAGATATCAGGGCAATTACTGATTTACCCATATTAAGAAAAGACTTTATAATTGATGAATTCCAGGTTTATGAAACTAAAATAATCGGTGCAGACATTATTTTACTTATTGTTGCTGCTCTGGATAAGGCACAGATTAAGGATTACTATGATCTGTCCCGTGAACTGGGGCTTGAGGTTCTGGTGGAGGTACATGACCGAAAAGAATTTGACACTGCTGTTGAGCTCGGCGCAAACATAATTGGAATAAACAATAGAGACTTGAAAACATTTGAGGTGAATCTTCAAAACACTGTTAATATTATAAAGGAAGGAATACCTGAAGGGGTCTTTGTTATAAGTGAGTCAGGAATTCAAGATAATGGAGATGTAAAGTTTTTAAAGGAAAATGGGGTTTCGGGCATTCTGGTAGGTGAGGCTTTGATGCGGGAAAAGAATATTGAAACAGCTGTTCTAAATCTGTTAAAATAGAATTTATGGATGAAGTAGTAATAACAAATATAAACATGGACACATTTATACCTCTGGGGATAAAACCAGCGGAGGTAATTGCCAATGCCTTAAGAGAATCCGGGCTTATAACGAACTACACGCAAATTAACGGCATGAATCCGATCGAGTTATGCACAACTTTCATTGAAAAAAAATCTAATTACCAGCAGTTAACAAAACTTGGAAACCTGCTTGTTAAAAATAAAGTAATAACACTGCAACAGCTTAAGGATGCGCTTGCAACACAGAACGCCAACCCTTCAATGAAATTAGGGAATATTCTTATTTCAATGGGGGCTTGTAGTAAATTCGATATTGAAAGGTGCATTAAATCCCAGGATAAAATCAGGGAAGACATTAAAAAGCTTGACGATTATGAAGATAAGGTTGATCTATTGAGGAAAAGGCTCTCGGGCGGCAAAATAAGTAATGATCATATTTAAGAATTTGTTTGGTTAAAACATAAATGACAATAGGTAATTATTTCTTTTAAAAGCGGCGCAGGACACATTTTTTGTTTTCTTTTTGGATTGTCCTTGACGTAGAAGTTAATTTTAAGGGGGAAACTGGCCGCTGTGCGGCCAGTTTCCCCCTTAAAAAAAATTTTTTAACGCCGCGGTAAATCAGGCTTTGCAATTATAGTACTAAGCATTATTTGGATTTAATAAAATAAGTAGCCAGATTCGCAGTCAGATATCCAAAGAAGGTAAAAGCATACAACGCTAGTAAAAAAGCCAGAACCCTTCCTTCCCAGCTAAGCGGCCAGTAATCTGTTCCTATTGTTGTTATTATCATTGATGTCCACCACAGTGCATCCCAGTAAGAATTGAGACCCTGTGCAACATCCCTTTCAAAATATAATAGGCCGGCAGCACCTGCAAAAATTAAAATAATAGTAAAAACAAGAATATTTCCTAAAGCATTTGTTTTTAATATTTGTCTGATAGCCTTTGCGCTGCGCCTTGTTGAAGTAAGGAGTTTTAAGGTATTTAATGGCCTTAAAAACCTGCTTACTAATATAAAGCGTCCTGCCCTAAATAACCTTAATACCCCAAATGCAGGCAACAGCACAGAAAGTCCGGTTATCCAGTTTCTCTTAAGGTATTTTATTCTGTAAGGCGCTATTATATAACCTAAAAGAAAGTCAACAATAAAAATCCCCCAGATTATATAGCTCAACATAAGCAATTGAGGGTTAAGTCCTAAAGTTAAATCCAACATAATCAGTACGAGCCAAACAAAAGCCAGGATAGCTAGAGGCTTGTCCATTAAACGGTCCAGCTCAATCAAAAGTTTATAGCGCTCTCTTCTGAGTGATCTTTGATGTTGTAAATTTTCTGCCATAAACATGGCATAAATAAAAATTAACTATCTGTCATCCTAAAGGTAGTGAATAAACCTGTTATTTATCTTTATTGGATTTTTCTTCCGGTTTTTCATCCGCCTGTGTTAGTTTTGAAAACTCTTTATCATCAGATGTAAAGTCAAGACTGATGTTTATGCCTTCTTTTTGAATTGTAATTTTTGTATTTCCGCCGGATTCCTTAGTTGCCCAAATTACAGGCTCGCCGGTATTTTCATCAAATTCAAGCACTCTGGTTTCGCCGGGCTGCATACTTTTAATTACATTTGTGTAGTTATTTGCTGAGAGGTATTTAAGGATTTCCTGTTTGAGTATTTCATCATCAAATGGAACGGTTATGGAACTTGATGAAACGACAGAGGATGAATTGGCTACTTGACCGCTTATGCTTGCTGTTGCAATGTCTGATAATATACCAATGATTGAGATGCCCTTTTCACTTATTCCGCTAATGGCAAATTGTACGGAACCTCCATTAACACCGTTCACTGAGGGGAGGTCTACAACATCAGATAAATTTAATCTGAAATTTTTATTTGATACGTTCATGGCATTTTGAATAAGTCTTGCAGCTACTTTGTCTGTAATATTCCCGCTTAAATTCTGAAATGCATCGCTTAATATATTATTATTTTCACTTTGGACTCTCGATTCTTCGCTTTTCAGAGAGCTTGCCAGGCTAATTGTGTCAGAATTGGCTGCTTCATTTGTGTTTGAGGAATTATTTCCGAATATACTTAAATCAGAACCTTTTTCATTGGAATTTATACCTGTATTGCCTAAGTAATCTTTGTTTAAGTTAAGACCAAGTGCTTCAAAGTTTATCATTTCTGCCTCCGAGTAACATTAGTTAAAAATTCTACTAATAAAAATTATATATTTTATATATATAAAAACAATTTCCTTTAAAAAATTGCTAGGCAAAAATGAGCGTTAATGATACTTTAGGCAAAAAAAAGCTATGATTCTTCAGGAATGCATAGCTAAATAGGGATATGTGTATCGTCGTCTTCTAAGGAGTACAATATTAATATTAATAGTTCAACTTCAGTAATACATCATCTATAATTATGAAAAAAATAGTCGGATCACCAAATGCAGAAAAAAAAATTCATAAGCATACTTTTTAAGTGCTGCAGTGCATACAGCCGAATATATGTAAATAAAGAAGGTACGGCCTATATTGGAAGGTGCCCCAAATGCTTGCGGCAAGTGAACATAAAAATAGGCTCCGGCGGTGTTGATACCAGGTTTTTTGAGGCATATTGATGCTTCTTGATTAAAAGAAAAAGACCCTTTGAAAAGGGTCGCGAGCTTATGAGACAAGAGCTATAGAAGAAGATAATGAAGCAGTTTATATATTTATTATTTCATAAATATATATTAATACATCCATCGTGGGGTGGATATTTATAAACTTATAAAACTTCCGGATCTTTTCTGCCTACAGGAGCTTTTATTCCAAATTTAAAATTAACACCTGTTCTGGAACCATTTCTCACCATAACCTGCAGGAAGCCGCTTAATCCTTTTTCATTGTGGTTTTCAATTCCTGCTCCGTACTCAACATAACTTCCCAGAGATGATTCAGGCAGGACTACTTCATTAGCTGTAACTTTTGATTTGTTTAATGGATTAAATGTCATATTTGCGGCTAAATATGGTATCCAGCCTTTAATATTCTTGGTTAGTTTCACGCCCGGCACAAGCTGAATAACGTGCAGGGGGTCTGATTTAATGGCTGTACCCTGCGCATTACTGTGATCCTGAGTTGCTACCAAGCTGTATGCGATTTGGTTATTAAGTTGCAAAACTATTTCCTTAGGCAAATGAAAGTTGTAACCTGTTTTTGATGCAACAGAAGTCGTAAATAGCCCGTAATTTGAAGAACCTGCGTTTTCAATATTTTCCACAACTCCAAACCCGCCAATATTAGTGGACAAGGAGGTATAGAAATTACCTTTGTATAATGCGCCTAAAATCCCTATAAGTCCGCCGTTCTGGTATAAATCAACAGTGTTATATTCCTGACTTGCTCCGCTGAATCCGCCGTATAGGCTTACCATTCCCTTGCGGCCTTTTCTAAGGTCTATAAGAGGTGAATCAAACCCAACAAGCGCACCGTATGAAACGCTGTCAACCTTACTCGTCAAACTATTAACATCAATATTTTCAATGCTGTTGAATGGCCGGAACCATACAGAACCTTCTTTAAGCCTGCTATAGAGTTTTGAGTATTCAGTTGTTCCTTCTAATGTGGCTATTTTGTTTACGAAGCGATAATCAACACCTGTCTGGGCTTGTATAGCATCCATTATGTTCATAACTTCATCTGCCCGCTCGAATACAACATTATTAGTATTTGCAACATTTAAAAATATAGCTTGCTGAGATGCTCCAGCTGCCTGCACAGCGGGGTTGATATTGCCTCTGCTGAAAGACAGGGTGCCATCGCCGTTATTAGTTACGTTATAGTCGTAAACTTTTCCTGAAACAGCTTGGGCGTTGCTTCCAAGTGTAATATCAAAATCGTCACCAGGGTCAACTGTAACACTCCCGCCTGTACCTGCATAATCTTTATCAAGCATAACCAGTTCATTAATGGTTATATCATTATTAGTGACGCTTGTGGCGGTAATTTTGTCAGCAGTGAGTGAAGACAAGTTCACATCAGCTTTCAGATTCATATTATCAATATTTGCGGCTCCCAGAGAAATTGTATCAATTTTACCATTAGTCAGGCTTAGCGTTGAGCCTGAAGTGGCATTAAAAGTTGGAATATTGAAGAACGTCCCGTCAGCGCCTAGTGAAAGTGTGCCTCCGTACAAGTTAACAGTATTGCCTGCACCCACGGAATTTCCAAACCCACTCATGTCGGCGTTTAAAACAACTACACCTGTTGTGGGTGCAGTTACCGGGATTTTATTTCCGCCAGCTCCTGTACCGGTTGCGTTTATGTTAATAATGTTGTTATTGCCATTGCTTTGTATACCGTCATTAAAGACAACATTCGCATTGTTTGATGCATTAAGGTTCAATTTTGAAGCGTTTTTTAAGTATATGGCGTTATCGAGGTTATTAGCTGTATTGCCGGTGAAGTTCACATTATTGGTATTAGCAATTAAAGTTGTTGTGGAATTATCTGAGTAAATTGCCCCACCGTTACTATTGGCAGTATTGCCTGTAAAAGAAGCCCCACCATCTATTGTAAAAGTTGAGCTGCTGCCATTATAAATTGCTCCACTATTGCTGCTGGAAGTATTGTTATTGAAAGTAGCTTTATCATTTATTGTAAATGTAGAATTATCATAATTATAAATCGCCCCGCCGCTATTATTTACAGTACTGCCTGTAAAAGTAGCCTCATTATTTATTGTAAAGGTGGAATTTAGCGAATTGAAAATCGCCCCACCAGCAAGATTAGCAATATTGTCCGTGAAAGTGGCCTCATCATTTATTGTAAATGTAGAATTATCATAATTATAAATCGCTCCGCCTTCGGAATTAGTAGCAGTATTATTTGTAAAAGTAGCTCCATTATTTATGGTAAAGGTTGAATTAATCCGGTTATAAATCGCGCCGCCCAGAGTATTGGCAGTATTACCTGTAAAGGTAGCCCCACCATTTATTGTAAAGCCGGAATTCGAATCGTTAAAAATCGCTCCAGCTGACCCAGTTGCAGCAATATTGTTTGTAAAAGTAGCCCCGTTATTTATTGTAAAAGTAGAACTACTGCTGTTATAAATCGCTCCGCTGCCACTAGTTGCACTATTACCTGTAAAAGTAGCCCCACCACTTATTGTAAATGTCGATGTTGAAGTATTGCGGATTGCACCACCCGTAACATTTGCAAAATTGTTTTCAAAAGAAGCCCCGTTATTTATGGTAAAAATAGAGTTATTATTGTTTAAAATAGCTCCGCCGTTCCATGTATTCGCTCTATTGCCAGTGAAGGTAGCCCCATTGCTTATTGTAAAAGTTGAATTAGTCGTATTATAAATCGCTCCACCCGAATTAGTTACGGTATTGTTTGTAAATGTGACAGGATTACTTATAGTAGTTACTGCAGTGGTTTTATCAAATGCCCCACCATTACCTACCTTGCTGTTTTTTGTGTAGTTTGTAGTCCCGTCAATAACAAGATTATTGATAGTTACATTAGCAGGGATGCTAAAGGAACCGTCAGTAGTAGTTATTGCAAACCCTGCGCCGTTAATTACATAAGTGTTAACCGGCAAGACAATGGGAGCAGTTAAAACGATATTAGCTGTCAGGTTAATAGTGGGTTCTGCAGCCACGTTCCCGAGTGCAGCGTTAAGCTGGGCTTCCGTGCTTACGTTTACGGCAGCGAATGCGTTTGTAAATGCTAATACTGATATAGTTACAGCTAGAGCTAATTTACTTCTGCCTTTTACACCCATAACACCCAATGCTCATCGACATTATATAATTTAATTTATATTGTTTAATAAATTAGATCTTAGCAGATTATTCAAAATTGGGTAATAAAAAACTAAAGTGATCATACTAACCGCAAAGAGCCGTCTTTTTAAGACAGCTCTTTTATATTCAAATTCTAATCAAATAGATTCAAAGGGTAGGAGGGAATAAATTAGTCTGATTCATTTTTGCCGAATTTCAAAAGAAGTAAAATGGCGTAGTTCATCTTGATGGAATCAATCATCTTTTCCAGGGATTTTTCATCGTCCTTATATTCTAATGTTTTTAGATTTTCGTTGCTCATTGCTTTCGTTTCAACCTTTACTTTATATATTTATTATATATTATGTATTTGATAAAAGTAATTACTATTATAGGTGAGCCAGGGTGAAATTTTTTATCACCCTTTTGGATTTTCCTGTAATTTTAGCGGGTAAGGTAGAATTTAGCCCACGCAGCATTTAACCCAACCCCAATAAAACTACAATCCCCATTTATATTAAATCTTAATGAAAGATATAAATATATATGTTATAATATATTTATATCTTTATTTGATTACACTGACATAGAGGGATTGAAGGAGAAATGTAATGGGCTTGAATCAAATGTCGAACAGGAAAAGAATTGAAAGACTGGAAATGAAACTGGGCATTGAAAAAGATAACCCGGACATGGACTATTGGGAAGAAATAAATTCCTGTGCATGTGAGTGCCTAAAACAGGAAATGAAGCACAAAAAATATGTCCTGCCTGATTATCTTAAATTTGCAGAACACATATTTTACAGGGTTTTGAATTTTTTTAAAAAACTGTATAAAAATATTCTTGAAGAAAGACAGAAAAGCCCCAAAGACAGTCTGAAAAATGATAAAACTTTATTATCCGGGTTTGGTTGGGTACACAGATTAGCATATATGGAAATAACATTATATAAAACGCTTTCACAAATAGGCCCTTGTTCAACAGTAAAGTTTCTTAAAGATAAATTATTTTTCTCCTACAAAGACGTTCATACAAATACAAGACAGTATATTTACAAAGTAGAATTCCCTAATGAGCCAAAATTGTTCTACATAGGAGTAAAAAAATTCCAATACTGGTAAAGAAAGTTTTTTCATATAGGTAAAAAAAAGTCCAAAAAAGTCTAAAAAGTCTTTAATTCTTGTTTACAAAACACCTTTGTGTTATAAAACAGAAGTTATGTGAAAAAGAAAGAGGTAGATCCTATGACACAAAAGCGTGTTTATCTTTTTAAAGAAGGTAATGCAAATATGAAGAACCTTCTTGGCGGTAAGGGAGCAAATCTTGCAGAAATGACAAATGCTGGACTTCCTGTCCCTCCAGGACTGACAATTACAACCGAAACCTGCATGGAATACATTGATAACGGAAATCAAATGCCAGCAGGATTGATGGATGATGTTAAAAAAGCATTGACTGAAGTTGAAAAACAAGCTGGTAAGAAATTTGGCGATGCGTCAAATCCCCTGTTAGTTTCCGTAAGGTCAGGCGCAAGACTCAGTATGCCTGGTATGATGGAAACCATCTTAAACCTTGGTTTAAACGATGAAACAATTAAAGGTGTGATAAACCTTACCCAGAACGAAAGATTTGCGTATGACAGCTATCGCAGATTTTTAACGATGTTTGGCAGCGTTGTTCTTGATATCGAAAGACATCACTTTGAAAAAGAACTCGATATTATTAAAGCAGAACAAGGCGTTAAGTTAGATACAGAAGTTAACGCTGAAGGACTTAAAAAATTAATTCCTGTTTACAAAAATATTATTAAAGAACACTCAGGGAAAGAATTCCCGCAAGACCCTTATACACAGCTTCAACTTGCTATAGAAGCGGTATTTAGTTCATGGAATATTCCAAGAGCTGTTGCTTACAGAAATCACTATAAAATTGACCATAGATACGGTACAGCTGTAAACGTACAGACAATGGTATTTGGAAATATGGGCGATGATTCAGCTACAGGCGTATCATTCACCCGTAACCCAAGCACAGGCGAAAATGAATTCTACGGCGAATACCTTACAAATGCTCAGGGCGAAGACGTTGTTGCCGGTATCAGAACACCAAAGGCAATATCAGAACTTAAAATAGAAATGCCTGAACTTTATAAACAGTATGTTGATATTGCGCAAAAACTTGAGCGTACATATAGCGATGTCCAGGATATGGAATTTACTATTGAAAAAGGCAGATTATATATCCTTCAGACCAGAAACGGCAAAAGAACAGCAGCAGCTGCTGTTAGGATAGCTGTTGAGATGAAGGAAGAAGGCGTAATAACAAAGGAAAGAGCTATACAGCTTGTTGATCCTTCACAGTTATACCAGTTAATGCTTCCAAGCTTTGATCCTAAAGCTAAAAAATCAGGAAAACTTATAGCACAGGGCTTAAACGCTTCTCCTGGAGCTGCTGTAGGTAAAATCGTATTTGATACAGATGAAGCAGCAGAAAGAGGACTTGCAGGCGAGAAAGTTATTCTCGTAAGAATAGAAACCTGTCCTGATGATATTCACGGAATGATCGCTGCTCAGGGTGTATTAACACTCAGAGGCGGTATGACATCTCACGCAGCTGTTGTTGCAAAAGGTATGGGCAAACCATGCGTTGCAGGCTGCGAATCTTTAAGAATAGATGTTAAAAATGAAACCCTCACAACATCAGATGGAAATGTTTATAGAAAAAATGATGTTATTTCTATGGACGGCGGAACCGGTGAAATATTTGAAGGTTCTATTGCTACAGTTGAACCAAAAATGGATGAAAATTTTGAAAAACTGTTCACATGGGCTGATGAAATTAAAACTCTTCTAGTAAGAGCTAACGCTGATACCCCTGAAGACGCTGAAAAAGCTATGGAACTGGGCGCTAAAGGTATTGGCCTTTGCAGGACAGAACATATGTTTATGGCACAGGACAGACTTCCTGTTGTACAGAGAATGATTATTGCCGGAACAAAAGAAGCAAGAAAAGAAGCTCTTGCACAACTTCTTCCAATGCAGTATCAAGACTTTAAAGATATGTTCAAAGCTTTAAAAGGCTACCCAATGACTATCCGTTTACTTGATCCACCTCTGCATGAGTTCTTGCCTAACAAAGATGAACTTATTGCTGAAGTTGCAACATTAAAAGCTCTTGGGAAGGATGCTTCCAAACAGGAAAGTCTGCTTCATACAGTTGAGAACTTAAGCGAATCTAACCCAATGATGGGCTTAAGAGGATGCAGACTTGGTCTTACTTATCCTGAAATTAACGAAATGCAGGTAAGAGCTATATTCGAAGCTGCCTGTGATCTTAAAAAAGAAGGAATGGAAGTAAAACCAGAAGTTATGATTCCTCTTATCGGTCATGTAAATGAACTTAAAGCAGTAAGAAACCAGCTTGAAGAAGTAGCACAGCAGGTAATGCAGGAAAGAAACATCGAAGTGGATTACCAGTTCGGAACCATGATCGAAATTCCAAGAGCTGCACTTACCGCAGATGCTATTGCTGATTATGCAGAGTTCTTCAGCTTTGGAACAAACGATCTTACCCAGATGACATTTGGATACAGCCGTGATGACGCTGAAAGTAAATTCCTCAATAACTATGTTGAGCAGAAAATCTTACCTTCCAACCCATTTGAAACATTAGACCAGGAAGGCGTTGGCCAGCTTATGAAAATCGCTATTGAAAAAGGTCAGTCAGTAAGACCTGGAATTAAGCTCGGAATCTGCGGCGAGCATGGCGGAGATCCAGAAAGTGTCAAATTCTGTCACAGAATTGGCTTGAATTATGTAAGCTGTTCACCGTTCAGAGTACCGGTAGCAAGACTTGCAGCAGCTCAGGCTGTACTGGAAGAAAAAGGCATGAAAACCCTGGTAACCAAGTAAAACTACTTAAACAAAAAAAAACTACCTTTTCTTACGGAAAGGTAGTTTTTTAATTATGTATTATTAGAGATTGATGAGACGCTGTTGATTAGATATTCAGTTTGAATGCTCTTTCTACTGCGTTCTTCTTCATTTTTTCATCGCCTTCTAATTTTTCTTTAAGTGCGGAGTATTCCATTTCTAGTCTTTTTAATTCTTGTTCAAGTTGTACGTCTTGTTGGTGATATTGTAAGAGAAGATCTGGGTTGCCGACTGCTTCTTGTGCTGAGTGAGCTAGTGCTAATCTTGCATCCTGGTTTAATTTAATTGCAAGTTCAATGTCACTTAACATTCTATAATCGGTTTGGACGGCTGCTTGGGTAACTACAACGCTCATAATAAATCTCCTTTGTTATCTCAAATTGCTGTACTGCTATAAGTTTTGCTGCTGTGGTATTTCTTTGTTGTTGCTTATTTATATAAAGTATATATATTAAAAATAATTGCTAATTTTATAATTTTTTAATTAATATTTCTTCACAATTAGGCTGAAATGTGCGGTATTTACTGAAAATTTAATGTTAATTTAATATTTGTTAAACCAATATTAAACTTTAAATTGCTAATTGAAAAATATATACATTTTATTATGGGGCCTATACAGGAGGCCCCATAATATTTGAAAAGGCTTACTAAGCAAGCCTTTTCAAAGAAAAATACAAAAAATGCAAAACTATCTCAAATAATGAGATAATTTTACACAATCTAGGATATTTATTATGAGTGTTGTAGTTGTTTTTTAATAAGCAGTAAAGTTATAAGCAGCAAAATTTTTAATAAATTACTATATATTGAGTTTAAAACCTCTCTCTACGGATTCTTTTCTCATTTTTTCCTCACCCTCTAATCTTGTTTTAAGGGCACCATATTCCATTTCAAGTTGCTTTAACTGTTGTTCAAGTGCTGTTCCTTGCTCATGGTACTTTTGTAAAAGTTCCTGATCTCCAACAGCCTGTTGAGCTTCTTGAGTTAAAGCAAAAATTTGATCCTGAATTGTTTTTATTTCAAATTCTACGTTACTCAGGGATGCAGTAGTGCCTGCAAAAGCCGTTGCTGTACTAGGTATACTCATAATAACTCCTCCTCGATTGATTTATTAAGTTTTGGTGTTTGCTAAAAAATGGCATACTGGTTAAAATAGTAATTAATTATTCGGTTATTATTTTTCAAAGATTTGGGAGAGATGTATGAAAAAAGTTAAAAATTTGATGGTTGGTTCTTTAATAATTAGTTTTTTAACCTTTAACACTGCTTTTTCCAAAGATTTTGATTCAGGTATTATTTCTTTGGGAAGCTCCTCAACCGTAATACACGCTGATGTTAAATCTGAAAGGATTCCTGCGGGTACTATGTTTCAGGTTAGAATGGAAACCCCTGTGAATTCTCATAATTATTTTGAGGGTGACACTTTTCGCTCAACTCTTCTGGAAGATGTCAGGATTGGTAATTTAATTGTTCTTCCTGCCGGAACTCTGCTAAGGGGTAGGGTGGGTTACGCTAAGTCTGCGGGACGTTTTTGCAGAGGTGGAAAATTGAGCTTGAATTTTGAGCATGCTGTTACGCCTTTTGGAAAACAAATCCCGCTCGCTGTTGAAACTACCAAGGCTAGGAACCTCACTGCAGACGGTGTTTTTTCTGCGGGTGGCGGTTATTTGAATGCTCTTGATGATAATCTTGATAAAAGCGGAAAAATTATAACTACAACTCTTGATTATTCAACCAATTGGGGTAAATCCTTCTGGAAAGGTATACCTGTTGTAGTTACTGCTCCTGCTGGCGCATTTGTTGGTGCATTTGCTGGTGGAAGTTACTTTGTCACCAAGTCAACTTATCACATGTTTAAAAAAGGTGAAGATGTAAAAATTAATCCTGGCGATATTATTGAAGTAACCTTAATAGAACCTCTGGATGTACCGACAAATTAGCTGGGAGTTTCCAGTAATTTCTCTCTAAATCTAAGTTTTCCTCCTTTGTTATTTAATCTCCTCCAATAATATAAAAACAATAAATATATAGCATATGCATAAAAAGCGAAAAACTTAACAATACTTAACACTATGAAAAATGAGAATGTTGTTGAAAAAATTGAACAAGCTATTGGTCAGCTTCTTTTACTAATTTTTCTACCATTTCTGATATTTGATTTGAGCGTTTTTGTAAATCCCAGAAAAGCACTGCATAAGTGTCTATATCAATTTTAGCGTCATTCATTATTGCAAAATCTGACAATCTTGCAATTAGGCGGATCATGTCGAGGTGGTAGTATATTTCGATTGCTAAATCTTGTTTATCCATAATATATTTTATCTTTTCTTAATTTATATAGAGTTCGGTTAATTTTTTATTAAGTCTAATCAATGGATGACTTTTTGTCAATACTTTAGAATTTAATTATGAAAAAACATCCTGAAACTCTTAAAAAATTTGGTTTGAAATTAAAAATAGAAAGAATAAAACGAGGTTTATCCCAGGAACAGTTAGCGGATTTAGCCGGTTTAGACACTACTAGTATAAGTTTATTGGAAACAGCGAAGCAAAATGCAGGCTTATCAACGATAAAAAGCCTTGCGGATGCGCTGGGAATGTCTATGAGCGAACTTTTGGATATTGAAAATATTTAAAAAATGCCTGTTATAATTACTTTATGAAAAATAATGTTACCCTTGAACAAGCTATTAGTCAGCTTCTTTTAGATAAAAACTTAACGGTTTCTATTGCTGAATCCTGCACTGGAGGCTTGATTAGTTCAAGGTTGACTGATGTTTCCGGGAGTTCTGCTTATATAAAGTTAAATCTGATTACTTATTCAAATGAGGCTAAAGTAAAAATGCTGGGGGTTGAGCCGGATTTGATAAAGAATTATGGTGCGGTTAGCGAGCAGGTTGCGCTTGAGATGGCGAAAGGTGCTAGAAATATAGCAGGGACTGATTTGGGGGTTGGAATCACAGGAATCGCAGGCCCTACGGGAGGGACTCCTGAAAAGCCCGTGGGGTTGGTTTATATTGGGATAGCAAGCGATACACACAGCGAGGCGCATAAGGTTAATATTTCGCCGGAGTTATCACGTATTGAGATCAAATACCAGGCGAGCCAGCGTGCGCTGGAGCTTTTGCAGAGGTTTATCAAGTTGAAGTATTTGTAAATAAGATATAAAATGAAATATATAATCAAGCAGGTATAAAATATGAGTGTGCCCAAAGATAAACTCCATAATTTAATAGAAAAATTAAATGATAATGATGCTGAAAAGATTATTGATATAGCTGAGGCATTTATTTTAAAAAGAGAAGCTCAGAAAAAAACCCAGGAAAAAATCAAAGAGAAAAAGTTTGATTTTGAAAGGTATAAAGGGATTTTAAAGCGGTTTAATATAAATCCTGACGAGATGGCAAAGGAATTAAGAGGTCAATGGAAGAGAAATATCTCGTAGATACCAATATTTTAATATATTATCTTGACGACAAAATTCCTGAGAATGCCATAAACATTATTAAAGAAATTTTTAAAAATTCTTTAATAATATCTATAATCACCAAATGTGAGTTGCTTAGCTGGAAAGGTTACGATAACGAGGGATTTAAGGCAGTCAAAGATTTTATTTCTTGCGCAAATATAATTGATTTAGATAATAGTATCGCGGATTTAGCAATCGATATAATGCGGAAGAATAATATTGAATTACCGGATGCTGTAATAGCAGCTTCTGCGATACATAATAATGCGATTTTACTTACAAGGAACGAGAAAGATTTTAAAAAGGTGCCTGAATTAAAAATCTATAATCCTTTTTAAAATTTATCCAGTAATTTGTCTAAATTTTCCGCAGTTTCTGGAAAAATATGATTACCTTGTCTTTTTACTTTGTGTAATAACTCTAAAGCATCTTTTTCTTTAGAAATTCCTATCATCCCGGGAATAAATCCAACTTTTTGGGCTCCTAATATTTTATGAAAAGATCTACTAGAAATAGCATTATTGATTTTACTATCAGGGAATGCTATTCCTTGAATAAAAGGAAGTTTGCCTTGATTAATCCTATGTTCTGCCAGTGCCTTTAGTAAAGTTTTTTCAAGTCCTCTGCATGTTTTTCTTCCAGCTTCATTGTTTATATATAAAACAAAAAGGGATTTCCCTTTTTCTGAGAATGCAACATACGCTAAATTTTTTTCCTTGTTATTTAAAACATAAAGGAATTCACCGTTATATTCTCTTAATGTTAAGTTTAATGTTTCTTCTAACGCTTTTCCCCTTATTTTTATTTTAACGGGGTGTGATTTGATTTTTGTAGAGAATGCAATTGCTGTTTCACAAGTGTCTTTAAAAAAATCATTTGTAGAACCTTCTTTAGTGTGTTTATAAGCTTTAACAATCAATTCTTTAAGAGTTAAAAATCGAGTTTTAACTTTTTGTGTAATGCCTAGAGGCAGTCCTGAAAACGTAACATTATTATTACCAACAGAATGTGGCAGATAAGAATTGGAAGTTTTATATCTGGAATAAACCTGATAGGGATTAGCAGTACTTACAGAATTAATCATTACTTATTCTTTACATTACTAACTATCCCTTAAATTCCCCTGAAAAATAAGAATTGCTAAAATATAAAAAATATTTTACAAGTTGTAACAGATATAATGACATTAACGCTGGTGTACAGTGCGCACCCTTACAAGGAATGAGAAAGATTTTAAAAAGGTGCCTGAATTAAAAATTTATAGCCCTTTTTAAACGTGCGCTGGAGGTTTTGCGGGAGTTTATCGAGTTATTATATATTGAGTTTTGTAAAAATAGTTTATAAAAAAGTTAATTTTATATTTTCAGGTTCTTTGTAGGGTTATGCTGAATATTAACCTTATAAATCTACAAAATAAACCTATATACAGAAAACCGGCCTCATTAGAGCGGGGTGGGGTTTTGCTTGCGCCAAGGTTAAATGTTCTTCAGTACGATAGGGTTTGTTTTAAGGGTTTGACGCTTGATAAGTTGAGAGAGTTTCCTGATATTTACGCGTTTGCAAGTCTTTCTAAATTGCCTTTATCCCAATACAATTCGCCTGATGAGATACAAAATCATGCAAAAGAAAAACTGGAAGGACTGTTCAATCTAAATCAGTATAAAATACCGGATCCCGAACATAAAGAAGCCAGCAACGTACGCATAGAAAAACTTGAAGAATGGAAACAGTATTTAACTAAAGAAAATATTCTTACTAAAGATAATCCTGCATTAAGTTGTATTATTTTTTCTGCAATAACAAAGGATTTAAAGCCAAATAACCGTAAACCGCCGGAGGTTTTGGATAAAAGAGCCTTAGCTGATACAATTGGTGAACTTCGGAAGGCAGCAGAAAACAAGGGAAGACTAGATTTTAATTTCATTAATAAATACAAACAAAATTTAATGAAAGGTTTATCAGGATTAGAAAACAAAGATGTATCCGCTAAAGCAGGGTTAATGACAGGGTGGGTCAGGATACCGTCAAAGAAAAATGATCCCGAAAACTTTGAAGCTAATGTGAAGAAGATGCAGGTGTTATCCTGTGAAACCTGGTGTACAAAAGGGGATTCATATGCAAGAAAATATCTTAAACGTGGTGATGACCATTTATACATAGAAAATGGGAAAACAAAATTAAGTATTAGTTTTGAAGATGATATTATAACCGAATTTCAAGATGTAACAAATGATAGCATTATACCGTTAGAATATTTAAATGTTGTTGAAAGATATATCGAGGAAAATAAATTTAATAAAATTTACCCGGATGCTAAAAAGCTAATTGCAGATGCAGAAGAAGCTATACTTAAGAGCGGAGTAAAAAATTTAGGGTCGTTAATGACAAAAATTTATGGAGATGCTTTTTTTGAAAATTATCAAGTGGAATGTTTAGGAGATTTAAAAGAAATAGTTGGATGTGCTGACTTTAAAGATAGTAAAGTAAAGGACTTAGGGCAATTAGAAATAATACGCGGAGCTTACACTAAATTTAGCGATAGTCAGATAACTGATTTAAAAAATTTAAAAATAATAGGTGGACATGCTAATTTTAAAAATAGTCTGGTTACTAATTTAGGAAAACTAAAAATAATAAACGCAGCAGCTTTATTTCAAGATAGTCAGATAAAAAACTTAGGGAATTTGCAAATAATAGGGTATACTGCTCATTTTGAAAATAGTCAGGTAAAGGATTTAGGAAAGTTAGAATATATTGGCGGAGATGTTTATCTTAATGAAAATACAAAAGACCTTGATTTCTCTAAAGTTTACGTAAAAGGAAAGTTCTTTGTGCCAGACCCAGACCAAAACTCTGAAGAATTATATGAAAAGTATAAGGAAATAATTAAACCGTGCTTAAACCGGCCGGAAGGTGGAGTGCTTAAATGTTAAAAACCTTTATTCTTCGTCAGTTTTAATTTCGTTAACTAGGTTTAAATGTCTTTTGTACTCTGAATAGAAGCCGCAGTTCGTGACGTACAAAGTCCCTTCAAGCGTAACCACGCCAAAACCCAGTGCCTGCAACAAAGGACACTCTACGCCCTTTTTGAAATTTTTGCAGCTCATGCACTGATCTTCTTTTTCTACGAAAACTTTACCACCATCACAGTACATTTTGGGTTTTTGTTATTCCTCTTCTTCACTTTCTACTTCAAGATAAGTAATTAATCTGTTGAACTCATCTTCATCTTCGATAGTTTCAAATGTATAACTACCATCAGCTTTAGATAATCTCATTATAACAACTTCTTCTTCATCCTCTTCATCTTCGGAGGTTTCTTCGGCATTTTCATTAACATAGGCTAAAAGGCCATATTCCCTGCCTTCAAACTCTATAACGTCAATGAGTTCAAAACTGAATACTTCTCCGTTTTCATCCTGGGTTTTTATGATTCTCGGATTCTCGCTTCCATTATTGCCTGACATTTTTCATCTCCTTTTGTCTAAATACTGCTGTAAGATTAGTATAGCAGAAGCAACGTCAACAAGCTCTTTATTTTTTGAAGGTTTTTTGTTTAGTTCAATAAGAGCCCTCTCAGCTATTTTACTGGTCAATCTCTCATCTTCCAGCTCAACGTTTACAGATATATTTTTTTTTAGCAACTCTACATAGGATAACACATCTTGTGCCTGAAAACCCAGAGTTCCATCCATATTTTTTGGAAGCCCGGCTACAATTACGGAAACACTATATTTTTCGCATAATTCTTTTATTTCATTAACTGATGCATTTTCGGGTTTTCTTTTTACAGCCTTCAACGGCTGCGCAGTAATACCCAGCGGGTCACTTATGGAGACCCCTATTCTTTTTGTTCCTATATCAAGCCCTAGAATTCTCTGTGTTATTTGTGTCATGTGTACATAAAACTTCTATTAACTCTGCGATACTTTGTTTTTTTGAATCTCCGGAGTCGATGGAGGCTTCTTTTCCTGCCTTTCTCTGATTCCATGGATTTAGTTTCTGTTGTTCCTGGTTATAAAGGTTATATTCATGCCTTATTAAACCTTCAAGAATCGTTTTTTTAACAATTTTCCTGACAAAAGAATTATTAATTATATCAAAAGTACTTTCTGGAGCTATTGCCCAGGCGAGTGAGGCTACAATGTTTCGAAAATGGGGTAATTCCGTAATATTAAAAAGAATTGCGGTATTTTGTAGTCTTTTTTTATACATCTTTCTCACAGAAAAATCAAAAACTGAAGGTATAAGTTCGGTTATTTCATGCTCGATTTGTTCAGTAAGTTTGTTAGGGTTTTTAAGGTAAAACTCTTTTTTTTCTGTGATTTTATTTACTATTTTTTCAATATTATCTTTAATCGCTCCATGGTCGTCATCTTCAAAAAACCATGCATCAAAATCAGGGAATTTATGGAGCGCTTTACTTTCTTCTAAAAATAGCCTGTCTGCCCATTCTCTTGTCATTTCTTCACGGTCGTAGTTTATAGGTTGGATATCTTTTATGATAATTTTCCAGGCCACGTATTCGTACGGAACAGGCAGGTTGTTTACTTTATTTATTTTTTCGGCCTCTTCAAGAATATACCTGGTGTATTCTGGTACAACCAGGAACCTTGTGGTCTTTTCCTGAAACCTTTCAATAATTCTCTTAAAATCATCTTTGCTTATGCCATAAAACCCGAAGCAGTCCAGAATGCCATGAACATCGTTTATTATTATGTTCATCATTAAAATATCGCCATTTGGTTTTATCCTGCTTGCAATAACTGCCTGGTTTCCCATTCCGTCCGGTATAGTCAGGTGGCATTCATAAATATCAGAAACTTTTGTTATATCGTGGTTTTTATCAAAAACTTGCGGGTTTTCAATATCTATACCAGCCAGTTTAAGCATATTAAGGCTTATTTTAGCTTTTTTCTTAAGTTTTTCATCATTGTAAAAATTAATAATATCCTGCAATATTGGAACTGCTTTAATTGAGCGGGATTCTCCCAGTATTTCTATCAAATACTCATCCATATGACAGGCCTGTCGTGATTCCAGGGCTGGCGCAATTACATTAACTATATATTCACCAGAATAATCTTCATGCAGCGATTTAACAAGGTTAAACTGCTCAGTTTCAGGAAGCGAAAACAGAAAATCAAGAAAATCTATCTGAGCTTCAGGATTCATGGATGCAATTTCTAACAGTTTTCTTGTTTCTTTATCCACGATTGATTTTGGGTCTTCGAGGTAGTTTAAGAATTCCTCGGGGTCAGTATTATCGCCCAGGTTTTTAAGTGTAATTCCTGCGAGGTCTTTTAATTCATCTGATGCTTCCGGTGATTTAATATAAGACCACAAAATATCCTGTACCTGTTCAAGGGTAGCGAACTCTTGCAGGAAGGATGATATAATCTGCCCTTTCTGGTAATTTACCTTACGGAGCTCTTTTGCAAGGATTTCAACTACATAATCCTTGTTACTAATTGAGTTGAGTTTTGATATATATTTAAGCTGCTGTTCCCTTGACATTTCGTCGAGGGAATTAAATTTTTGCATCATTAAAGAAATTTCAGCCCTTATTTGGAGCTTTGTGAGATCACGGTGTTTCAATTATTTCTTAGCTCCTCGCCAAAACGTGTCCAGTACTTTCTGGACTTCTGCTGAAGTAAATTTGTCTTCCAGAATAAAGTACTGCACGCATACCATCACGCATTCTGAGCAGATATTAACATTTGGTCCTTTTATCATTTTGATGACCATATGGTTCGGCCTGCCGCAGAATGAGCAGTATACAGGTTCCAGCTCCTGTGGCTGTTCCTGTTTTTTATCAACTTTTTCCGAGGATTTATCTTTTTTTCTCCCGCTGGAGAGGGAGACTACTTTTTCCTCATCACTCATGGCTTGTCCTTATGTAAAATATTATCTTCTCAATATTTTACAATTTATTTGAGAAATTGTCATTTCAGGTAATTGTTAAAATGCAGCTGATTTTTTTTAAAATTTAATATTTAATCAATCATTACTTCATTTTGAATACAATTTTTCAGCCGCAACCTGAAGAAATTTAGCCACCTCATAGGGTTTTTTAATAAAATATGAACCTTCAGCTTTCACCTTGTTTATAAAATCTTCGTTACGTTCCCCTGAAATCATTATGGTCGGTATAGGAGATTGTTTTTCTTTAGCAGCTTTTACCAGTTTAATCCCGTTATCACTCATAGGCTCAGATCCATATGTAGTAGGAAAAGATCCATCTGTAATAAGTAAATCATACTTAGCTCCGCTATTTAGTTTTCCTATAGCTTCATCAAAAGTCGCTTCTTCATCAACATGAAAGTCATTATCCCCATTTTCTTTTGCGCACATTTTCAGGCAAGCAGTATTGAGAATTCTCATGGTAGGCTCATCATCAACAACCAGCACCCTTGCATCGAATGCGAGCCTGTTATTTAAACTTCCTATGGCATTAAGCATTATTTTTACCTTTATGTTGTTTACATATTTCTAAAAACACGTGAAAGAAAAAATTGATAGTTGATATATTTGTTTAAATGTAAATTTTTTTTATTTTTAAATTTTTTGATGGAAGGGGCGCCGAAGGCGCCCCTTCCATCAAAAAGGCAGGAGGGGATGCTTCGCATCCCCTCCTGCCAGAAAATTGACATTTTTTGAAAAAATTTTTTTTGAAGTATAATTTTATTAACTATATTAGTAAAATTCGAATATAAGAGGTAACAACATGGCGGTTAAAGAAAAAGAAACAACCCAAACAACAGGTCAAATTGATTCTGAAAAGAAAAGATCACTTGAATCAACCATCAACAAAATAGAGAAAGACTTCGGGAAAGGCGCTATTATGCGTCTTGGAGACAAAACAGGCGTAGGAGTTGAAGCAATTCCTACAGGCATACTTTCTTTGGACGTGGCATTAGGAGTAGGCGGCGTGCCAAGAGGAAGAATTGTGGAAATATTCGGGCCTGAAAGCAGCGGGAAAACTACACTCGCTCAGCATATTATTGCAGAAGCGCAGGCAAAAGGCGGTATCGCAGCATTTATTGATGCAGAGCATGCTCTTGACCCTGAATATGCAAAAAACCTTGGTGTAAAAATTGATGAATTGCTCGTCAGTCAGCCAGATACCGGAGAACAGGCGCTCGATATCACCGAAGAACTCGTCCGCTCAGGCGCAATTGACGTTATAGTAATTGACTCAGTTGCAGCGCTTGTTCCAAAAGCTGAAATTGACGGCGAAATGGGTGATGCTCATATGGGCTTGCAAGCAAGACTTATGAGTCAGGCATTGAGAAAATTAACAGCAATAGTCGGAAAAACCAGGACTACTGTTATATTCATAAACCAGCTCCGTCAGAAAATCGGTGTATTCTACGGAAACCCTGAAACAACAACAGGCGGTAATGCACTTAAGTACTACGCTAGCTTGCGTCTTGACATAAGAAAAATTGAAACACTTAAGAAAGATAACCAGGAATATGGTAACAGAGTAAGGGTAAAAGTACTTAAAAATAAAGTTGCCCCGCCTTTCAGAATAGCTGAATTTGATATTATATATGGTGAAGGCGCTTCCAAGCTTGGTTGTATCCTTGATGCAGCAGTTGATACAAATGTCGTAAACAAGGCAGGAAGCTGGTACAGCTTTAATGACGAAAAATTAGGCCAGGGAAGAGAAAAATCAGTGGAATTCCTGAAGGAAAACCCCAAACTCCTTGGAGAAATTGAGACACTGGTAAGAAACAAAATTAAAAGCTCTGTAGCAACACCTGTTGACCCTGCAAAAGAAGATTTGCAGGAAATTGGCGAAGAATAACAGCTGTTTAAAATATTAGAAATTATGCTAATATTGTAAAAACAGTATGAGTTTTTAATTTGTTTTTAGTTATATATATACGAGGTATAGGACAATAGAAGGTAACAGCTTATTTATAACACTTAGTGTGGGTTTTGCCGTTCTTTTAACGCTATTGGTGGCTTATGCAGTGTTTCTTAATATGCAGCTCAAGAATAAATCCGAGCTTATAAACAGAATTAATGAAGAAACAGATAAAAGAGTCAAAGAAGCTGAAGAACTCATAAAAATCCAAAAAAAGGAAGCATTAATTGCTGCCAAGGAAACTTTCCATAATGAAAAACAGGAATTCGACAGGGAAGTCAAGCAAAGAAGGCAGGAAATAAGTCGGCTAGAAAGTAAGCTCCTTGAAAAAGAGGAAAAACTGGAAGCCAAACTCCAGTCAGTTGTTGACAGGGAAGGTGATCTTGCCAAAAAGCTGGATGAATTGTACGAAAAAGAAGACTATCTTGCTGATTTAGTACAAAAACAAACTCAGGAACTTGAAAGAATTTCCGGGATGTCCAGTGAGGAAGCCAAGAGAGTTTTACTTGAGCATATGGAAAAAGAACTGAAAAAGGAAGCAGCCCAGTTAATTCGGGAAAATGAGAATTACATCAAGGAAACTTCCCTCATAAAAGCCAGAGAAATTCTCTCTTCAACAATGCAGAGATGCGCCATAGACCAGGTTGTAGAATCAACGGTTTCTGTAGTTAACCTGCCAAATGACGAAATGAAGGGAAGAATAATCGGTCGTGAAGGACGAAACATTCGAGCCCTGGAAACACTTACAGGTGTTGATTTAATCATAGATGATACGCCTGAAGCAGTTGTTCTTTCTTCATTCGATCCGGTAAGAAGGGAAATCGCAAGAGTTGCGCTTGAAAAATTAATTAGTGACGGCAGGATTCACCCTGTCCGAATTGAGGATATGGTTCAAAAGGCCCAGGAAGAAATCGAGGAAATGATGTTCAAGGAGGGCGAATCCGCAGCCTTGAGCCAGGGAATTATGAACCTTCACCCTGAAGTTATCAGGACTTTAGGAAGATTGTATTATAGAACCAGCTATGGCCAGAATGTATTGAAGCATTCAATGGAAGTGGCTCAGCTTGCAGGGTCAATCGCTCTGGAAATTGGAGCGAATGTAGAGTTGGCAAAGCGTGCAGGGCTTCTGCATGATATTGGAAAGGCGCTTGATCAAAGCCAGGAAGGTACTCACATTCAACTTGGAGTTGAATTTGCGAAAAAATACGCTGAAAGTGAAGCTATAATTCATTGTATTGAAGCTCATCATGACGATGTACATGCAAACACTGTTGAAGCTGAACTTATAAAAATAGCTGATGCAATGAGTGCAGGCAGACCAGGAGCAAGACGTGACACTCTTGAAATTTACATCAAGAGAATCAAGAAGCTTGAAGAAATTGCAACCAGCTATGAAGGCATTAAGCGTTCGTTTGCGGTGCAAGCAGGGCGTGAAGTGCGCGTAATGGTAATGCCGCAGTCATTCGATGATGCTGGAGCTGAAAAGCTTGCAAGGGATATTGCAAAAAGAATAGAAGCAGAAGTGGATTATCCGGGCCAGATACGTGTTACCGTTGTCAGGGAAGTCCGCGCTACCGAGCTGGCGAAGTAAGGTTTTAAGAAACATATTTATAAAGGGTGCGCAATTGCGCATCCTTTTATGTCGTAAATTAAACCTGCGGCCATTGCCGGGCTTCGTGGATTACCCTTAAAATATGAATATAATTATCTTTAATTGTATAAGGAACTACGTATGGAGTCTTTGCGATAACAAGCTCCCTGGTGCCTGCAAGTCGCCCGGCTCTGCCGATAGCGGAGTTTCTGGACAAAAGGATTTCTGTTTTTTCTATTATTGTAATAACTGTGTTGTAAGCTGCAAGCGGATTATCTTTAGAAATATAATCTTCTATATCCTGTAAATCAAGCTTCACTGACTCTGCCCAGATAATTTTCACGTTTTAATATCCATTCTTTTTTAAGTTCTTCATGTTCTATGTAATTGCCGTTTTCTATATCTCTGATACCTTCCTTTATAGCCTCAATCTGCCATGCCTGAGTATCACAATACTGATCCAGCGCCTCTGTTGCCAGAAAGGTCCTATCTCTGCCTGTGGCTTCAGCGAGTTTTTCGAGTTTTTCTTTTGTTTCTTTGGGTATTCTAAGGGAAATTTGTTCTTTTTTAACCATAATATGTACCAAAAAATTAACTTACATGTAATTCATTGTATCCCATTTAATTACGATGTGCAAGGTTATTATTTGATATTTAAATTTTTTTGTTTGTTCTTTAAACTTAAAGTAAAATATTAATATGAGCAAACAATTAAAAATATTATTTTTGGGGGATGTGGTCGGAAGACCGGGACGCCTTGGCGTTAGGAAATTTCTTGATGATAATACTCAGAACTATGATTTCATTATTGTTAATGTTGAAAATGCTTCGCATGGCTATGGTTTGACTCAAAAAAACTATAACGAGCTTTCCTCATATGGAATCCACGCAATGACCGGTGGTAACCATATTTGGGACAGAAAAGTAATATTTGATTATATAAACGAGGCTGATAAATTAATACGGCCTCTTAATTTTCCTGAGGGTACGCCTGGAGTAGGTTCTAGGATTTTTAAAATTAATGAGCATATCTCAATAGGCGTTATAAACATACTGGGCGTAATTTTTATGCAGCCTATAATTCCACCATGGGAACCTTTAAAGCAGGAAATACTAAAACTCAAATCAAAAACAAATGTTATAATTATAGACTGTCACGCTGAGGCAACAGCAGAAAAAATTTCCTGCGGGTATATAGCAGCCCGCACAGGCGCAAGTGCAGTTATTGGGACACATACACACGTTCAGACAGTAGATGAAATGATTATGGAAAATAGTACAGCTTATATAAGTGATGCAGGTTTTTGTGGCTCTCACAAAAGCATTATAGGAATGGAAATCGAGGGATCAGTCGAAAGACTTGTTTCAATGCTGCCAGGGAGACTGGAAATTGGGCCTATGCCGTCGGTTCAGGTAAATGGGGTGGAGTTATTTATTGATTCTGAATCCGGGCATGCACAGGCTATAAAAAGAATTAATGTTGTGATGAATCTAAGTGATGAGGTAAATGAATAATGAAAGGATAGAAAAGTGGGACTTGATCTACATACTCATAGTATCTATTCTGACGGAGCGCTTTCTCCCGAGGAAATTGTAGATACTGCAATTGACCTTGGCCTGTCGGCCATATCAATAACAGACCATGATAATATTTTGGCTTTTGATTATGCTCGGGCTCAAGCAGCAAAACGAGCTGATGAAAGGGGTACGCCTGTTATAGAGGTTGTGCCGGGAATAGAGATAAATACCATACATGAAAAATACGAAGTCCATGTACTTGGTTATTTTTTCGACCATACTAACCAGGATTTGCTTGATATGATTGCATACCAGCAGCACGCTCGTGTTCAGCAAATAACTCAAATAGTTGAAAACTTAAATAAAATAGCCAAAATCAGAATTACCATGGATGACATTACTTCCCTTGTTAAGCAGGGCGGAAGTATAGGAAGGCCACATATTGCCAGGGCAATAGTGAACGTGGGAGGGGTTTCCAACGTCATTGAAGCCTATAAAAAATACATAAACGATGAAGCTCCTACATATATCCAGCGTAAAACTGTATCACCGCACGAAGCTGTGGAAACTATCTATGAAGCTAAAGGTATTCCTGTACTTGCGCACCCTCATGACCTAGTTGTAACTGATGAGCTCGTAAAAGAGCTTATGAACTATGGATTAAGAGGGTTAGAAGTTTATCACAGAAGACATTCGCCTGCGATGATTGAATATTTTTCAAGTATTGCTGAAAGGTATCACCTGATTGTAACAGGCGGCTCGGATTGTCACGGAACACGCGTATCAAACCAGCTTTTCATGGGCAGGACGCATGTGCCTGACTGGGTGCTTCGGGAATTAATGAACGAGAAAAATAGACTGGAAATAGCTTCGAAGTAATTAACGTCCGATAAAGCTTAACGGATTTATAGGTTTCCCGTCAATCCTTACCTCAAAATGCAGGTGAGGCCCCGTACTATAGCCTGTTGAACCTTCATACCCTACAATATCCCCTTTTCTTACTGAGCTTCCTGCGCCAACTGCAATTGAAGACATATGCGCATAAAGAGTTGATACCTTTTTCCCTGCGTATGAGCCTTCTTTAATTGTCCCGTGGTTAATTATTACAACTTTTCCATAACCTCCATACCAGCCAGAGTGAATAACTTTACCGGAATTTGAGGCTTTAATAGGTGTTCTGTTAGGCCCTGCTATATCTACGCCAGAGTGGAATCTTGTACTCCTGAATATTGGGTGTCTTCTCCAGCCAAAAGCTGACGTAATTGCGCCTACAACAGGCCTGATAAAAGCTGAGTCTGTGATTTCGGTTGAAATTGTTCTTGCTATATTTTTTTCAATATCTCTGGAAAGACTTTCCAGTTCTTTTTGCGCCTGTTCGTAAGCCACCCTGTCTGTTCTCAGCTTTTCAATCATATATTCGCTTGTCTGAATAGAATTATGAAGGGATTTTTTCTTCTGGTTCATGGATGTAAGTGTGTAAGCTATATTTCTTTTTTCATGCTCCATATATCTTTTTGACCTCATTATTTCGTCGGACTGACGTTTGAGGTCTGCCATTAATTCTTTGTCTTTTTTTAGCATTATTTTCTGGTAATATAACCTGTCGAGAAAAGTTGAAATATCTCTTGAGGCGAAAATAAGGTGAATAAGGCCAATTCTTTCACCTTTATAAACTTCTCGTATTCTATGTGCTGCAGAATTTGCAAGTCTTTCGTGCTTTCCGCTAAGCGTGTTAAGCTGGTATTGCAGTTTTGACACATTAGTCTTTGATCTTACCAGCTTATCCTCGTATGTTTTAATAGAATCCCGGGTTTTTTCAAGATTTTGCTGAGTTACGGTAAGTTTTTTTATTTCAACTTTTTCTTTGGTTTTTAGTTCCTTAATCTTTTTTGCTATTTTTTCTTTGTCCAGATTCTTAAAAACATTTGCATTTGCAGGTACGCCAATTATTATGCTGCCCCATAAAACAATACAAACCAGCAAAAAAGTAAAAAGATCCTTAACACGAAATGTTTTCATAATTTAATTTAATTTTTTCTCAAATTATCCTAACAATAAAGGCATAAGCATTGCGCTGACAGTCCATATAATAAAGGAAGTCACAATAACTAAAATTATTGTTTTTTTGTTTTCTCTCAGGAATTCCATTTTTTTCTCTCCTTGTTTAATACATTTTAAAACAAAAAAGCAGTTAAGTGAATTAATGTAAAGAACTTGACCTCTCAAAAATATACAAATTTTCAAGCATGCCCAGGTATTCAGGGAATTGTGTAGTAATGTAATAATTGTTCACTTAAATGTTGAGTTTTATATATGGATATATATATAATTTTATATATGTTATTTGGGAAGAGTTGGATATTAGGAGATAAGTAGTGATTAGGAGTAGAAGCTTAGGAAGAGTAGCCTCTGTAAGAAGATGGACTCGCGCAGCGGTTGATTGTTACCAGAGGGGCTGTATGTGTCACGGATGTTACTATAAAGATTTTTTTAACGGAAGTCCGCAAAAATGCTTGATGAAGAATACTGTTTTGGAATTAGTCAGGGTGCTAGGAGTACCGCAAAATCTTGAGCCAAAGGAAAGCGTTATCTAGTTAATATCTCCATTGCAGCTTTAATTCCATCGCCTACTGCTATTGTGGTTTGTCTGAAATGGCCGTTTTTTACATCGCCAATATAGAATAAGTTTTTAACGTCATTCTGAGCGAAGCGAAGAATCTTATCATTAGGCTCCCTGCCTATTGCTCCTAAGATATAATCATATTCCATATTTTCATTTAGTTCAGTATTTTCCAGATAGTTGATTTTTTTATTTTCAAGCGCACGCTGCTTTAAAAGAGGAAGGCATTTGGTTTTTATACTTCTGTTTAATATAACTACTTCTCTTGCATCGGTGTTTTCCGCTATGTTAAGGGCATAATCAAACGCTGCATCACCTGAGCCGATTATAACTATTTTTTTGTGTGTGAGGTTGTGTTTATAGAGTTCACAGATTTCGTAAAATACGTTATTAGCCTCTATATTAAGCTTTTTAGGAACCGTGCCGGAAGCTATAACCAGGTATTTTGAGGTATAGGTGGAGTTATCGGTTTTTATATTAAAGATTTCGTTTGTAAAGTTTACTTTAATTACTTCCTCAAAAATGGGAGAAATATTAAGTTTTTTAAGATGATTGTTAAATTTTGTAATAAGTTCCTTGCCTGTTATCCCATCTGCATATCCCGGATAATTTTCTACAAAATTTGCATTTCTTAATAACCCGCCTATTTCGTTTTTTTCAAAGATAACCGGGGTGATCCCATGTCTTCTAAGCTGGATAGCGCAAGCAATTCCAGCTGGTCCTGAACCTATTATTGCAACGTTAAAATACATAATGAAATATTAAGCTAAATATGAATAAAACTCTAAAGTATTATATTAATTGTGTCGATAAAAAATTTTATGAAGGGCTGAGTAGTATAATGCTTTTGGAAGAAACTAATAGCAATAATGATCAACTTGATAAATTGAAGTATGTTTTAACCAGTATTGAGCGAGAAAAAGATCGGGACAAACATACAATACTAATAGTTGATGATGAAATAAACAATTTACAATTTCTTAAGAGAACCTTAAGAAAAAATTATCATATTCTAACCGCTTCCAATGGCGAAGAAGCCCTGCTGGTTGTTGAAAAAGAAGGGCAAAATATTTCTCTTATTATTAGCGACCAGCGTATGCCTACTATGACTGGGACAGAGTTTCTTTCAAGGATATCAGATGATTATCCTTATATAATAAAAATGCTTTTGACCGGCTATGCTGACATTGATGCGATGATAGACGGTGTAAATAAATGTAATTTATTTCAATATATTTCCAAGCCTATAAATCCTGAGGAGCTGGAAATTATTATAAGAAACGGGATAGAAGCGTATGAGCTGACTTTAAGTAAAAACACCCTTCTAAATGACTTGAGAGAGCTGTTTTTTACAACAATTAAATCAATTTCCAATGCATTAGACGCTAAAGACACATATACTCATGGCCATTCCCACCGAGTTACCTTGTATTCTCTTATTCTTGCAAAAGAATTAAATCTTGACGATGAGCTGCTGGAAGAAATCGAAACCGCAGGGCTTTTGCACGATATTGGAAAAATTGGAATTCCTGAAGATATTTTGTGCAAACCCGGAAAACTTACTGATGAGGAGTATAAAATCATTCAACAGCACGCACCGGGCGGAAAGAAGATACTAAACAGCATTCCTGGACTTAAAAATGTTGCTTCATGGATTAGCTGCCACCATGAAAAGTGGGATGGAAGGGGTTATCCAACAGGGATAAAAGGAGAAGAAATCCCTTTGGCTTCGCGAATTCTTGCTGTGGCCGATACTTATGATGCTATGACTTCTAACAGGTCTTACAGAAAGGGTCTGCCCCATGAAGTTGCTGTGGAAGAGATTAAAAACTGCTCAGGAACGCAGTTTGCTCCTGAGGTAATTGAAGTTTTCATGAAAATTGAAGGAAAATTTAAAGAAGCTTCACTTGATCCTATAAAATTCTATGATGAGTACAGCAGACTGAATAAGGACATCGAAGAGAAGGTTAATTAACAGTAATTACGTGAGTTGGGATTTTTTCCACTCGCAATAACTCGCTCATTCCTATACCCACAACCCATAAAATTTCCTCATCGTCTACAAGAAGGGGAATATTATCGCGCTGATATTGGGGAATGCCTCTATTAATAAGATATTTTTTGAGTTTTGTTTTTTCTTTCATTCCAAAAGGCTGGATTATGTCGCCGGGCTTCCTCGTTCTTAGGTAAATTGGTTGTTTTACCCTGCTTAAGTCGGCAAATATTGTATGAGCAGCTTCTTCAGGGAATTTTTCCGGCACACCATCTTTCCATTCTTTAATTTTTAATTCAGGAAATTCGGCAAGGGGCTCTTTGTTTATTAATTTCATTTCTTTTGAAGAAACAAAAAACCATAAATTCTTGCCAATAGTGAAGGTTTTGCCGGACTTGGACTGTTTATTTTCCTGTATAAAGCAGAATAAATCATTAATCCGTTCAAAAGTATATTCAATATCATTTTGGGTAAAATAGTCTGCTAAAACTCTTTTTTGAAGCGGTTGTGACAGGTTTAAAAAATCCTGCGTTTTTATCACGTTATTTAAAATCCCTGTTTTTTTTACGCATTCCTGTATAATTTCGTCTGCTTCCCTTGCAATTTCCGAGAGTCTTAGCAGGGATGTATCAACTTCCGGGTTATATGTACGCATTTCCGGTAATAAACTCAGTCTTAGCCTGTTTCTCAGGTATTTCTGGTTGTAGTTGCTGGAATCTATGCTTGGAGATAACGCATTTTCATCACAGTATGCATTGCATTCATCCCTTGTTATATTTAGCAATGGTCGATAAATTTGTTCTCTTTTTTCAGGTATGCCCTTTAATCCGGTTATTCCGGTGCCTTTTATTATCCTGTATAAAATAGTTTCAACGTTGTCTGTGGCTGTATGGCCGGTTAATATAGCGGTTGCGTGGATTTTTTCGGTAATTCTATTGAAAAAACTATATCGCTGGTTTCGCGCTTCTTCCTCTGTTTGCGGCAGGCCGGGTGGCAGGGTTTCTGTGTAAAATTCAATATTTCTCTCATTACAGTATTGTCTTGCTTTTTCCTGTTCAACCAGTGCTTCCTCTGGTCGCCAGTTATGGTTTAAATGTGCAGCCACAGGCTTTAATCCAAGCTGAAAAAGCACATCCAGCAGGCATAAAGAATCAGGCCCTCCTGAAAATCCAACTAAAAGCACATTATTTTTATCAAAAAGGCTATATTTTTTTAGAAAATTTATAGTATTTTCCTTAATTTTTCCTGATGTTTCTTTCATATAAATATAATACAATAGTTATATGGACGAGAAAGACAGACTTTTGCAGCAGATAATTTTTGAACTTATGTTCAGCAACCCTCAGAATAGAAAATACGCTGAGGGCCTTACTGCCATTGAGCTTTCACGAAAATACAATGCTAAAATTGATAATGTAAAAAAAAATTTAAATATTTTGTGGGAAAAGGGTGTTGTAAAATCAATTGGAGCAAATCCAAAATTCTGGCTTTTTGATGAATTTAATTTTCAAAAGCTTGGTGAGGACGACCCTATTCATTGCCTTATGTGGAGCGGGGACATGGACTTCGATTGCTTTTTTGAGTATTGAGGTAAAAAGGAAACAATGAAAAATAAACATCATCACGTATGTCCCTGGTGGATAGGCTATATTATTGATACTCCTTTAAGGCATTTGATGACACCTGTAAGCAAGGTGTTAAAGCCTTATTTGAAAAAAGGAATGACGTTTGTGGACCTGGGTTGCGGGATGGGATTTTTTTCTATTCAGGGAGCGAAAATTGTTGGAAATAGCGGCAAGGTGATTGCTGTGGATATCCAGCCAAAAATGCTTCAGGTTCTTGAAAAACGTGCTGAAAAGGCCGGAGTAAACCATATTATCCAGACTCATTTTGCTGAACCAACTGACATAAGACTTGAGGCCAAAGCAGACTTCGCCCTTGCAATGTGGATGTTGCATGAAGTGCCTGATATTAAGAGATTTCTTGAGCAAGTAAAATCTGTTTTAAATCCGGGAAGTTATTTTTTAGTTGTTGAGCCTATCCCTCATGTTTCCAATAAAATGATTAAAGAAGAAATTGATCTTGCAAAGCAGTCAGGTTTTGAATTTATTGGGTATAAAGATGCTGGTTTATTCAGCAAAGGTATGCTTTTTAAGGTACATTAACAGAAATGGGCGTGCCGACGGCACGCCCACTCTGAAATTATTAATAGATTAAAAAATATCTAATGGATCTAAGAATTTTTTCACGGTACTTTTAGTGTCCTCTTTATCATCTTTCAGGATAATTCCGGCAGGATCCAGCATTTGTTTTTCTCTGCTTCTGCTGTCTTCATCTTCATCTTTTAGAATAATTCCGGCAGGATCCAATAATTTTTTCTCTCTGCTTCTATCATCTTTCTTATCATCCTTTAGGATAATTCCTGCGGGGTCTAATAATTGTTCCACTGTTTTTCTACTGTCTTCATCTTTATCTTTCAGGATAATTCCAGCTGGATCCAGTAATTTTTTCTCTCTGCTTCTGTTATCCACACCATCATCAACCACATCAGATGTTTCTTCTTCCACATAAGGTGTATCTTCTGCCGCAAAAGGTGTGGCCTCTGCCATAGCAGGTGTACCACCTGATTTTCCACTTAATAACTCTATTAACAATGAAAGTAACTGCATTAAATCTGTATTATTGCTTTCACCTTCATAAATACCTGTTTGACTTGCGCTTGGGTATGAAGAAAATATTGATTCCCTCGGCGTATAGTGTTGTCTATAACCTTGTGGTGCATGCGTGTTCGCATAAAATTGGTTTGAATTTACTACTGTCATCTTAACTCTCCTCCATTAGCTACTACTAAACCTCATAACAGGTTAAGGTCTTGATATTATTCATTTTAAAAACTCTATCTCTCCTCTTATTTTTATAAAAACAAAATGCGAGAAAAAATTGTCATGACATGAGTGAAATTTTAAATATTATTAAGAATGTGAAACAATTCGAATAAAAATCAAATTTTTTAATTCAAATATTAATTAATTTTAGTTTTCAATTAAAATTTTGGTAGTGGTTAAATTTCAAGTGATAAATTGTAATGGATAATAAATATATGTGTAATAAGGTCATGCCAGAAGTCAGACTTTGAAAATGCCAGTGTTTTTCTGGTAT
>Ga0209417_1001131_pt1 | contig 51770 bp, 24 predicted proteins | sample RifGroF2_FD_184002 | JGI IMG/M metagenome (GOLD analysis project Ga0209417, IMG submission 184002) | Groundwater microbial communities from Rifle, Colorado, USA - Groundwater F2 (SPAdes) (version 2) | ecosystem: Environmental > Aquatic > Deep subsurface > Groundwater | place: Rifle, Colorado...
ATTTTCAGGACATCCAGCAACCATGCTTTGCCACGGGCTCTATGACTCCAAAGTTCGAACGGCTTTTGCTTGCGATTTACAAAGTTATATGATATTATCATTTTAAATCGTTTTTATAGGGGCTTTGCCAAAGTTGATTTTAACCAAAGTATAGCACGCTGATAATCAGCAATATTTCAACTCAATGCAAACTTTGGCAAAGTTCTTAAAATCAGAGCCATACAAAAATTAACCGAACTATTGTAAGTTAGAACTCCATCTTTATAAGAATTATTGAAATAATCGCCATACCGACCACAATCATTTTCTTATAATCGAAGTTTTCTTTAAAGAATATAACCGATAAAATTATCGGAATTATAAACGAGTTTGATGATATTCCCTGCACCAAAGAAAGTGGACCGGTTTCAAAAGCATTTAAGACCAAAAAGTACCCTACAAAATTCAAAATCCCAATGATAATTCCAAAAACTAAAGTTTTTCGCTTAGTTGCAATATCAATAAACGATAACTTTTTTGAAAAAATGGTATGATTGAAAATAAAAGTATATAACATTACAAAAGTGTACGATATAAAAATGTAATTCAATTTTGAAACCTCAGTTGAAGCAAATTTTCCAGTAAGCATCGAAATTGAAGTCGAAAAAGCAGCCAAAACGGCAAATATCAGCCCTATAATTTGAATGTTAGAATTCACATGTTCGACTCTAACTTTATTTGATTTATCGTTAATATTAAAACTAATATAAACAAGCATCGAAAGCGAAATCAAAATTCCTATCCATTGCGATAAAGTTGGTTTATCGTTAAACAAAACCAAGGCGTAAACGATTAAAAAAACTGAATTCAATTTACTAACTGGAAATACAATTGATGAAGGGATGCGTTCGAGAGCTTTTATTTTTACAATGCTTCCCAACGCAAAAAATGCTGAATTAATCGCCGCAAAAAATAGTAAGGATTTTATATCGACAAACTCGCTTCCGGTAATTAAAATAATACCAAACGACAAAATTGAAATTGTAGCTGCCGATTTGTTTATTATTTGATGTGCTTGACAATTGTGCATAGCAGCAACTTTGTACATATAATCTACAATTCCGTAAATAATCGTAAAAATTATGGTACAAAAAAACCAATTAAGATTTATATACTGTAAAAATTGTTCCATCTAATATTGAAATACAAAGTAACAAAAAAAGGATGTTCTTTTTTGAACATCCTTTCAAATATGAATTTTTTCTTACAAAGTTTTATCACGCTTATTTAAACAAAACTTTTTCAACAAATACATTTGCTTTTGTTTTAACTTTTACAAAGTAAATTCCTTTTACGTTTTTTGAACGATAAGTATATTTCAATTCTTTGTTGTGCAATTTTATTTCTTCTGTTTTAATACCCAAACAATTATAAATTTCGATAGTTTCAATTGGCTCTTTTGCTTTGATTGTTATTTGCCCTGTTGATGGATTTGGAAATATTAGAACCGTTTTTTTATTTGTTACATCAATTACAGGAATTGAATTTATAAGCAATGTATCACAAACTATGTTGCGTGTTGTATTTGTAATTATTGGCAAATTAAAATCGAAATATATTCCTGCATTATTTTCTAGAACAGTTCCTTTTTCAAGATTTTGAATTTGATTAATGTTGTATGTAACAAATCCATGACTTTCAGGCTCATTTGTATTACTATCGGGAAGTAGAATATTATCGAATCGCCATTCAATTATTCTATCGCCATATATTCGGCATGTGCTATTATGACTTGTAACACCAAATGCCACACTTTCAATATCTAAATATGGCGAAATTGTATCAAGAATAATTACTGTAAAAGCTGTGTCAGTACCTGTATTTTGGAAATCAATTTTATATTGAAGTTGTGTGTTTTGAGGTATATATTTCTCGTTTGTTAAGCCTTTTGGGCTTACTGTTTTTTCGTTAGGGTCATAAGAACCTATTATTTCGTGGCAATCGATATCAATATTTGGCGAAGCATCATCATTTGCAACAATTGTTACAAATCCCAAAGATGGACTTAAGGAGTTTCCACAAAGCTCGACTGTTGCTTGTGGATGACTGTTTCCGGGATGTTCCGGTCTTTGATCAGCTTCCAATCGAATGGTTTGTCCATTTGCTTCGTAGCATTTAATTAAACTGTCGCCTGCTGAAAGTTGAAATGTTAAAGAATCAATCAAATAATTGTCGTAAAATACTCTTATATAGCTTATTCCTGTCATACTCTCGCCATTGTTTTTAACCACAAAGCAGACTAAACTATCTCCTGTGCATTCTCCTGTAACAGTTATACTTGACTTATCCCAAATAGAATCAACTTCTACGCATAAAGAGTCAGGAAAAATGCGAGCTTCTGTACATAATGTTTGTCCTAACATTGCATCGCACGAAACATTACTTGTAATTATAAATTGTCCTGTTTGATTTTGATTAAGCGTTCCAACATCAAATGTATATGTGTTGTTTTCAACATTAGTCCAAGGCAATGTACTACTTAAAGGATTTACATATTCATCGAGATTTATTTTTATATATGTTTCTTCTGATAGAACTAAGCCTGTATTGCTATATGAAACATAATATTGATTATTTGAAAAACATCGGCGTAATCTTGGTGTTGAAATACTAACATTTAATAATGGACACAATATATTTGCTTTATTGGCAAATAAAATATCCGTTACTGCATCGTTTTCAGGTGTTATATGTACATAATATTGTTGATTTTCTGGACAGCTTTCGCTCCAATACTCATTTGGTAGAACTTGCTTAATATTATATGTTCCTGTGTCAACAAATAATGTGTAATTTCCTAACGAATCAGTTGTTGCATATCTGATTTCGGGTTCAGTTTTGATTATTACATTTGGAATTCCAACTTCTGTTGAATCCTTAATGCAATTTTCGTTTTCGTCGAAATAAACACTTCCTTTTATAGTTGAGTTACAATAACCACAATACTTTATCAAATATTGATTATATTCTATTCCTCCTCCGTAAGCAATTACATAAACATTATTTTTACTGTCAAGAGTAATTGACGTCGCAATATTATATCCATATTCCCAATTTTTAACACTAATCCAAACCCTTTGATTATTGGAATCAATTTTTTCAGTAATAAAATATGTTCCATAATTTATTGAATCCTCTTTATAATATAAATAACCTGAGCAATATAAATTACTCTTATTATCTATTTCAAAACTGGTTATTGCTCCTTTTCCTCCAAATGAACTTGTTGACCATTCTTTATGATATATTTCATTCCATAAAGAATCATATTGCACAGAAATCATCGTTTTTTCAGGATTGTTTGAATTATTTATCGAAAAATATTGACGATGAATTATATTGGCTGAATCAATTGTGAAATTTGAAATTGATGTCGTTGTATCTACGTTAGCAAGCAATAGGTTTCCCGAATTATTATATTTTAACTTCACGGTAAGGAAATGATTCCCACTAACACTATTGTTGTAAGATCCCCCACCCAAAACATAAACATTATCATTATTCCCTAAATTTATAAAAGATTTATTAAATACGTTAATAATGTTTGAGTCAGGATATTCAAAAGCATTTGACCAAGATAATTGACCAATCGAATTATATTTATTCGTTATAAATCCATATGTATTTGCACTTACTTTTCCTGAAATTGAAACATAAACATTTTTTTCATTATCAACAAATAAGTTATTTATAAAATCTGTTCCATTCCACTGATTACCATATATTGTAGCCCACTTTTGAAATCCATTAGAGTCATATTTTACTATTATTGCATCGGTGTAATTTGTTAAGGCATCAGCATCTTCAATATTTCCAATAACATAAACTTCATTATATTTTACTAAAATAGAGACTGGAGCATTATTTAAACTATCTGGAGCATTATAAACCACATCGAACAACAATAATCCATTAGTCGAATATCTAAGTGTTAAAAAATCTTCGTCAATAGATGCTAAAATATAAATATAGTTTTCTTCAATTATCATTTGCTTAAAATGACATGATCTTTGTGGATAGTTTGCATAATATTTTTTCCAAATTACAACTCCTGAGCTATCATATTTTGAGATAAGTATTTGAGATTTTTCTTCTCCCCAATAGTTTCCTGCAACATAAATATAGCCATCGCTATGTACAGTAACATTAGAATAATGTCCTGAAAAATTTTCATCATTAAGATTCTTAACCGTCCATTCGTCTGAAATATTTTGAGCTTCTGTGCCAATATTTACGATAAGAAACCATGCTAATATTAAAATTATTTTTGTTTTCATGGTTTTAAATTGTTTAGATTGTTTCATGTATAAATTACATTCATGTAGTTAGACGAAAAAAGTTTAAAAAAGTTGTTTTTTTTGGTATATCTGCTAAATAATAGCAATAAAAAAAGAGACTGTGTAAAAAGTCAAGTTTTTTTGTCATTCTGAACGTAGTGAAGAATCTAAATGATTAAAATATAACACATTAAGATTTCTCGCATTCGCTCGAAATGACAAGCTAGACACTTTTTATAAAGCCTCCTTTCAACTATAATTTAAAAGAAACTTATAACGATTTAATCAATTCTGTAAAAATCAAGGTCATTTTAGGTTCAACTGAACCTGCAACATCTTGAACTTCGTCGTGTGTTGTTTCTCCGTTAGGGTCGGCAGGTTCGCTACCATTTGTAATTACCGACATCCCAAAACATTTTATTCCCATGTGATGAGCCACAATAACTTCAGGCACTGTTGACATTCCGGTAGCATCAGCACCAAATTTATGAAATAATCTATATTCGGCAGGAGTTTCTAAGGTTGGACCTGAACTTCCAATATAAATTCCTTCTTGAACCTTCAAATTATTTTGTTTCGCTATTTCTTTAGCTTTTGCAATCAATTCACGATTGTATGTTTTGCTCATATCAGGAAACCGTGGACCTAATTCATTATAATTTTTACCAATTAGCGGATTGGTCGGGAAATAATTAATATGGTCGTTGATAATCATCATATCTCCTGCTTTAAAGTCAGGATTTAACCCACCAGCCGCATTTGATACAAATAAATATTTTACACCTAAAAATTTCATAACCCTTACAGGAAATGTAACAACGTCCATTGGATATCCTTCGTAAAAATGAAATCGACCTTGCATAGCAACTACATTTTTTCCACCCAATTTTCCAAAAACCAACTTTCCACTATGCCCTTCGACCGTAGAAACCGGGAAATTAGGAATATTTTTATACTCAAAGGCAATGGCATCTTCTAATTTATTTGCTAATCCGCCTAAGCCACTTCCCAAAATAATTCCTATTTCAGGCTCGTTTTTAATTCTTTCTTTTAAGAAAGTCGCTGTACTTTTAAATTTTTCTATCATACTGAAAATCTTTCATTAGTGATTTTTTTAAACCGAGTTTAAAAAATTATAATTAACTTTGCTAAATTTTATCTACTAAAGATTAAATAAATTGCTTAGCAAATTAATAAAAAAATATTTAAAATAAAAATACTTATTATTTATATCAACTTATTTTACTGATAATAAGACTGATACATTAAACGAATAAAAAATGAAATTTGATTACAAAGGAGCACAAAAAGTAGACCTCATTATTGAAGGAGGTATTATTGCAACAGTTAACGATAAAACAGGTATCGTAAGTAAAGACAAAGTTATAGTTATTGACAAAACTAAAATCATATTTGTTGGAAATAAAACCGATGCTATAAATGTTTATTCAGCAAATGATGTGATTGATGCATCAGATAAATTAGTATTACCTGGCTTGGTTAATTCGCACACACATACCCCAATGACATTGTTTCGCGGAGTTGCCGACGATATTGTATTAAAAGATTGGCTTTACGAATATGTTTTTCCACTCGAAGCAAAATACATCAATAAAGAGAATACTCGATTAGGGGCAAAACTTGCATTTATTGAGATGATTAGAACAGGGACAACCACTTTCAATGATATGTATTATTTTACCGACGATATTGCTCAAGTTGCTGAAGAAGCTGGTTTACGAGCTGTTTTATCCGAAGGTTTAATTGACTTTCCATCGCCGAACACAAAAACGCCGGAAGAAGGCTTTAAATATACCGAAGACCTTTTGAATAAATACAAAAACAACGAATTAATTACCATTGCTACGGCTGCTCATGCTCCGTACACTTGTTCACCCGAATTATTAAAAAAATCGAAAGCATTAGCCGATAAATATAATGTTCCTTATCACATTCACCTTTCAGAAACGGCTTGGGAAGTTGGAATCATTAAAGAAAAGTATGGAAAAACACCTACGCAGCATTTAGATAATTTAGGAATCCTTGGCGAAAACGTAATTGCAGCACATAGCGTACATCTCACCCCTGAAGATTTGAAAATATATGCAAAAAGAAAAGTTGGCGTAGCTCACAATCCTCAATGCAATATGAAACTTTCGAGTGGTGCTGCTCCAATTCCAGAAATGTTGGCTATGGGTATAAAAGTTGGATTGGGAACCGATGGAGTTGTTAGCAACAACGATTTAGATATGTTTGGCGAGATGAAAACTTGCTCGATTTTACACAAATTTGTTAGCAATAATCCTACCGTAACAAGTGCAAAAACAGTTTTTGAACTATCAACACTTGGAAGTGCCAAAGTGTTAGGCATGGAGGATAAAATTGGTTCGATTGACGTTGGTAAAAAGGCTGATTTAATTATTATTGACTTACATAGACCACATTTAACTCCAATGTATAATTTATATTCTCAAATCGTATTTGCCATGAAAGGCAGCGACGTTGAAACGGTTATCGTGAATGGTAGAATAATTATGAAAGAAAATAAATTATTAACTATTGATGAAGATAAAGTTATCGCTGAAGTTAATGAGTTTGCCAAAGAAATTAAAACATTGAAAAAATATAAACTTGATTAAAAAATTATGAAATTCGGGATAGCCAACATCAGTTCAATTCCTTTACGTCGTGAACCTGCAGAATCGAGCGAGATGATGACCGAAATATTGTTCGGCGAACATTTTGAAATAGTTGAATTAATTGATCGTTGGGCAAAAATTAAACTGAATTTTGATAATTACATTGGATGGATTGACAAAAAAATGATTCAAGAAATCACGGAAGAATTTTTCAATGGAATTACACAGAACAATACTTTTGTAAGCCAACTATTTATCAATAACATTGAAAATAAGAGTACAAAACAAACTTTTTATATCGGCGGAGGTAGTTCGTTCCCATTTTTTAGAAACGAAACAAAATGTTTCTTTTTAGGCGAACACGAATACGAACTGCTCGAAGATATTAAAAGTTGTTCGTCATGCGATATTCGAAAGCGAATAATTGATTCGGCGATGCAATATATGAATAGTGCGTATTTGTGGGGAGGACGCAATCCGTTTGGAATCGACTGTTCGGGCTTAACACAAGTCGCGTATAAAATACACGGAATCAATATTAATCGTGATGCACGAAAACAAATTGAACATGGGTCAAATATTGACTTTATCGACAATGCAAAAAATGCTGACCTTGCTTTTTTCGATAACAGTGATGGAATTATTACTCATGTTGGATTAGTTCTTGAAGGAGGAAAAATTCTTCATGCTTCGGGGAAAGTTCGAATTGACAAACTCGACCACCAAGGAATTTATAACGAAGAACGAAAAATATATACTCACAAGTTGAGAATGATAAAAGACATTTTGGGATAACAGGGTAAAAAAACTTGTTATTTTATTCTCTGAACGTGCTCAACAACTGATTCAACTTGATTGTTTTCGTCAAGAAGAGGATAGATTCTTATCCGACGCTTGATTCCATCTATCGGATTTACTGCTTCATATTCTTTTAGTTTTCCAGTTTCAAAAACCTCTTTTGCATGGCAATTTTCACAAATCTGCTCGTTTTGAAAAAAAGCTTTATGGCATTTAGGTTCTTGCTTGTGGGTTTCTGTAAAATATTCGTGATCTTTCCAATTACAAAGTTGTATATTGTGATTTTTATCAATAATGGTAAACAAATCAGGAGAAGCCTCAATTGCATTGATTAATACCTTTTGTGTTTTATTAAGTTCCGTTACTACTCTTTTTCTGTCGGAAATATCAAATGCCGAGCCCAATAATGCAGGTTTGCTTTGATACAAGAAGTATGAAGCAGAAAAATCTAACCAAATTATATTTCGTGTTTTCTGATTAACAATTCTGAATTCGTAACGTGTCGGAACATCTTCGCCTTGCTGTCTGGCAAGCCCTCGTTCTTTGACTAATTCTCTATCTTGCTCATAAATCACGTCCCAAAAACTATATTTTGCAAGCTCTTCAATTGTTAATCCCAACATCTCTAAACCAGCTTTGTTCATGTACTTAAAATTATTTTCCTGAACAATAAACATTGCAGTAGGCGTAGTTTCAGCAACCGATCTGAATTTCGATTCACTTTCGGATAGCTGTTGCTCCATTTTCTTTTTCGAATCAATATCTCGAACTAGGGCTAGGATAAAATGTTGATCCATAAAAACAAATTTACTCAACATCACTTCAGTCCAAAATACTTCTCCACTAAACTTAGAATGTTGCCATTCGAAACGTTGCGGTTTGTCTTTCAATGCGTCTTTAATTTTAGCATCGGCTTTACTTTTTGAGTCAACGCCATCGGCTTGAATACCCGGAGAAAACTTCAATGGCGACTGCATAATTATCTGATCGTAAGAGCATTTGAGTAATTCTGTCGCTTTTTTATTGCAATCGATAAAAATACCACCTTTCATTATAAATATTGCATCATTTGCCGATTCGTACAGAATTTGATATTTATTTTCCTTTTCTTTTAATTCGGTTTCAACTTTTTTGTAATCGGTAATATCGTGTGCAATTCCTTCAATAGAGAGTATCTCATTATTATCATCTAAAACAGGGAACTCACGTATCTCAAAATTTTTAATTCCGCCTTTCGAATCGAATAAAATGGTTTCATATGGTGGTAATTTTATTCCACTATTGTGTAAACGCTTATGCTTTTCAAAAACATTTATAGCTAATTTATCGGCATTGTATTTTGCAGTGTTGGTATTAAATTCTTTTTGTGCACACAATAATACTTTTTCAATAGAAGGACTGATGTAAGCAAAATTTTTATCAATATCGTGCCGGAAATAGAAACAATTGCTGTTTAGATTATCTAAAAATCTTTCGAATCTTCCATTATCATTGTGTACGCTAATATCATCTTTAATTTTTTTTGAAAAAAGTTTATACGCATACATGAAAATACCTAATACAATTACTACATAAAAAATACTATGGAGTGGAAAAATATCAACTAAAAAGAACTCAAAAATGCCAAACCAAATTATTGAAAATATGCTAAATAAGCCAACTACTTTTAAAACATTTTGGCTTTCTATGATTTGTTGACTTTTTACATTCATTATTACACGTAATAAACTCTATTCCATTAAATTAACATATCCTTTTTTGAATAAAACATCCCCATTGTATGCTTCACCTTTTACCATAAAAACATAGGTGTCGATATTCTGTAATTTACCATTAAATGTTCCGTCCCAACCTTCGTTAATTTCGGCTGTTTCAAAAACCAATTGTCCCCAACGATTAAATATTTTAAATTCCAACAATTTTTCAAGTCCCCAACCTTTTGCATAAAGAACATCGTTATTATTATCTCCGTTTGGTGTAAATGCCGAAGGAACATCAAGAGTTGCTTCGGTAACATTGACTTGAATTGACTCAGAAACTTCAAAATTACATCCATTTGGGTCAATGATAAGAACAGTATATTGAATTGATGCATATGGATTTGCGTACGGAGAAATGCAATCGATACAACTTATGTGCTCGTTTGGAGACCAACTTACAACTGCCGTATCAGCCGTAATTGCATTAAAGAAAATGGTGTCTCCCAATATAATTGTTATTTCTTCGCCATCAATCACTTCTCCCATATACATAACATCGAGTTCTAAATTCAACGGCTGTTGAACCGTAATGTGAACATTTTCACTAGCATAACAACTGTTTGTGTCGGTAACCAACACAGAATATGTTGTTTCAATTTGAGGATTTGCAATCGGATTATAAATCAAATTATTGCTAAGATTATAATTTGGCGACCATTGGTAATCTATTCCCCCGGTTGCCCATAGTTGCACTTCGCTACCCAAACAAATTAAAGTATCTTCGCGTATTGTTAAAATAGGTAATGGGTAAATTATGATTTCCTTGTCCACTGTATCGTGGCAACCAAATTCATTTTGAACGATAAGTGTTACATCAAAGGTATCAACATCGTTGTAAGAAAAAATAGGCGGATTTTCCAGCGAAGAACTTGTACCGTTACCAAAATCCCAATTCCAAGCAACTACATTATCGGCAACACTTGTACTTTGATCGTCCAAATTAACTGAATGTTGTTCAATACAGCCATTTTGTTCCCCTGAAAAATTGGCGGTCAACTCATGAATGTATAAAGAAGCCTGAACAGGGACATCGCAGGTTCCCATAGTGTCACTATGTAAAATTAATGTTGGCATAAGTTGCCCCATTATATTATAAATATGATGCGTTGTATCTTCAGAATTTTCGATAAGATATCCATCGCCAAAATCCCAATCGAAAGAAAATACATCAAAGGTGTCTTGGACTAAAAACATAATTGAATCTCCTCTACACAAAGTAGTTGGAAAAACGCCAACACCCAAAGGACCATTTACTTCGATATACCCAGCTTTTAAAGTTGTATCCTTGCATCCATAAGTAGTTTCAACCGACAATTGCACTGAATAATCGCCAGGTAAATTATAAATATGCGATGGATTCGGAACATTTGAACTTGAACCGTCGCCAAAATACCATAAATACGAATTTACATAAACTGATTCAGTTGTATCGGTAAATTGGAAATTATGAACATTATAATAGCAATCCCAAACCGTTGTATCAGCCACAAAAGCAGCATCAGGAATAGCCTGAACATGAATTGAATCGTTATAATAAACTAAGGAATCGCAACCAATATCGTCAATTGCTAACAACGACACATGGAAATATCCCGAATCAACGTAAGTATGATACGGGGTTGTTACAAATGCCGAATCTCCATCATCAAAATACCATTCGTATGATAGTATTCCGTGTCCCGTGGAACTGTTCGTGAAACTGACCGAATCACCGGCACATAATTGTAAATCGCTTATAGAGAAATGTGGTTTTGGTTTAGTTGAAGTAATGGCTAAATCTTTATAATTTGAGCATCCCAAGGTATCGGTAACAATCAACCGAATTGTATAATTTTGAATCTGATTTAAGTTATAAGAAACCGTATCTTCATCTCCTGATAAAAAAGTTACTGTATTAACCTTCCATTCCCAATTAATTAAAGCCGTATCTGAAGCTGTTGTGTCATAAAAATTCATCAATAAAGGTGTGCAACCAATCAACGAATCGGCTGCAAAATTTACAATAGGTCGATAGGTTTTTAACCATTTCGAAATCGTATCTTTACATCCATTGTAATCGGTTGCAATAAAATTAATATCAAAATATGCATTTGTATTGAATGTGTAATTTGCCGTTGATAAAGTTCCACTATAAATCGAACTATTTACACCAGTCGTATGATTATGAGCTTGCCAAAAATACGAACTTGCATCTTGCGATGTTGATGTAAATGTAACACTTTCGTTCGCACAAGGTAAGGTATCGCTTATTATAAAATCAGCAATAATATCTCGAATATAAACTTGTAAACTGTCAAAGTATTCGCAACCATCAGGCTCATTAACCGTATCGTTAAAAGCAGATAGAACAACATAAAAATCTGTACCATGTAATAACGAATCGTAAGTATGGGTAATTTCAATCAGCATCGAAGTATCATTTTCAAAGGAAAAAACCGTATCGGTGCCATCTCTAAAATCTAATGTAAAATCAGTTGCATCGGTAATATCAAGGGTGAATGTATAAACAAATGGGCTATCGCATTCCATTGCCACATCTAATTTTACAATTGGTCCTAATATTAACACCGAATCTTTTAGTGTGTCTGAATAACAACCATTATAACCAATTACAAACTGAATATCAAAATATCCGGTAGTGTCTTGATACAAATGAGTTGCTTCGGCTGTGCTTCCTTCTCCCTCTCCTTCTCCATAATACCACCACCACTCATCAATCAAATCTGTTGAATCAGAAATATCAGTAAACGTGATTTCGTCAATGGCACATGTAATAATCGAGTCTATTTGAGCTTGAGGAATTAACGAGTCTCCTACTTCAATTAACAATGGGTCGGAAACTCCAACACAACCAATTTCGTTTTCAACCGTTAAGACAGCATAAAAGTCTCCATCATCATTATATGTGTAGGTTGGCATACTGTCGGTTGAAGTTCCGCCATCGCCAAAATCCCAACTCCAGTTAACTATCTGCTGAACAGATGTATTCGTTTCGGTAAATTCAATAGGAAGAGGTAAACACGATCTATTTGTATCAGCACTTATGCTTACTGCAAAAGGAATTATAACAACCGAACCCGACGAACTTGTATCTCTACATCCATGTGTCGATTCAACTATTAATGTTGGCAAGTAAACTCCTCCTGCAATATACTCGTGAACATCATCTGAATTGCTCCCTGTTTGCCCATCTCCAAAAGAATACAACCACGATACAATATTCGATGAAGATGAATTTGTAAATGTTACATCAACCGGAGCTTGACACCACGATGCAGGAGAATATGTATATGAGGCAATCGCTTGTTCAACATATATCGATTTTATAATGGTATCTTTACATTGAAAACTTTCAGTTGAAATTAGGGTTACGCTTATATCTCCCGAAATATTATATAAATGTGAAGGATTCACAGAAGTCGAAGTTGCTCCATCACCAAAATTCCAACTATAGGTAGCACCACCAACAGAAGTATTTAAAAAAGTGTATGCAACACCTCGACAAATTGTGTCTGGAATATCGAAATCAGCAACAACATTGGTTACATTTATATAATCTATCAGAATAGTATCCGCAAAGCAACCGTTTTCATCAGTAATAGAAAAACTCACGTCGTATTGCCCTGTTACATCGTAACTTGACGATGGAGCAGCAATGGTAGATGTTTCTCCATTTCCCAAATCCCATGCGTATGTTACGTTTCCATAAGCGGTTGAGTTGTTTGTAAACTGAACATCAAGCGGAGGTTCGCAAGAAAAAGTCTCTGATGCAGAAATATTAATTACTGGTTTTTCGGTTACAGTAATAAAGTTTGAAAAAAATGTATCAGCATTACAGCCATTCTCATCAATTACTTGCAAGGTAATGGTATATAATCCTTCATCTTGAAAAATATGTGAAGGATTTTGAGAGCTGCTTGAATATCCATCGCCAAAATCCCAAGTCCATTGAGTCAAAGTACCATCTCCTTGAACCGACAAATCATGAAAATTTGTGTTAAAAGGAGTGCAATAAATTGTTTCAACTGCTTCAAAATTTGCATGAGGATTTGAAAAAACCGTAATTGTTTGAGACGATGAATTAGAAAGAACTCCATTATAAACTGTTAACGTAACAGTATAAGTTCCGGGAATTGTATAAACTGCCGATGGATTTTGGTTTGTCGAAATATTTCCGTTCCCAAATGTCCAACTCCAAGAAGAAGCATTTGATGACTGATCGGTAAAACTAACTGTGTGAGGACTGCAACCAGAATTATCGCTTATCGCGAAACTTGAAATCGGATTTTGAGCAAAAATATAAGTACTCAAGAGCAGAAAAAGGAACGTTAAAGTGATATAAAGTCTCATTCTCTATTTTTTTTGAAACTAAAATAATGCTTTTATTTCAACAAAACATTAATATTGTTAAAGTTTTTTACCAGATAATTATATTATTATTATATTTGTTTATAAAGTTCTGTTACATGAAACTATTTTTTACAAGCATATTTTCATTCTTTTTTTTAGTCCAACTAACTACTGGACAGGATATTCACTTCTCTCAATTTTATGCTTCTCCCCTCACATTGACTCCTGCTAATACAGGAAATTACGATGGCGATTGGAGAATTATGAATAATTATCGCCGGCAATGGGGCTCTTTTTCCAGTCCTCCAATTCCATATACCACAATTTCGTTTGGGATTGACAAGTCTTTATACTTACGAAAAGATAAATTAAGTTTCGGATTTTTAATTCTAAACGACGAGTCATCAACAGCTGAACTTGCTATAAATAAAATATTTGGTTCCATTGCTTTTCATAAAATTTTAGGAAATCATAGTTTTAATATTGGAATACAGGGTGGATTTGTAATGAAAAGCGTACTGCCCGAAAATTTAACATTCCCTAATCAATTTGATAATACTACAGGATATTTCAATTCTGATTTATCAAGTGGGGAAACAACAGTTGGCGAACAAATTTCATATATGGATTTGAACGCAGGAATTTCCTGGAGTGGCAAACTTGGAAATTTTGTTCCTGATGTTGGAATTTCATTGTTCCATATTAACCAACCTAAAGAATCGTTTCTCGATAAAGACAATAAACTGTCTATGCGAAAAGTTATTCACGCTGGAGGAAAGTATTACATTCAGTCAAGATATTTTATTTACCCGAATTTCTTATTAATGGAACATTCTAAAGCCTCTGATATGTTGGTAGGGAGTAATTTTGGATATATTCTTCCGAGCGAAGTATCAAAGGTTAAAAATATTTTCATGGGAGTTTACTTTCGCGACGGGATTTCGCGAAACCCCGATTCGTTTATTGGAGTAGTCGGAGCAAATTTATTCAATGTAGATTTAGGAATAAGTTACGATTTCAACGTTTCTGATTTAAAAGTTGCAACGAACTACAAAGGAGGATTCGAAATATCGTTGATTTATACCGTTCCTAGTACTAAACTTACTAAAATTACCATTCCTTGTGATAGATTTTAAAAAATACATATTCGCTTTTTTACTAATAATTCCTTTCGTTGCACTTTCGCAGCCAAAGAACCTGAATCAATTGTCAACACGCCAGTTAAAAGTATTGAGCAAAACAGCAATAAAATATGGCGATATATATTCTGCAATCGATTACTTAGAACGATACTGCGAATTAAAAACCGACGACATCGATTATCTGAACCAATTAGCCGAGTTGTATAAATTATCGCGAGATTATAAAAATGCTGAAAAAACATTCGAATCCGTTTTTGTGAGCGAACCTAACAAATACCCGAATGTATTATTTTACTTAGCTCAAATGCAAAAAATGAATGGCAAATACTCAGAAGCAATTGTCAACTTTGAGAAATTTAAAAAAGAATGCAAAGATCAAGATTTAAAGAAGTTAAATAAAATCGAAATTGAAGGAGCCGAGTTAGCATTAAAATTATTGAAAGAGAAACAAAATGTTGAGCTTTATCATCTCGATACTTCGATAAACAAAGCCTACATTGAATTTTCACCAATCCCTGTTTCAAACGATCGACTTATATACGCTTCGCTAAAAGCCGATTCGGTTAAATATTTCGATATTGAAGGCGAAAAAAAACCGGTTAGGAAATTTTATGAAGCTGCTAAAATTAACGATAAATGGGTTGGTGGGCAGGAATTAGTAGGTCCATTTAACGATGATAACTCACATACCGGAAATGGAGCATTCTCACCCGATGGAAATCGATTTTATTTCACACGATGTCAAACAAATTGGGAAAACAAAGTTATTTGTTCAATTTACATGAGTCAAAAAGATGAAAACGGCAAATGGGAAGAGCCCAAAATTCTTGAGAATGGGATTAACGATGAAAAATATACAGCAACCCAACCAACTATTGGACTAGAATCGAAAAAAAATCTTGAAGTCATTTACTTTGTATCAGACCGCGAAGGAACAAAAGGAGGTAACGACATTTGGTACATGATTTACGATACCGAAAGGAATTATTTTAAAGGTCCTAAAAATGTAGGAAGTAAAATAAACACCGAAGGTGAAGAATTGTCGCCATATTTCGACCAACGCAAACATACTCTTTATTTCAGCTCAAACGGACACCCAAGCATTGGTGGACTGGATATTTTCAAATCAAATGGAGAACTTGCGCATTGGTTAGCTCCCGAAAATCTAGGAATCCCTGTAAATTCAAGTGCCGACGATATATACTACGTTCCTACAAAAAACCAAAAAGAAGCATTTTTCACTTCGAATCGTGAAGGTGGTATGGCATTAAAAAATCCAACGTGTTGCGACGATATTTATACCGTTAAATACCTCGATATGTTTTTCATAAACCTAGAAGGAATTGTGTATAGAATTGAAGAAGAGAATATTAATGCTAAAATAGACGATAAATTTATACAAACAAATCTTTGCGAAGAATCAATTGTTTCGCTTTATTTAATTGATAAAGAAGGAACAGAACCTATTTTGGTTGAACAAGATACAACCGACATTATGGGCGATTATTCTTTTGAACTTGAAAGAGGCAAAGAATATAAAATTATTGCCAGTAAAGATGGGTACTTTAACAGCAGTACTCTTTACTCAACATTAGAAACAAAACTCGAAACACGAAAAGACAAGGTTAATCCATTACCATTGAAAAAAATACCCAGAATACCAATCGTTATTGACAACATATACTACGAATTTAGCAAAGCTAGCTTGACAGAGGATGCTAAAATTACTATCGACACTACTATTTTCATAATTTTAAATGAAACACCTGACATTATTGTCGAAATTAGTTCTCACACCGACAGTGTTAGTAGCGATGCATTCAATATGAAACTCTCGCAACAACGAGCCGAAAGTGTTGTAAATTATCTGATTGACAAAGGAATTGAACGAAATCGCATGATTGCAAAAGGTTACGGAGAATCGCAACCCATAGCAAGAAATTCAAATCCAAATGGCAGCGATAACCCCGAGGGTCGAGCTAAAAATCGACGAACTGAATTTAAAGTTATCGGTTCTTCCAATCAGTTTTCAATCTTGAATAAGAAGGATTTGGATATTTTAAGAAAAGAATCGGAAGAGCCTAAAGAAATTACTTCTCCCGATGTAAAAAAATTCGGTTCTCAATAATTCCGAACTTTTTATAATCATAAAAATATTTAGGAATTGAATCGACACACAAACATAATATTTATCTTTATTTTGCTTTTTTCAATTTTATTAATTTCAAACGGAGCAATCGCACAAAAATCAAATAAAATTGAATCTTTTTTGTCAGATTTAATTAAAGTTGAATCAATTACCGGAAACGAAAATAAAATAGCACAATTCATACTCGACTATTGCAATAATATTGGTTTACATACAAAAGTATTTAAAAACGATAGCACATTTAACTTTACAGCTTCACTATACCCACTTAGTTTACAAAAACCCAACATTATATTTATGAGTCATTTAGATGTAGTTTCTTCTGGAGAATCATCACTTTGGAAATATCCTCCTTTTAGCGGAACTATTGCCAATGGTTATGTTTGGGGACGAGGTGCTATTGATTGCAAAGGATTATTAGCAATGCAATTAATGGCGATTCAAGATTTTATCGACTCTGCTAAAATCAGCGACTATCCATACAATATTACATTTCTTGCCGTTTCAGGTGAAGAAACATCTGATTATTCGGGAGCAAATTTTGTATCAAAAAATTTTCTCTCAGAACTAAACCCTGTAGCAATATATGGAGAAGGTGGCTCTGGAATGACACATGTTATCCCATCAAAACCCGAACAAGTAGTATTCGGAATTTCAGTATCTGAAAAAAAAGCTCTTTGGTTAAAACTCGAGACCGATTCAAAATCAATGGGACATGGAGCTGCACCGCCCGCTCTATACTCCAATAAAAAATTAATTAAATCGCTGATTAAACTTTTAGATGAAAAACGTTTGATTCGATTTGGAAAAATTGCAAGAAAAATGTTTAAAGAAATGGGGCAATTAGAAGGAGGAATTAAAGGTTTTGTTTTAAAACACGTCAATTGGGAAATATTTTGGCCTTTCGTGAAAAAGAATTTTGAAGAAGGCGAAATTATGCACACACTCGTTTACAATACATTTGTAATTACTGGCTTATACAATAGTGAAATCGTAAACAATCAAATAGCCGACAAAGCTTATGCAATACTTGATTGCAGACTTTTACCCGAAACTGATTCCGAAAAATTTATAAAAAAAGTCGAAAATGTACTTGGACCTAAAATAAGTGTTACCATATTAAACGAAACTCCAGGAGCGAATGCTTCAGACTTTGAAAATTTTTTCTACACAAAACTACAAGAATCCACCAAAGATGTATATCCAGATAGTGAAGTAATTCCTTTTCTTTTCCCTGCTACTACCGACAATAACTACTTTCGACAATACGATATTCCAGTTTATGGATTTATTCCTGTTATATTTTCTGACGAAGAAATTAATTCAGTACACAATATAAACGAAAAAATTTCGATTAATTCACTATACAACGGAATGATAGTTTACCAAAAATTTATTATTAAATTGTTTAACGATAAAGAATTTATTAAACGAAGAAAACATATATTAAACGAAAATTAATAATTTTGAAGTTTCAAATTACGACTTAATGGATAAAAAAACTACGAATAAAAACATAATATACTCATTTCTAATACTTTTTCTGTTTTTCACTTTTTTGCAATCAGCAAATGCACAAAACAAAACCAAGATTAAAGCTGACGAAAAGTTCTATAAAAAAGAATATTACACAGCTTATAACCTTTATAAACGCTCACTTAAAAAAACCGAAAGCAAAAACGACAAGTTTGAAATATACATGCTGATGGGCGATTGCTATAAGTATATGCGAAATCCCAAAGAAGCCATCAAACACTATAAGAAAGCATTAAAAGGAAATAATAACCTAGCTGACATCATTTACAGTTATGCTCAAATGCTGATTATGGAAATGAAATACGATCTAGCTATAGAGCAATTTAATACCTTACTAACTATTAATCCAGGTGACAAAAAAGCAATTGAAGGAATCGAAACTTGCAAATTGGTTCAAGATTGGGTAAACAATCCTACCCAATATGTTATTGATAATATGAAACCGTTAAATTCCAAAATGGACGATTATTGCCCTACATTGAATGCACGAAAAGATTATAACGAAATAATTTTCACCTCCACACGACAAGAAGCCACCGGTAAAAAAATTAATGGAATTTCGGGTGTTGAAAATGCAGATTTATTCGAAGCAAGCATGGATAGAAAAGGAATATGGGGAGAACCAACAAAATTTGATACTCTTGTAAATACCTACGACGACGATGGTGCCGGAATTTTAAACGACAAAGCCAACGAACTATATTTTACTTGTTGCAAAAATGTTAAAAACAAACAGGTTGGTTGTCAAATATTTAAAAGTGCAAAAAAAGGTGGCTATTGGGACAAAGCCGAAATTATTCCAATTGTTGGCGATAGCATTTCAATCGGTCAACCTTCCTTAACAGAAGATGAGAACACCTTATATTTTTCATCTCGTGAACTCGGAGGGATTGGCGGTGCCGATATTTGGAAAGTTACAAAAACCGATGGAGGCTGGGGAGTTCCTGAAAATATGGGCTCTCAAATAAATTCCGAATACGACGAGTTGTTTCCGTTTATCAGAAACGATGGGGTTTTGTTTTTTTCATCAGATAGGCAACCATCAATAGGAGGACTAGATATTTTTAAAGCCTATAAAGATAAAAACGACTCAATGATTGTCGAAAATATGAAATACCCGATAAATTCACACGCCGATGATTTTGGAATTGTTTTTAAAGGAACAAAAGAAGATGGATTGTTTTCGTCAGGACGAAAAGGAAGTGTAGGCGGAATTGATATTTACAGTTTTGTTATTCCTCCATTGCAATTTACATTAAGCGGACTTGCAAAAGATGAAGATAATGGTCAATTTTTAGCTGGAGTCGCTATTAAACTTATTGGAAGCGACGGACGAGCCTATAAAGACACAACAAATATAGAAGAAGGAAAATATAGTTTTGAATTAAAACCAAATACAGAGTATATTTACATTGCTTCGCTCGAAGGCTATTTTAACTACAAAGGAAAAATTTCGACCGACAGTCTTGAACGAAGCCAAATTATTGCAACAGATATTGTAATGTCGTCGGTTGCGAAAACTATCGAATTGCCTAATATTGAATATGATTTTGGAAGTGCAAAACTTCGTGACTCTTCAAAAATTGCTTTAGATATTTTAGTAGAAACCTTGAACGATAATCCGACCATAACCATAGAACTTCTCTCCCACTCCGATATGGTTGGTCCAGATTCAACCAATATGAAGTTATCGCAGCAACGAGCACAATCGGTTGTCGATTATTTAATAAGCAAAAACATTGACCAAAATAGGTTATCACCAAAAGGTTGTGGAGAATCAACGCCTAAAGTTATTAACGATGAATTTGCAAAGAAATACCCATTTTTAACGGCTGGCACTATACTTAACCCTGAATTTATCGAAAAACTGCTCGACGAAAAACAAAAAGAGATTTGCAATCAGTTGAATCGACGTACCGAATTTAAAGTATTATCAACTTCTTATACTCCGAAAAATATAAAACTAACGAATTAGTCGTCCTTTAAGAACTGGTATTTTTACTGCTAAAACATAATCGACTTATTTCTCTATATTTTTTTCCCTTGTTGGTGTTATTACCAACAAAAAATCCCGGATGTCTATTGGTAACAACTCCAATAGAGGCAGGAAAAAAGAATTTAAACATATCGGTAATTAAAGAACTTAATTCACCTAATTATTTTCCAAAAATATTTTTAAAACTGCAAAATATTTTTTACATTTATAATTCACAAAAAAAGGAGGAAACAACAAAAAAACAAAAGGAATTAAATTAATCCGTTTAAAACGGAAAAAACATAAAAAGCGTTAGCTTTTATTCTCGTTTCTGAAACTTAGGAAATTTCAAATTACTACAAGAATAATAAGTAAAACGCTCACGTCACGGAGTGGGCTATACTTGTTTGTAGTAAAGGTTCCTAAGACCTCAGAAGCGGATTAAGTTAAGTCCCACGCTTTTTTAGTTGGAAATTAATTAAACTCTTGGGACGAAGTAAACCTTAAAAATTAAAATTATGAGAAAAAAATTATTTCTAATGATTGTTGCGATATGGTTCGCAAGTTTGGGTTATTCACAGCCTTATAATGTGCAACAAGAATCTTCGGGAGATGCTACAGACAATTATCTTACAAAGTGGAAAAGTGCAGCTAATCATTATATACAAAAAAGTTTGTTATATGATGATGGTACTTATATTGGATTAGGCACGACATCTCCACTTAGTAAGTTTCATGTAGCCGGAACAACAGCTACAGATAGTAAATTAACAGTACAAAGAAGCTATGCTTCCGGTTGGGGAACTTCCGTTGATTTGTTGGCTATAAGTAGCAATACCGATTATGTCGCAAGTGGCAGGTCGCTAGGTCAAGTTAGTTTCACTGGCGAATATAACGGCGATGCAAGTATAGGTGCTGGAGCAACTATGAGAGCTTATACTACCGAAAATTGGAGTTCTTCGGGCTATGGTTCAAAACTTGAATTTCTCACAGTACCAAATGGTTCTACTACCAACACCGTTAGAATGACAATAAATCAAGATGGTTCGCTTCAATTGAATGGCTCAACTTCTGGTTATGTGGGTTTGAAACCTGCTGCAGCTGCCGGTTCTACTACTTATACATTGCCTTCGGCAGATGGTACATCGGGTCAGGTTTTGCAAACAAATGGTTCAGGTACATTAAGTTGGTTAACTGCTTTAACTTCTTCTACAGGTTGGAATATTACTGGTAATTCGGGATTAACCGCCGGAACTAATTTCGTAGGTACTACCGATGCTGTTGACCTTGTATTTAAAGTTAACAGCCAAAAAGCGGGGTTAATTGATGATGGTGGACCTACATTCTTTGGTTATCAGGCTGGTAATAGTAATACTGCAACTGGGAGTACAGGGTTTGGTTATAAAGCTTTATATTCTAATACTTCGGGTGATTATAATACAGCAAATGGTTATCAGGCACTTTATACCAACACTACAGGGCATCATAATACCGCTAATGGATATACAGCTCTTTACGACAACACAACTGGAAGTTCAAATACAGCAATAGGTTTTAATGCACTTAGCAATAATACTACAGGTTCAGGCAATTGTGCACATGGATATTTGGCAGGTTTAGCCAATACAACAGGAAACAGTAATTGTGCTTTTGGTAATGCAGCATTATTTAATATTGCAGGTGGAACTGGTAATACTGCAATTGGTAATAATACACTTAGCCAATACGATAGTGGCGATTACAATACGGCTTTAGGTTATGCTGCCGATAGAAACGGTACTTACAGCAACACTACTGTTATAGGCAATAGCGCTATTGTTTCAGCAACTAATTACATAAAAGTTGGGAATACTTCTGTTACTCAAATTGGTGGGCAAGTTGGTTGGACTACATATTCAGATGGTCGTTTTAAACTTAATGTAACTGAAAATGTAAAAGGCTTGGAGTTTATTAAAAAACTTAGACCTGTTACTTACAACATGGACACAAAAGCTGCTGACGATTTTCTTATCCAAAATATGCCCGATAGTGTTAAATTAATGCATCAGGCAGGAATGGACTTTACGTCATCAACTGCAATAGTACATTCTGGATTTATTGCACAAGAAGTGGAGCAGGCAGCCATTGAAAGTGGATTTACATCTTCTATTGTAAACAAACCAGCTAACGATACCGATCCATATTCCTTGGTTTATGCCGAAATAGTTGTTCCGTTGGTAAAAGCAGTTCAAGAACAACAACAGATGATAGACAGCATGAAGGTAGTTTTGCAAAGTCTGCTTCAACAAGACACATCTAATAAAATATTACAAAATAATAATGAACAACAAAATGTTTCAAATATTAGTAATATTGAACTTGCCAATAATGCAATATTATATCAGAATGTGCCAAATCCATTTAGTGAAGAAACGGTAGTAAAATACTTTGTTCATGAAAACTGCAATGCTCAAATTACTTTTTATGATGAATTTGGAAACCAAATTAAAACTTTCAATATTGAAGAATTTGGACATGGTCAGTTAAATATATCTTCTTCAAATCTTGCTTCTGGAATTTACTCTTATTCGCTTATTATTAACGATAAAGTGGTTGATACTAAAAAAATGCTCAAATTATAACCTAAAAATTACAAAAAGCTCATTCTTAAAAGAAGATGAGCTTTTTGATTTTCTAATAAAATATGTTACATTTTTATAAACTTTAAAAACAGATAAAATGAATAAATTATTACTTATTGCCATAATTGCATTTAGTTTTAATGCAAAGGCACAGATTATCTTAGAACAAGATTATGATAGTGCTGCATCTTATGCAAGTGGGACTCCAAGTGTATTAAATCAACTAATGATAGTTAACTTTGAAGAATCTGGAGATAGATATATTAAAATAAACAGATTAGGAAAATGTATAAACATTTATGATATTACCCATGTTTTAATTAAAACAATTGATCTCTCAGGTTTTCCTATGAATAGTAGTGGTAGTATGGGAGAGGTGTTATACTTATCGGAACATCTATTTAATTTAGATTCAAAAATTGAATTTATTTATGGTTTCAGTGATAGTGATAGTAGTAATACTTTAACAAACATATATAATGAAGATGGTACTTTGATATTTTCAAGTTTTGGTGCTCCAATGGTAAAAGGAAATATACCTCAACAACAACTGCCTATTTATAATACTATTAATGGAGCTAAAATGATATTAAGTTATCATGATGGGCATGCAAAGGTTTACAGTTTGCCTGGCACATTAAGTACAGCAATTGCAGAAGCCAACGGTCAATTAATACAAGCACAGGAGGGGCTATTTAAAAATTTGTACCCAAACCCAAGCACCGGAAAAGTAACACTGCAATACCAACTACCTGAAGGCACACAGATGGGCGAAATAATTTTGTACAATATGCAGGGCACGGAAGTAAAACGCTACGCAGTTGATAGTACATTTAACGATATAATACTTGATAATTCAGACCTGCAATCAGGCACATATTTCTATCAGTTGCAAACTAACAATGGAGGAATTGGTACAAAGAAAATGATTAAACTTTAATTACCTAATCAGGCAAAAGATTAGTAAAAAAATACGATGATGTTTCCATTTTTCTATTTTTTAACGCCTCAAACAACATACAAAAACTTGACCTGATAGTTAATAAAAACCTGTCAGGTCTTTGTTACTAAAGTGAATAATCATTAAAATTATTCAGCTTCGTATTCTCCCATATCTTTTAGCCCCACAACAAATGCGTCTTGATTGCTTAAGTAATCGACATCGGTAACTTCAAACCATCCTCGGTTTTCCATATCGTTGGGCAATATCACTTCATCGTCTTCAAAGTAAATGTTTAATCCGATAAATGGAATAAAATTCATGTTTTTTACAAGGTCATCGATACTTTCGTCGAAATGTGTTTTAAAATCAAAAACGATTGTGTACATAATTATAATGTTTGTTTATAAAGTTTGCTTACTATTTTATTCGATTGATTTTTCAATCCTGTTGAACCATCAATCATCGTATTTTCTAGAATTGCAATGAACTCCTGTATCAGTTCAGAATATTTTTTTATTAAAACGGAAAAATAATTTTTAAAAATAATAACGAAGTGCAATTGGTTCTTTGGGATTAAGCCAAGCAAAACGCTAGTCTACAATTTTACCTTAATGAATATTAAAGGTTTCGATGACTTCCGTCACAGAAAGGAGGTTTTTGGGTTTGTTTGCATGTACACCAAGCTACTTTTTTGTTTTCTGAAATCTCAACCTTTAAAGGAACAAACGACGAACCTTTATGAGAACCGTCGCAAAATGGTTGCTTTTTCGATTTTCCACATGCACACCAATAATATGTACCGGCTTCCATATCCATAATTATCGGTTTTTTATCTGCTATAACTGGTTTTTCCATTTTTTTAAAAATAAGACTATAAATATTTTATATATAACTAATTCGAAACTTCTGTGTATAAATATTTTTTAATTTTAAGCGTTGGTGTCTTTTCAAAAGGAGTCGATTGTTCAATAACTAACGTTAAACGTGAAAATTTACTAACATCTTGATTAACTGATTTTTTAACATCTTCTAAAATATCTTTTACATAAAGTTGCACATCGTTGTGATAATTTTTAATTGAACTTTTCATATACTCAAAATGCTGTTCAACATTCTCATAGTTTAAATGAACTTTTGCAACTAGTTTACCATTCATTTCATACACAACTGATTCAACTACATGTTTATGTCGATTAACAACCGCCTCAATTGTTTCGGGATAAATATTTTCACCACCCGGACCAAGAATCATATTTTTGAGTCGTCCACGAATGTACAAAATATTATTTGAATCAAAATATCCCAAATCGCCCGTTTTAAACCAACCATCGATAGTAAAAACATCGTTTGTTAAATTTTGATTTTTAAAATAACCTAGCATGATATTATCACCTTTAGCAACGATTTCGCCTTCACCTGTTTCGGTGTTTACATTAATTAATTTTAGTTTTTGAGTTCCAACTGTAACTCCCGCTGCTCTATATTTTGTGTTTTTAGGCCCTGTTCCAGCCAACAATGGAGAAGTTTCGGTCAATCCGTAACCAATTGCATAAGGAAATTTAGCCTCTCTTAAAAATGCTTCGACTTCCGGAGAAAGAAGAGCCCCGCCTATTCCGAAAAATTTTAATCGTCCTCCTAATGTATTAAGCAGTTTTTTTCCAGCCACACGATTTAAAAATTTCCTGAAAAACGAATACTTATAAAACACCTTATATTTTCCACTATTAAATTGTGGAAGAATTTGTCCATTGTATATTTTTTCGATAAACAAAGGTACTGTAAGCATTATAGTTGGTTTTACCTTTTTTAATGCAGGAAATAGAATGCTCGGACTTGGAAGTGCATTTAAATAATAAACCGACGCACCGTATCTAATCGGCATTAAAAATCCTAATGTACATTCGTAGGTATGCGACAGTGGTAGAATTGATAAAAAGCGGTCTTCAGTATTTACTTCTTGTAGCTCAAATGCAGCTTCTAAATTGGAAACCAAATTTTTATGCATTAACATTACACCTTTCGACGAACCAGTTGTACCTGAAGTATATATGATTGACGAAAGGTCATTCTCATCTAGTATGCCAAATTCTTTATCAAAAGATACATTAATTCCAATTGTTTCAAGATTGTAATCTTCGATAAGTTTTTGTGACGATAAGTTTTTATTTAATTTAATATCCTCTATTCCAAAAACATAATCCAACGAAGCAATCTCTTGTTCTATTTTCGACAAAAATTTTTGAGAAATAAATAAAGCCTTTGCCTCTGAATGAACTAATATTTCTTTAATTTCTTTTGTGCTAAAATCATTTAAGATGGGAACAGTTACGGCTCCAAGAATATTTATAGCTAAATAACTAAGTCCCCATTCAGGATTATTTTCACTTAAAATAGCAACCTTATTCCCTTTTTGAATACCATATTTTTTCAACTTCAGAGCAATCGATAATGCCCTATCATACAATTGCTTATAAGTATAACCGCTAGAATCCACAACCGAGAGAGCCATGCGAGTTGAATATAAATCGCAGCTATTTTGAATTAGGTTTCTTATCGTCCGTTGCTTCATATAAATATATCATTCAAGTAATATAGTGCAAAAATAATAAAACATTTTTTAAACTGTGTTTTACAACAGATAAACTTATAAACACATGTTGATGAACTGTTTTTAAGATATAAGTCTTTAATTTAAAAATTGCTTATCAATGTATAATCAAATCATGAAAATAACTCGAAATGCTATTAATACTGAATCTTTCTAATTAATTTACAGGAAGAAACAGAGGGTGTTTTTCGTTAAATTTTCGTAAATACAAAAACATCATTTGACGTTTTTTTCGTTTGTTAAGCTGAATATATTCATCGTACAAATCCTTGTCACGCATAAGTATAGTCATAAAATTATTGATTCCATACTCTATCACTTGTCCTGTTTCAAAATCCAGAAAAAATTGTCGCATTTCTTTTGATTGAATCGGTGCTCTCATCGACGAATAAAAAGGGTCTGAGTACATAAAAGGGTCGTTATAGTTACTTCTATATACATTTTCGTATGCAATAAAATGGCAGACAGTGCCAATATAAAAAACTCGATAAAACTCGTCGGTCCAGCGAATGTATAACATTCCCTTATCTGCATATCCCCATATACTACGTGTCAATACTTCGACTTGCTTTTTATCAGAGTCGTAATATTTTATTACATTTTCGTCGAGCAGTCGCTCGAAATAATTAAAATCATCAACTTTTTTATCAAAAAATATGTTTTGTTTTTTAATTGCACAATTGGCTTTTACTTGTTGAAAATTAAGAAAAATACCATCGGTAAATTTGTACTCAGGCGTGTATTTAACCAATGAATCGGGAATATTTCGTTGTGAAAACCCAACTGTATTGAGAATCCAGATAAATATAATTGCGAGTAAAATATGTAAATATTTAATCATATATGCAAAAGTAAAAAAACTTTTCTGGTTGATTCAAAAAAAGAAATAATCTGAAACAAAAAATTGAAATGTGCAACAAGAAAAAAATTTACACGATGTATGATACCAATTCTATTTCCATATGACACATATGTGATTTTTTAGATTCCCTTTTTCAAGGGAATGTGCCTCAAAAATTACCACATACCCGCAAAAGCGGGTATCTTATTTTTAAATTGTGTCGGTCACATTGAATCGTAATTGGTATAATAATGGAAGTTGTCAAATTTAAATCTTGAAATGAAAGACCGACTCTAAAAAATAGAATAACAATATTTTGTATCATTCTTTCAAAAAAAACTTTTTTCAGAACAAATTGGGCACAAATTTATATTCGCCGTTTTTGTTTTAACGCAGCAACACTGCATACTCCAGCTGCACAACCCGAACATTTCGGTTTTCGAAAAAGAATATGAAATACTTGGTAAAAAACATATCCCATCGCAATCGAAAAAATAATATGTGTAATCAGTATTTGCATGTGTTTTACTTTTTTAATTAAACTAGTATTACTCGTTTTTTAACTTTACAAACTTTTAACTTGACAAACTTTCTACATAAATAAACTTGCTATTTGATAAAAACTAAATGAAACAAGCCATGCCAATGCAGTTGTGTACCCAACCGTAAATAAAGCCCATTTCCAACTTCCTGTTTCTTAGTTTTTAGCAGCAATTGACGCAATGCAGGGAAAATAAATCAAAATAAACAACATAAAAGCATATGCATTTACAGGGTTCAATGGTTTTTCTGCCTTCTCGTTTGTGTAATTTCGCAAGCGATTCGATAATTTGTCGTAATCCTTGTCTATAACTTCCACTTCCGATTTTTGATTGTAGTATAAAACGCTCATTGTACTTACTATAATTTCTTTTGCCGCAACGCCGGCAATCATGCTTACACCCATCTTCCAATCCATTCCAAGAGGTGCTATTACTGGTTCGATAAACTTACCCATTCGCCCTATGTATGTGTTTTTTTGATGTTCAGATTCCTTCTCAATCAACAATTTATCAATCTCTAGTGTTTGTTGAATTTGTAAATTTCTAATCTGCACCGAATCATCAACTTGCCCAATTTTAGTTTCAAATTGAGCACTTGTTTGCGAAATTAATTGATCATAATTTTTCGAATATTCAATCTCTAGCGGATAATATCCCAAATACCAAATTATTACCGAAGCAACAAGTATTACTCCGCCCATTTTTTGAAGATATTGTGCGGCTTTGCTCCACATATGTTTTATGGTACTTTTCATGGTCGGCATACGATACGGTGGAAGTTCCATAACAAAAGGCGACTCAATTGATTTGAAGATTGTTTTTTTCAATATAATTGCGACAATTACCGACAATAAAATTCCGACTAAATAAATCGAAAACAAAACGAGCCCGGGATAATTCGGAAAGAATGCTCCAATCAGTAAAACATAAACCGGCAACCTCGCACTGCACGACATCAGGGGATTGATTAAAATAGTTAGCAATCGGTCGTTTTTGCCTTCAATGGTTCGGGTTGCCATTATTGCTGGGACATTGCAGCCGAATCCCATTACTAATGGAATAAACGATTTTCCATGCAGCCCGAATTTGTGCATTATTTTATCCATAATAAAAGCTGCACGCGACATGTAGCCGGTATCCTCCATCAACGAGATAAAAAAGAAGAGAATAAGAATATTTGGCAAAAAAATCACAACCCCTCCAACGCCCCCGATAACTCCATCAATAATTAAATCTTTCAACGCTCCATCGGTCATCATTTTTTCAATGTGATTACTGACAAACGAAACGAATGAATCAATCCATCCCATTGGATAAGCCCCCAAGCTAAATGTTGTTTGAAACATTAGCCACATAAAGAAAATAAAAACAGGAAATCCAAATAATTTATGAGTTATAAACGTATCGATAATATCGGTACGTTTTCTTTTCGATATTCCGCTTTCTTTGTATGTTTCCTTCAATGCTCCGGCAATAAATCCATATTTTGCATCGGTAATTATTGTTTCTGAATCTTCATGCAAATTTTCTTCAAGTTGTTTAATTTCCTTTTCCGCTTGTTCAATAATTTCACTAGAATTTTGTAAAGGAGAAATCAAGTTTTCGGCTTCCTTATCACGTTCTAAAAGTTTTAATGCGAGAAATCGAGACGAAATTTTGTCAGTTAAAAATAAATTTTCGGGACATTTAATTTTCTCCTGAACTTTTTTTATAGCTTTTTCGGTGCAACTTCCATAATTAATGTGAATGTGTCGGGTAATTGGATCTGCATCTTCGTAAGAATCAATTACTTTGTCGAAAAGTTCTGCAATTCCTCGTCCCTTTGAACTAATTGTTGGAACAAACGGAATTCCGAGCATTTTTCCTAACGAAACATAGTCGAATTTGTCGCCTTTTGCTTGCAGTTCGTCGTACATATTCAATGCAACCACAACTTTTATATCCATATCGATTAATTGCGATGTAAGATATAAATTACGTTCCAAATTCGAAGTATCAATCACATTTACAACTATATCGGGAAAATTGTTGTGAATGTACGAACGCACAAATAACTCTTCGGGAGAATACGCTGTAAGAGAATATGTTCCAGGCAAATCGGTAATATTAAAATGGTAGCCTTTGTATTTAAAATTTGCCGTTTTAGCCTCAATAGTTACTCCGCTGTAATTACCAACATGTTCTTTTGAATTTGACGCATGATTGAAAAGAGTTGTTTTTCCACTATTTGGATTTCCTACAAGTGCAACATTAATGGTCTTTTCCTTTTCTTTGACGATTGATTTTATCTCGTGCTCTTCAATTGTTCCATTAAACGAATTTTCCTTGTAATCCAAATCAACATCGCTTTTAACGATTTCAATCAAACTTGCTTCATTCCGACGTAACGAAACATCGTAACCCATGATTTGATACTCAATAGGGTCGTTTAACGGAGCGTTTTTAATTACCGAAACCAACTTCCCTTTCACAAAACCCATTTCCATGATTCTTTTACGAAAAGCTCCTCGTCCTTTTACTTTAACGATAAAACCTTTTTCTCCAGTCAACAAGTCTGATAAGTTCATTTTGTTTCTAATTTCTGTACAAACGTACTCTTGAAGTGCAAATTTGGCAATACCAACATATTGGTATTTTATTTGTATTTTTGTGATGCAAAATAATCAGAACTCTAATTCGTTATGTTGCTATGGATAGTGAGAAAAAAAATATCGACATTCAAAAATTTCTTGAATCGGTTCCCGATAATTATTCTATTATTGACCAACAAATAGATGTAAGTACTCAAATCGAGTATTTTGAATTGGCTCGAAAAGTAGAAAATAAGTCAAAAAGTCAGGATGTTTTCAATGAAGTTGTTAAACTTTACGATGATAGGATCTCGTTAAATGATAAAAAAATAATTCTTATAAATTTAGCCGCTATTGGTGATGTTGATTCGTTTAGAACAATTGAATCTTTTAATAAAAGCGTTAGCAACGAACTTAAAGACTGGGCTGCCTTAGCTTTACAAGAAAGCAAAGTGTTGCTTGAAAATTCGCTTCTCGATGAACAAAGAGTAATTATCTCTACTGGTTTGGGCGGGAAAGAAAATTTATTAAGATACTTTGTAGTTTTAATAAAAATCGACGAAAGTGAATTTGAAGACTATCAAAAAAAAATTATTAGTGATGAATTAGATTTTGTGATTGAACAAAAGAAAGGTCAACTCGAAGAAATTTCTTTCGAAGAAAATTTTTGTAAGGGAGTTTTGTTACTTCCCTTAAAACTAGAATTAAAAGACTTTTTTCAAAAACTTATAAGAGAATGCAATCAATACGGGGGATTTTTAAAACCTAATTTTTTACTTACCAACGTAAAAGCATTAACAAATTCTGAAATAAAAAATTTTATACTCAAATCAACGTAAAAATTTTGAAATGACGAGCCAGATAGAACAAAAAAATAATCCTTTACACGGAATTACATTAAAAGTTATGCTCGAAAAATTACACGATTTTTATGGTTGGGAAGAACTTGGTTCAAAAATTAGAATAAATTGTTTTATCGAAAATCCTAGTATAAATTCAAGTTTGAAATTCCTTCGAAAAACAGAATGGGCAAGAGCTAAAGTTGAAAAACTGTACCTTGTAACAATCGAAGATGACAAAAATAGAAAAATTTAAATCCGATTAAAATCAAATTTTAACTACTGATTTACTTTTTTAATATAGCATTTAGCCATTATATTCTGTTATCACACATCCAAAAAATTTCATTAAAAAATCTAAAGAAAAACAACCAAAAAGTATTACATTCGTCTCCTAATATATTTATATATAATTCCAAGACGAAGAATCATATATAATTACTTGATTTATTGACACATATAATAAATATTTAGGTAAATGAAAAACATATATATCCTCTTCCTTTTCATTTTTAGCACCTTTTTTTCGTTTTCTCAAACTTTTAGTTCCGGAAATATTTCAGTAGCAATACCTGACGATGGAAACACTTACCCCGGTGGCGGAGTATGTAATACAGTCAATGTTTCAGGAATAGGAACAATTGATGGAACAAGTATAACCATCTCATCAGTTTGCATTTACATTGAACATACATATAATGGAGACTTGGATATATATTTAGTAAGCCCTGCTGGAACCGAAGTCCCACTTTCTTTAGGTCGGGGAGGTGGTGGAGATGATTTTGGAACAAGTATAGGCTCAATGTGTTTCGATATGTATGCATCAGCCTCAATAACAACAGTATCATCTACCGGTCCAATTACAGGAAGCTACAAACCAGAAGGTAGTTTTTCTGATTTTAATTCTGAAAGTGCGAATGGTAATTGGCAACTTTGTGTTGGTGATGATTATGCCTCTGACTCAGGAAATTTATTAGGCTGGTCTGTAACTTTTGGAGCTCCTCCTGCCCCTAGTTGTAGTGATGGAATTTTAAATCAAGATGAGATTGGAATTGATTGCGGTGGAGCAACCTGCCCTGCATGTGGACTTGGCGACGATGTTTGCAACCCTGTTGCATTAACAGTTAACTCATCTTGTAACTTTGTGCAATATACAAATGTTGGCATGACCGAATCTGTTGGACCTCCAGATCCAGGCTGTGCAAGTTTTTCAGGTCCTGATATTTGGTTTTCAATTACGGTTCCTACAGATGGACATATTATCCTTGACCAAAACTCAGGAGTTATAACTGACGCAGGAATGGCCGTTTATTCTGGAGCTAATTGTAATGCTCTAACACTAGTTGACTGCGATGATGATGGAAGTGCAAATGCTTCAATGTCATATATCGAATTAACAGGACGAACCGCAGGAGAAACATTATGGGTTCGTGTTTGGGAATACGGAGGAAACACACAAGGAACATTTAGTATTTGTGCTTATTCTCCCGCAGCAACCTGCACCGACGGACTTCAAAATCAAGGAGAAACAGGTGTTGACTGCGGCGGACCTTGTGCTGCCTGTCCAGTAGGAATGACTTGTGCTACACCTGAGGTTATCAATGCAATTCCCTATAATCATACCGCAACTACATGTGGATTTGAAAGCGATTACAATAGCTCCGATGCTTGTGGGAGCGAATATATGAATGGCGAAGACTTTGTATTTGAATATACTCCGGTTGCGAATGAATTTATTTCTGCAGCTATTTCAAACACTACTGTTGACGATATGGGATTATTTGTTTTAAATAATTGTCCTGATGTTGCAGGTGCAACTTGTGTTTATACAGCAACCAGCAATACTGGAGCTCCAACTATTTGTTATTTAGAACTTACAGGAGGTCAAACTTATTATTTCATAGTTGCGACTAAAGAAACGTATGAATGTACAGGATTTACATTAAATATAGCTCTCACAGCTTTGGCTCCAGATACAATTACAACTTGTGCGGCAACATTTTACGATTCAGGCGGAGCAACTAGCGATTACTCTGTTTGTGAAAACAACATTGTAACTTATTGCCCATCTGATCCGAATTTAGCTTCTCAAATTGATTTCACTGCTTTTGACCTCGATGCGTCTGATATCTTATGTGTTTACGATGGAATGGATACAACCGCCATGCAAATTGACTGTTTTACAACGGGAAATATCCCTACACAAGTTATTAAACCTTCTTATTTGAATACTTCGGGTTGTTTAACATTCCATTTTCAATCTAACGATGTGGCCGAAGGAGGAAATGGATGGACAGCAAATGCAATTTGTTCTCCCCCTTGCCAGTCAGTAGAAGCATATTCAACAGGAGGTGTCCCATTTATTGATATTTGCCAAGGAGACATTGTTCATTTCGAAGGGCTTGGAATATACAATAACAACGATGAAGATTATCACCAAGACGATGCTACTTCAAGTTTCGAGTGGACAATTAATAACGAAATCGTTTCAAACCTTCAAGATTTTTATTATGTTTTTCCCGATGAAGGAGGCTATGATCTTGCATTGACAATTACTGATAATAACGGTTGCCGAAACTTAAACGATATTCAACAAAAAGTTCGAGTTTCGCTTACGCCTTCATTTGCAGGAACCGAAATTAACCCAACCACAACTTGCTCTGGATATTCTGTTGATTTAACTGGTGTTGCAACTCCTGCAATTTGGAACGCAGCAGCCCCCGTTGTTTTAGCCGACACAACTTTTTTGCCTGATGGTAGTGGAGATGAATATACTGCACCTATATTTTTCAACTCCTTTACTTTTGGACAAACCTTAGAAGACGTTAACGATGTTGTTGATATTTGCTTGAACATCGAACACTCGTATCTTGGCGACTTAGATGTTTACATCGAATGCCCAAATGGAAGCACAGCAATGTTATTTGATTTGTATACAGGTTCTGGAACTTCTAGTTCAGGTGCTTTCTTAGGAGAACCGCTAGGCGGAGTTGACCACTCTGATTATGATAATTCTCCCAATCAGGATCCAACTGTTAATTTACCTGGAAGTGGATATGATTACTGTTTTAATATGACAGGTAGCTCTACTATAAACAACTTAGGAACAGCTAGTGGAGTCTCAGTTCCAAGCGACACATACATCCCTATTGATAGTTATGATCCTCTGGTTGGTTGCCCCTTAAACGGAACATGGTCAATACACGTAATTGACAATATTTTAGCTGACAATGGATACATTTTTAATTGGTCAATCAATTTCGACGAATCCTTATATCCTGCACCATGGAGTTTCGAACCCTCGATTCCTAACGAAGGCGTTTGGACTGGGCAATGGCTTACAGGTGATACTTCAAATAACACTTCTTTTGTTGCAAATAACAATGGAACTTATGATTATGTATTCACTGTTGTTGATAATATGGGTTGTGTTTACGATACAACTTTATCGGTTGAAATTACAAGTTTTGGGATAGATATTGCACAAACCGATGTTTCGTGTAATGGCGAATGCGACGGGTCTATAAATTTAACCATCAATAATGCAACTTCAGCCATAACTTTTATTTGGTCAAATGCTGCAATAACCGAAGATTTACAAGATTTATGTGCCGGAGTTTATACATTTACTGCAACCGATGCTGTTGGTTGTTTTATTTCTGATTCAATCGTAATTATTGAACCTGATTCAATGTTGATTACTCTTGAATCCTTAGTTGAAGCATCGTGTAATGGAGCCTGCGACGGAGAAGCTACAATTTCGGTTTCCGGAGGACAATACCCTTACACATATTCATGGGGTTCGACAGGAATAACCGATTCAATTGCCACGGGTTTATGTTCAGATGTTTACACAGTAAATATTACTGATGCAGGGGATTGTAAAGCATCAATCAGTATAAATGTTACTGAGCCACAATCCTTATCAATTGACATTATTGATTCTGCTTACACATCATGCAACGATACCTGCGACGGCTTTGCATTGAGTCAAGCAACATTTGGCACAACTCCATATACTTATTTATGGTCAAATGGCGAACTTGCCAATCAAACTAATATTTTATGCGATGGCTGGGCGTTCATTACTGTTACCGATGCAAATGGATGTACCGCAACAGACTCCATCAACATTCAAGAGCCAACAGCAATCACAGCAACATCGACCTTAATTTCAAATGCACATTGCGAACAAGAAGACGGCTCTGCAGAAGTTACGCCAACAGGAGGCACATCAAGTTCGGGAAATTATTCATACAATTGGGGAACAGGAGTTGGCGATTTTCCAACTACAGCAACTAATTCAGGATTAGCTTCAGGGGCTTACAATGTTACAATAAATGATGACAATGGATGTTTTGGATTTTTAAACATTTTAATACAGGACGAAAATGGAGTAATTGCAAGCGTTACTGATTCAAGCAATACCCTATGTTTTGGTTCATCCGATGGCTCCGCAACGGTAAGCGTTATTGCAAATCAAGCTCCCGATTATACCTATACATGGTTGGGACATGCTTCTGTAATTTCAAGTTTAGAAACAAATACCGTATCAAATTTAGCCGCCGGTCTATATTCAATAACTGTAACCGATGCAAATAATTGCAATTATATAGATACAATTAGAATTACAGAACCTTTGGAAGTTACGGCAACTTTAACCGACCTTGCAAATGTAAGTTGCTATGGATTATGCAATGGAGAAGTAACAATTTCTCCTGAAGGAGGAACTCCTCCATATACATACCTTTGGTCGAATGGAAGTGTATCACAAACACGTACAAATTTATGTAAAGGAGTTTATGTTGTTACCATTTACGACTCAAATATGTGCGAAGGAACGATTGAGGTTAATATTACTCAACCTGAACAACTACTTGTAAATATTACCAGTTATATGAACGCTTCTTGTTTTGGTAATTGCGATGGAACAGCATTAGCTGAAGCTATTTATGGGACATCCCCATACACCTATTTGTGGTCAAATAGTGCAGGAAGTCAGGGTAGTGTAAACCACTTGTGTGCAAATACATACACAGTAACGGCTACCGATGCAAATTCTTGTACCGCCACCGCACAAATTATTATTTCAGCACCAAGTCCGCTTCAAACAACGACAACTGTTCTTGAAAATGCAAAATGTTATGAAAGTTGTGATGGAGAAGGTCGAGTTGACGTTGTCGCAGGAACAGGAACCGCACCTTATTTTTACTTTTGGGAAAATATTGAAACATCGCAAATTAACGAAAGTTTATGTGCAGGAGTAACTCAGGTAACTATTTACGATAGTCATGGTTGTATAGCTATAGATTCAATTTCAATTTCACAACCGCTAGAATTAACTGTTGATGTAACCGATTTTACAAGACCTTCGTGTCATGGGTATTCCGATGGCTCTGCTATAGCTACAGCAATAGGAGGAACTGGACCATATTCTTATATTTGGAATACAGGAACATTAGGAGCAAACATCAATAATATCGGAGCTGGAAACTATACCGTAAATGTTACCGATGGGCATCTTTGTATTGCCTCGTCAAGTCAAATGATTACCGCACCAGGCAAATTGAAAATTATTGTAACTCCGACTGAAAAGTGGATTTGTCAGGGGATGTCAGCAACTTTTTATGCTTCGCGTTTTACAGGAGGAACAGCACCATATGATTTTGTTTGGTCAACTGGAGATACAACAGAACAATTAATTGTATCCCCAACGCAACCGGTTACAGGATATAGCGTGTACGGAATTGATGGTCATAATTGTTTAAGCGATCCTTTGAATGTGAGTGTAAAAATTTACCCAGCTGTAAGTGCAATTTTTAAAACCGATCCACAAACTATTTGTCCAGGAGATACCTTGACAGTATCGGCGACAATAACAGGAGGTCAAGGATTTGGTTATACTTGTGATCTAGCTGGTTATGGAATGGTTACACCTCCTTTTAAATTATCCCCAGATGGAGATAACACAACAGTAACATATGTAATAACTTCTAAAGATTTTTGTGGTTCTCCAATCGATGTTGATACTTTCGATATTTATTTACTCCCAACACCTCCAAATGTTTTTTCAGCAGATACCTTAGCGGGTTGCCCCCCTCTAAATGTTAACTTTAATGAAAATTCACCTTTTACGGGAGAAAAATACAATTATCGTTGGAATTTTAATGATGGAGAATTGAATAATATAGCTTTTGAAAGAAATCCTGAACACACATTCGAAAATCCAGGAAGTTATGATATTACCCTTGATGTGAAATCGCAAGGTGGTTGTACTCACCGAGAAACCAAGGAAGCTTATATTACTGTTTATCAAAATCCGACAGCAAAATTTTCAGTTGAACCAGGATATGCTTCGATTATTGAACCAATCTTTAATTTCACCAATAATTCATTGTATAACGACCTAAACTATTGGGAATTTGGAGACGGAGATAATGAATACTCAGAAAATGCTACACATGAATATGAAAAAGTTGGGGATTATGAAGTTGAATTGGTAGTAACAACCAATTTAGGTTGTACCGATACAACCATTGTAATGGTAAAAGTTAACGATGAATATACTCTTTACGCACCTACCGCTTTTAGCCCTGACAATGATGGGATTAACGATGTATTCTTTATTACAGGAAATGGTATTGATGCTGAAGAATTTACACTTAGAATATACAATAGATGGGGCGAATTAATTTTCGAAACACAGAACTTTAATTACGATAATCCTGAAGAATTTGGTTGGAATGGTCGTTTAGAAAGTGGAATTACAGCAGAAATTGGAGTTTATACATGGTATTTGGTTTATAAAGATAATCTTGATGTTTCGCATGAAGCAAAAGGAATAGTGACGCTTATAAAATAGTTTTACTTCGAATTTGTCATTTTTGAGTTTTTTGTCATTTCGAACGTATGTGAGAAATCTATTCCTCTTTTTTGTCTTTTCGAGTTTCCTGCAAAAAATCATTTTTATTGCTTTTTACAATTCAGATTTCTCGTCGCTTCGCTTCCCTCGAAAATGACAGGCAAGAGCAATTTGTCAATTCGAACGAATTGACTTTCAACTATTTTTTTTAAATTCATTTTTAAACTGTATTTTTGGTTCCATTATAATACAACTATTTCATTTTTTTTCCGTCTATGGTTGGTATAAATTATTGAATGTACGTGCAAAAAATTATAATAGGCTTTCTTTTAATACTGGTAATTAACACTGCTTTTGCAGTTAATTATAACATTGAAACAAGCGATGGACAGACCATCAATACTTGTATTGCTACCTTATATGATAGTGGCGATGACACTGGAAATTATGGATCAAATGAAGATCAGCAAATTACATTTTGTTCAACAAATGGGTCTTGTATAAAAGTTGATTTTACAAGTTTTAATCTTGAAGATAATTACGATTTTGTTTACGTTTACGATGGAGCTAACACAAGTTCAACATTGTTAGCAACTCTCACAGGAGCTGTCGTTCCTGCAGATGTTTTTTCTTCGTCTTCGTGCATAACTATTCGTTTGGTTTCTGATGCATCAGTCGAAAGGAGCGGATTTGTAGCACAAATATCATGTTCATCAAATTGCTATGTACCCCCTCCGCCGCCATCAAATGACGACCCATGTGCTGCAACAAGTATTCCTATAAATAATAATTGTGTAAATCAACAATATTCAACAGCCGGTGCTACTCACACAACAATAGCAGATCCTGTTTGTGCGACAAATTATAATGGGCAAGACGTATGGTTTTCAGTCCAAGTTCCAGCTTCAGGAAGATTGAATATTGATGTTTCGGCAGGAACCGTAACTTCGGGAGGAATAGCTGTTTACAAAGGAAGTTGCAATAATTTAACAATGGTAAGTTGCTCAGAGAGTAGCACTGGAATGCCTTCAGGTGCTAGAATAAGACCAGGTAATAATCTTGCAGGGCAAATGATTTGGATTCGTTTTTGGCCTACAGGAACAACATCTCAAGGAAGTTTCAGTATTTGTGCTTACAACCCTCCAGCTAATGTCGATGTACTAACAAATACCTTTACACCACAATATTTAGTCGAAGATATTTTGGTTACAGGTTGTTTAGAAGCTTCAAATGTTGAGTATGAAGGAGCAAGTTCAGCTATAGGTTATTTCGAAGGCTCTGGAACTATTCTTGGTTTTAATTCAGGGATTATTTTATCGACAGGAAATGTACTAAATGCAAGCGGAGATGGTTCTGAAATGGATCCTGGATTTGTTACTTCAAATACACCTGTAGAAAGCGATTTGCAAGAAATGGCAGAAGAAAATGCTGGCACTTTGTCAGTTCATGACGTTTCAATTCTTGAATTCGATTTCGTTCCTTCATCTGACACAACCGAATTTCGTTTTATATTTGCATCGAATGAATACCCAACATATAATTGTGAAGTTTATAACGATGTTTTTGCGTTTTTTGTAAGTGGACCAGGTATCAATGGTACTTACGCAGATAATGCTGTAAATGTTGCTTTAATTCCCGGAACTAACGAACCTGTATGTATAGCAAATATTCATGATAATACTGGAGATACTCCTTGGGAACCATGTCTCGCCATAAACGACAATTTATATATAAACAACGACCCGAATTATGTTTCAACAAGTGATGCTTTTTTGTATCAAGGTTTTACTGTTCCTCTGACTGCAATCATGTATTTGCAATCTTGCGAAACGTATCATATTAAATTAGCTATTGCTGATGGTGCCGACGGAGCTTTAGATTCAGGAGTTTTTTTAGAAGCCGGAAGTTTTTCATCGGGCGAGCAAGTTGTTAGCGAACACTTGCTTGTGAATGGAGCAGAATCGTTTACGACATTTGAAGGCTGCGAAAATCGTTTAATTTTTTCCCGAGCCGACACTTTTAACATTTCTCAACCACTCGAAGTTTTAACCACTATTACAGGAACAGCTTCGACAACAATTGATTTAACTAATTTTATACCCTTAAACTACACCATTCCTGCAGGTGTTATTCACGATACTATTTATTACACCGCAATATTAGACGGTTTAACAGAGGGTACAGAAACAATAAATATTGCTTTAGGAAATGGATGCCCTTGTAATGTTGAATATAATTCATTTACAATAAACATTAACGATAAAGACGAACTCGAAGGAGGAATTTTTGAAGATGAGGTTATAGTGGAACCTAATGAATGTACAACTCTTACCTCATTTCATAATGTAAATGAGAATTTTGTTGATTATAATTGGAATACTAGTTCAAATAATCAAGATATTTCGGTTTGTCCAACTCAAACAACAACCTATTATTTAACCATAACAGACATGTGTGGCGGAGAAGTTTACGACTCGGCTATTGTATATGTGGCATCTCCTATTGTTCCCCATTTCGATGCAAATGATATTTGTTTTGGGAATAATACTTCTACCATCACATATAATGGTACTTATCACGATTCATTAACAATCGTGTGGAATTTTGATGGGGCAAATATCATTTCGGGAAGCAACGAGGGGCCTTATGTTTTAGAGTGGGACGCAATAGGCTCTTATATTGTTTCAGTAACAGTAAGTAATATCGTTTACACCGAAGTATATTCCGACACAATTTTAGTAAAACCTATTCCCACAACAAATTTTTCAATAGACAGTTTAATGTGCACAGGCGACACATTAAATGTTCTATATACAGGAAATGCAACTTCCGAAGCTGAATATTATTGGGATTTTGACAATGCTGCAATTCTTTCGGGAAATTCTCAAGGGCCTTATGAAGTAACTTGGTATATACCTGGAATGTACAATATTACCCTTGATAGTGTTGTTATGAATTCTTGTGTTTCTAACTTTCCTACTACCCTCGAAGCATATGCTCCCGCAGTAGTAAAAATCATCTCAATTCACGAGGATTCAACCTTATGCTATGGTTCTTGCGATGGAGGAGCAGAACTCACTGTAATAGGAGGAGTTGAGCCGTATTCATATTCTTGGTCAACAAATCAAACAACCACGATTCCTGAAATAAGCAGTCTTTGTATCGGAACTTATTCTGTTACGGTTGCAGATATTAATGCATGCTCTGTTCAAGCAGACTTTATAATTGAACAACCAACACAATTAACTTACGTAAAAGCGATAGAACCGGTAAAATGTCATGGCGATAATGATGGAGAAGCAACCTTAATAGCAAGTGCAGGAACACCACCATACTCTTATTTATGGTCAAATGGAATTACTACAAATATTAATGAAAGTCTGATTAAAGGGAATTATTATTTTACTATTGCTGATGCAAACGATTGCTTTGTAAGAGGAGTTGCAACAGTTCCTCAACCCGCAAATTTCTTTGTAATCACCGAAGACAAACAAGTTTGTATCGGAAGCGAAGCAACACTAGCTGCTTTTGGTTTTGGCGGAACAACTCCATACACATTTTATTGGTATAATCCAGAGTTAGGACTTGACAGCGGTGAAACGATTACGTTTATCCCCCCTTATGAAAATACAATTTTAAACTTATATGCTGTTGATGCAGTAGGCTGTACAACAAGTTATGTTAATGCAAAAGCTCAATTATACCCTGAATTATCTTTTTCGGTTACTCCATCTGAAACATCTTTTTGTCCAGGAAGCGAAATTCAATTTGATATGGAAACTGCTGGAGGAAGTGGTGGTCCATATTGGTGTAATTTATTGAACGATAACGTAATTTTTATTTCTGGGCAAACATATATTCCACAAGGGGCAGATACTATTTTGCATTATGTTTTTTCCCTTCAAGATTATTGTACTACACCTACGGCATATGATACGGTTACCTTGCATTTATACGAAACGCCTCCAAATAATTTTACACCGGATGTTTCAAGTGGTTGCCAACCACTTACTGTCAATTTTATTGAGTCTAGTAGCGATGAAGGGCAAACATATTTTTGGGAATTTGAAGATAATAATAGTTTTTCTACCCAGAAAAATCCAAATTATATATATAATAACGATGGCATATTTGACCTTACCTTAACTGTAACAGGAACTAATGGATGTCGAAATATTGTTACGAAAGAAAACTATATTACTGTTTACAAAAAACCGATTGTCGCATTCAATGCAGATCCTACTTACACAACTATTATAAAACCTCAAATATCATTTGAGAACGTTTCTTCAGACACATATTATTGTCTCTGGAATTTTGGTGATGAAGTGGGTGTTAGTGAGCAAATAAGTCCAGTTTACGAATACAAATATCCAGGCGAATATCAAGTTGGATTATATGTTGAAAGTCAATTTGGATGTCATGATACAGCAATGGTTATTATTGAAATTGATGAACATTTAACTTTTTATGCTCCAACAGCTTTTTCGCCCGATAAGGATGGAATTAATGAAGTTTTTTACATTTCAGGGAATGGCTTTGATGCCAATAATTTTCAATTTTATATTTACGATCGTTGGGGCGAAATTGTTTACGAAACAAACAAGTACGACTTTGAGTCTCCGGAAACATATGGTTGGGACGGAAGAATTGGAGGTAGTAGTTTGGGCGAATCTGGCGTTTATACTTGGTTGGTAATCTCTAAAAAGCCAAGCGGAATGGAATTCCAAAAAACAGGAACTGTAACATTAATCCGGTAAATAAAAAAGCAGCTTAATTATTAAGCAGCTTTCTCTTACAGCTATTAATAACTATATTTTAGCAATCTTTCTAGGGCAAACAACAGCATGAGCTATAATATAAATTTCGGAACCAACAACAGCTATTCTAAATTCATCTCTACTAGCATCTGTTAAATAATGTTGATGGTAAAATTGTCCTGGATTAATAGTATTTGGGAATAAATCACTAGCATACAAATGTGTTTCTGTCAATGTATATCCTCTAAAAATATTGTAATAAATAAACAATTCTCGCCCATCATAAGAATACTCAAGATTTCCAACCTGTATGGTATTTTGGTCTGATTCAACGTAAATAGGAGTAGTAAAATAGCCTATTTCTGATAAATTAATCACCCAACCTTCAGCATTATCCGTTAATCCGGATTCGATAAAAGAACTTTCTCCAAAAGCAAAAGCATTTTGACATTTTTCTGGCAAAGTAATATCACAAAGAACTCTATATGAGAAATATGTAGCCCAACTGCCATGTTTAGAAATTAACTGACCATCAGCCCAAGCTGATTCGCTGTGAGAACATCCATTTGAATTATTTTTATATACAACAGCGTGAGCCGCGAGATATAAATCTTTTCCACATAAACTCTCTATTACACCAATATTTGATAATGGAATTTCAAAAATATATTCTATTCTGCCTCCTAAATCGTTTGCTTTATAAGGAAACAGACCAACTTTTGGATTTCCATTTTGTGTTCGAGGCATTAAGTCAAGGCTCTGTCCAACAAATAAGTGAACATCCTTTAATAAAAACCCATTTGATGTAGAATAGGTTACAAATAAAGTTTCATCTATAATTTCAACATTCACTGAGCCAGATTCAATGTGTTGTCCTGCATATAATACAACACTACTTGAAGTTGATTCAGATTTGACATTAATAACATCATTATTAATGTTATTTGTATTTTTATTATTCATTAATAATTCTTCTTTGCTACATGAAGTAAAAAAAATCAGAGATGCAAATAAAAATACTGCGGATGTTTTAAGTATGTTTTTCATAGTATTAATTTTTTATTTATTTTTAATTAATCTAAATTAACATTATGAAAAGATAAAAGCAAAATTTTAACAAAACTTTAACAAAAAAAAAGGCTCAAAAATTTGAGCCTTTTTAAGAATTTGATTTATGTTGATTATTTCTTCAACATTACTTTTTTGGTTATCACATTCGAATCTTTTACAATTCTTACAATGTATGTTCCGTTTGATAATTCACTCATATCTAAAGATACATTGTTTGTAGTCGATGTTACTTTTATTATGGTTTCGCCTATTATGTTGTAAATCGATACTTCGGCTCCTTTTACATTGCTTACATTTAATAATCCTTTACTTGGATTTGGATAAATGTTGATAGTATTTGTTACCGCATCGTTGATGGCTGTTATTATTACTATTTCAGAAGTGTTAACAGAACATCCATTTGCGTCAGTTATGGTTACAGAATAAGTTGCTGCTACATCAATGGTTATATCTTCTGTTGTTGAATCATTGCTCCATGCAAAGGTATATGGACTTACGCCTCCGGTAACTGTTAAATCAATCGTTACATCGTTGCTTGTTGATGAGTCTGCGACTACGGTTGATGCAATTAATTCCGTTGGCTCGGTTATGCTTACTGATGCTGTTGCTGTACAAACATTTACATCACTTACGATTACGTTGTATGTGCCGGCTACTACATTGGTTAAATCTTGTGTTGTTGCTGAATTATTCCATGCATAAGTAAATGGGGCAGTTCCTCCTGTTACTGTTAAATCAGCATCTCCGGTTGCTGCTCCATTACATAATACATTTGTTCCTGTGGCACTTGCTGATAAAGCAGTTGGTTCTAAAATAATTACTGATGCTGTTGCTGTACATGCATTTGAATCAGTTACCACTACATTATATGTGCCTGCTGATAATCCTGTTAAATCTTCTGTACTTGCTGCATTATCCCATGCAAATGCGTATGGACTAACTCCGCCTGTTACGGTTAAGTTGGCTTCGCCATCGGTTAAACCATTACATGTAATATCGCTTCCAACAATGCTGGCAACTATTTCTGCTGATTCTGCAATTACTACACTTGCATTAGCTGAACATGAATTTGAATCTAACACGACAACTGTGTATGTGCCTGCTGCTAAATCTGAAACATCCTCGGTTGCCTCTGAATTACTCCATGTAATAGTGTATGGTGTGATGCCGCCACTTACGCTTAAATCGGCTACTCCAGTAAAATTTCCATAACACAATACATCTGTTCCAACTATGCTTATTTCTATTGATGATGGCTCTGCTATATCTACTGTCGTTGCGACTTCGCATGCGTTGGCATCAATTACAGTTACAGCATATGTTCCTACCAATAAATCGGCAAGGTCTTGGGTCATTGCATTGTTACTCCAATCGTATGTGTATGGTGCTGTTCCACCACTTACACTTAAGTCTGCTGAACCATCAAAATTGCCATTACATGTGATGTCTATTCCAACAATGCTTGCTAATATTGCACTTGGTTCTATAATGGTTACTGAATCTTCAACTGTACAGTTATTTGCATCGGTTACGATTACAGAATATGTGTCTGCTGATAATCCTGTGATGTCTGTTGTTGTTTCTCCATTATCCCATAAGTAAGTATGAGCTGTTGTGCCTCCTGATACGGTAGTCTCAATTGCACCATCGGTTAATCCATTACATGAAATATCCGTCCCAATCATATCTAAACTTAACTCTTCTGGTTCAGTTATTACAGCTGATGCTATTACAACGCAACTTGAATCATCGGTTACAGTTACTGTATATATATTGGCAACCAATGATGATAAGTTTTGTGTTGTTGCTCCATTACTCCAAGCATAAGAAGCGATAGAAACACTTGATCCGGTTGTATCTAATGCTATGCTTCCGTCTGCATCTCCATTACATAATAAAGACGTTGGGTTTAAACTTACGGTTAAATCGCATGATGCATCATTTACTGCTCCAACATAGTTTGATGTACAGTTGTGCGAATCTTTTACCGTTACGGTATAAATTCCTTCTGATAATCCTGTTAAATCCTCTGTAGTTGCTGCATTACTCCATGTATAAGTAAAAGGAGTGGTTCCGCCTACTGCTGTAATATCTATTGCTCCATCAGTTCCTATTGTTGGTGTTACTACTCCTGTTACAGAGATAATGTCTGGCATATCAATTACTATGGTATCTAAAGCTATACAGCCATGAGAATCGGTTACGGTTACTATATAGGTTCCTTCTGCAGGGGCTGTCATAATTGCTAAATCTGCTGCTGTTGAACCAGTTGACCATAAATATGTGTATGGTATTGTTCCGCCTGTATAACTCATATCTGCAATAGCTTTACCTCCATTGCAATAACTTAAGGTTACAATATTATTCAAAGTCGTTACTAATGCGTTAGGTGCTGAAATTGTTATTGTGTCTAACAGCTCACATCCTTTTGCATCAGTTATTGTTACTACATAATCTCCTGCTGATAATGAGGGAACATCTTGTGCTAAAGCTCCATTGTTCCACTCGTAAGTATATGGTGCTGTACCGCCACTTACCGATAAATCTATCGAACCGTCAGAACCTTCGTTACATAAAGCATTAGCAGCTACTGAAGATGAAGATATAGCTGTTGGTTGTTCTAAGGTAATATTTGCATATGAAATACAACCTTCAGCATCAGTTCCTGTTACACTATAATAACCAGCTTCTAAGCCTATTAAATCTTCTGTTGTTTGTCCTGATAACCACTCAAATGTATAAGGAGCCGTTCCATTTGCAACTGTAAAATTTACGGTTCCATCATTTCCTGCAAAGCAAGAAACATTTGTTCCTGAAATTTCAGAAGTCATACCACAAGCTGACCCTGCGACCTCATAAGATTCAATCGCAACACAATCATTTGCATCTGTAACGGTAATCGTATAAGTGCCTCCTGCTAAATTTTCAATATCATCAGAATAAGAGCCAGTATTCCAAACATACGAATAAGGATATGTTCCGCCATTTGTGGTAATATTAATTTCGCCATCAGAGGCTTGATAACCTCCTTCGTCAATAATTACTGCTGTAATTGCTAATACTTCGGGCTGTTCGATTATTACGGTATCGAGTGTAGTTGCTCCAACATTATCAGAAACCGTAACATAATAAGTTCCGGCAACTAAACCTGTATTTGTATCGTTTGTTGCTCCATTTGACCATAAATACGTGTATGGAAGAGTTCCTCCTGTTGCATAAACAACGGCTTCGCCATCGGCAACTCCATTACATGATGTATTAACACGGGTAATAATTGAACTTGAAAGTTCTGCTCCTTGAACATTTACATTTATACGAACCGCAGGAACCATCGAAATCCAATAATTGCTTGAACCAAGCATCAAAAGAGATTCGTCTTCAAAAATATGATGAATCGACTGGTCTGCACCTACATAAAAGTCGCCTATTCCTTCAAAATAACATTCAATCATTGCATATGCCAAAATTCCGTCAGATCCGGCTTCGATAAATTCTGATGCACCATCTTTTATAATTGGTACGGTTATCCACTGTCCTATGTCTGATGCCGATAATGTATAAATATCTGTTGTAGCTTTTTCAATTAAATTGCCGACTCCGTCATCAACTAAAAGTTTTCCTATAAAAGATGTTCCCTCTGTGCTATATGAACTAATAAATACTGTAATAGAATTTATTTCTTCGTCGTTTGGAAAATAATACACAACTCCAACCTTATCCCCATCAACACCATCGGTATAGTTCGATGGACCTGTACGTGTTGTAATCGTAATATCTCGAGCGTAAATCGAATCGGTTACATCAAACCAAACCTTATCAACATTATTACCCGGAACATCATCTACTTCGTCTTGAAGAATAGAAAATGTTGCTTCATAAGATCTGACTTCTGCCGGCAAAGCAAAAGCAGTTTCGATTCCGAATGTATCAACCGCTTCTGATTCAATTATGTCAGTAGCTACCGACGAATTATCGAAATAAACATTCGACAAAAAATCGCTTGCAACACCATTTAATCGAACATTGTGTTGTGCTGCTATCCCAAAATTAGAAACAGTTGCAGAGAAATAAAAATCTTGGACTTGAGTAGTTGGAATTTTTGAATAAAATCCAATCCCATAAAACTCTGGATATATTTTGGCTAATTGAATATCGTTTACAGTAGGTTCTGTAAGTTCGATATCATCGACCATCCAAAAATAATGGCTTGTTCCGGCTACGTACCAACGCAAATATACAGTTGGTTGATTTGCAGCAACGCTCGATATATTAAATTCCATTTTAACAGGATTTGCCGATGATGCATTTCCTGCCAAACCTTCTTTTAAGTCATACGACACCCAATTTACATTGTCGTTACTTACTTGAAGAACCCATGTAACGGTGCTATAATATCTAAAGTATTGATTAAAAGCAACGACAACACCATTTCTTTCGGAACAATCGATTGGCGGTGTTTGAAAATAAGCATCCATTTTATTTGTTGGGGTTGGCATTGGAGTATTATAATAATCTCCGCGTAACTGCATAAAATGCCCTCCGCTGGTTGAACTGATTACAGGAATATTCGCTGAATAGGTTCCTCCCGGAGGTTGATTGGTACAAATCCAAACAAAGTTATTTCCTGAGTTATCGACATTTTGCCAGCCTGCCGGCAAAACTCCATCGGTAAAATATTCTGACCAAAACACTCCTCTATTAGACTGTTCGGCTGTTTGTGCTTTAACTGCTTCTGAACTGTTTAATTCGGGAGGAGCTTTTTGCACCGAAATACTCCTTTCAATCTGAGCTTGCGTGAAAGCAACAACAAAGACTAAAGCAATAAACAATGTAAATTTTCTCATAATTTTAATTTAGTTAAACATAATTCCTTGTCGTAAATTTATAAATATAATTACAAAATAAAAAATTTGCAACTATATCTTTAACAAAAAAAAAGGCTCAAAAATTTGAGCCTTTTTAAGAAGTTGATTTATGTTGATTATTTTTTCAACATTACTTTTTTGGTTATCACATTCGAATCTTTTACAATTCTTACAATGTATGTTCCGTTTGATAATTCACTCATATCTAACGATACATTGTTTGTAGTCGATGTCAATTTTATAATTGCTTCGCCTATTATGTTGTAAACTGATACTTCCGAACCTTTAACATTTGTTACATTTAAAATCCCTTTACTTGGATTTGGGTAAATGTTTACGCTTGTGGTTGCGATAGTATTTACTCCTAATGCTACGGCTGATGCGTCTTCTGTACATCCGTTAGCATCTGTTACTGTTACAGTATAATTTGCTGCTACACTTATGCTAATGTCTTCGCTTGTCGAATCATTGCTCCATGCAAATGTATATGGACTTACTCCACCACTTACTGTTAAATCAATTGTTCCATCAGTACTTGTTGAAGTCCATGGTCCTGTTACTATGGTTGTTGCAACTATTGCTGTTGGTTCTGTTATAGACACGCTTGCATTAGCTGTACATGCGTTTGCATCACTTACGATTACGTTGTATGTGCCTGCAACTACATTTGATAAGTCTTGTGTTGTTACTGAATTGTCCCATGCATATGTGTATGGTGCTGTGCCTCCTGATACTGTTAAATCAGCATCTCCGGTTGCTGCTCCATTACATAATACATTTGTTCCTGTGGCACTTGCTGACAACGCTGTTGGGTCTAAAATAACGACTGTTGCACTTGTTGTACATGCATTTGAATCAGTTACCACAACATTGTATGTCCCTGCTGGTAATTCTGTTAAATCTTCAGTTGTTGCTGAATTATCCCATGCAAATGTATATGGGCTTACTCCACCGGTTACGGTTAAGTTGGCTTCGCCATCGGTTAAGCCATTACATGTAATGTCTGAACCTACTACGCTTGCTAATAACTCAGATGATTCTGCAATTACTACACTTGCATTAGCTGAACATGAATTTAAGTCTAACACGGCAACTGTGTATGTGCCAGCTGCTAAATCTGAAATATCTTCTGTTGATTCTGCATTGCTCCATGTAAAATCGTAAGGAGTTGTTCCGCCTGATACGCTTAGATTAGCCAATCCTGTTGAATCTCCAAAACATAAGACGTCTGTTCCTACTATTGATGCTACTAAAACAGCAGGTTCAGCTATGACAACTGTTGCAGTTTCTTCGCATGCGTTTGCATCGCTTATGGTTACAGTGTATGTTCCTAATAATAGGTCAGAAATGTCTTGTGTCATAGCGTTGTTGTTCCAATCGTATGTATATGGTGCTGTTCCACCGCTTACGCTTAAATCTGCTGAACCATCAAAATTTCCATTACACGAAATGTCAGTTCCAACAATACTTGCTACTATTACACTTGGTTCTGCAATGGTTACTGAATCTTCAACGGTACAGTTGCTTGCATCGGTTACGATTACGGTATATGTGCCTGCTGATAATCCTGTGATGTCTGCTGTTGTTGCTGCATTATCCCACAAGTATGTATAAATCATTGTGCCTCCTGATACGGTAATATCAATTGCTCCATCGGTTAAGCCATTACATGAAATATCTGTTCCAACCATATCCAAAATCAATTCTTCTGGTTCTGTTATTACGGCTGTTGCTATTACAACACAACTTGAATCGTCAGTTACGGTTACTGTATATGTTCCTGCTTCTATTGAGAATATGTTTTTTGTTGTTGCTCCATTACTCCATAAATAAGATGCAATAGAAACACTTGATCCTGTTGTGTCTAATGTTATGTTTCCGTCTGCATCTCCATTACATAATAAGGTGGATGGAGTTAAAGTAACTGTTAAATCGCAAGATACATCATTTACTGCTCCAACATAGTTTGCGGTACAGTTATGTGAATCTTTTACGGTTACAGTATAAAGTCCTTCAGCTAAACCAGTTAAGTCTTCTGTAGTTGCTGCATTGCTCCAAGTATAAGTAAATGGAGTGGTTCCGCCTACTGCTGTAATATCTATTGCACCATCAGTTCCTGTTGTTGGTGTTACTACTCCTGTTACAGACATAATATCTGGCATATCAATTACTACTGTGTCTAAGGCTATACATCCATGGGAGTCGGTAGCGGTAATCATATAAGTACCTTCAGCAGGAGCTGTCATTATTGCTAAATCTGCTGCGGTTGAACCAGTTGACCAATGATAAGTGTATGGTACTGTTCCGCCTGTATAACTCATATCTGCTATAGCTTTTCCTCCATTGCAATAATTTAAGGTTACAATATTGGTTAAGGTTGTTACCAAAGCATTCGGAGCTGAAACGCTTACTGTATCTAATAACTCGCATGCGTTTGCATCAGTTATGGTTACTACATAATCTCCTGCTGATAATGAAAGAACGTCTTGAGCCAAAGCTCCATGATTCCACTCATATGTATATGGTGCTGTGCCGCCACTTACCGATAAGTCTATCGAACCATCTGAACCTCCGTTACATAAA
>Ga0209417_1001133_pt1 | contig 51753 bp, 55 predicted proteins | sample RifGroF2_FD_184002 | JGI IMG/M metagenome (GOLD analysis project Ga0209417, IMG submission 184002) | Groundwater microbial communities from Rifle, Colorado, USA - Groundwater F2 (SPAdes) (version 2) | ecosystem: Environmental > Aquatic > Deep subsurface > Groundwater | place: Rifle, Colorado...
GCTCGTTTTTTTTTGTTTCATAGACCTTCAATCTTACAGATAAAACTAAAATAACCGCATTTCTGCGGTTATTTTAGTTTTAAATTTGCTTTTTTATCACGACGTTTTTGTCCTTTATTCCCGATTTCCCAGACCCAGGTGGACCAAACACGAGAATAGTTTTCGTTTGTTGCATAATATCGATATTCTACCAATAAAGTTAGATCTTGCCTTGCCACTCGTACTCGACGTGCGAACGATTGTACTGCAATGAATGATGCGTTTGTTTACGATCGACCAATCATTGCATCGATGGACATTACATCAATAACATTACATCAATAGCTTGACAAAAGCCCTATTTTGTGATATTTTTCTATCTTGAATTCGAAGGAGGAAATGGAGGTGCCCTAAAAAATGAGAACGCAGCAACAGCTCGATTTTTAGGGCATCTTCATTTATAACCCCTACACAAAAGGAGATCAAAGTGACCATTACCCGACATGTGTTTAACAGTGGCGAGTCAAGCTGGCATCTTCTCGACACCCCTGAAGGCGAGCGCTATCGACTGTGGGACAGCCAGGTTGCCAAGTACATCTCCAATCCGCTTACGCGCGATCAGATGTACGACTGGTTTCTGTTCGATAAAATCATGTCCACTCTCAACAAAAACCTAACACCTGAAGAGGTGTTCGTCCGAAACCTCACGACCTTTGGGTGGTGGGAGGAGGGAGAATACCCTTTCGAACGCGATGATGTCGAGCAAAGTGACGACGACGGCGATCAAGCCTACGACGCATGGACGAACAAAGCCCGACCCGAAGGGCAGTTGGAACGCCATCTCAACCTCGATGGCGAATTTCACACCCAGCAGACCGAGGCCGACCTGTGCGCCAACGTCGCACTCGAGGCTATCAAGGCCTATCGAGCGTATGTGGCAAGCAGCGGTGATCCCAATGTGCTGCCCATACTCTCGTTCGAGAATGGCACATTCTCGGTCAACATGAAGCCTCGAAACGAACTCTGACCCCGTGGTCAGCGAGAAACATCCCCAACGGATGGCTCGCTGTCTCGCGGGGTTGTTTCTTTTCATTGCCATCTCAAAAACTCCAGAACGATATCTGGAGTTTTTGAGATGGCAGGGGCGCAGGGATTCGAACCCTGACGACAGGTTTTGGAGACCTGCATGCTACCATTAACATCACGCCCCTATATTTATTTGTATCCAAGACGTTTCAATAACTGACAATAAGACGCACCGTACTGTTTCAACTTCCGTTCACGTTTCTTTGCCTGGACCTCATCAAGATAAGCTTCGTAATATACAAGAATCCATGGTCGATATCGTTTTGTGTAATAAACCTTCCCTTGATGATGTTCAGAAAGACGTCTTAGACCATGAGCGGGATCACGCCCCTAAATCAATTTCCGCTGGCATTATACATGAAAAATCTAATTTGAAAACACCCTTTCTTTGGTCTTTTTTACACAGGTAGCTTCCATTTTAACTGATTTTTCATGTTATGATAGTTATCTATGCCACGACTTCCTGGAGAAATCTATCGACGGATTGAAGAAAAAACAGAACAAAAAAAGATCGGTGAGGAGGGAACGCTCCACAAAATCACCCTAAACAATGAAAGCTATTTTGCTAAAAAGTGGCGCTCAAGACATTATCGGGAATCTCATAAAACAGGTCCTGGATATTCTGAAACAAGCGAATGGAAAACGTCTGTCTCCCCTTTTTGGCACAAAGTGATCTCTTATGAATCTCGACTCATAAGCGACGCTCTTCCTGATCTTGTTGTGCGGATCGAAACGTCTTATGACCCTCGAATGAAAAAAGACGGCTCCTCATTTGACTTCAAAGCAGGCCGTCCTGTAACCCTTGCAAAAAATGTTAAGGGAAATCCAGAGCTCAGAGCTAAACGCGATGCGATGATGGATCCTGTCTATGATCTTACTTGGGAACAACGAATCCATGATGATCGAGGAGTTTATGTGGGAGCTAAAGATGGTTACAATGAACTCATGCTATGGGTGACACATGACACAGAAATGATAGATTCATTTGGAGAACATCTCGATATTCGAAGATTTATTCATTCGGATTTATATTCAAGAGAAAAAAACGGATATGGTTTATAAACAAAATTCATGAAACTTATCCCGACACCGATGTTGAACGAATGGTAAATGCCGGAGTGATTCCAGTTCACGCAGAAGTAAACTATATCCCGACAGAACATTCCCCCACCCAAACGACAAAAGGAGTTTTCATTGAAACAGCTATCTTTGACGAGCAGCGTCTTGCTCGAGCTCTTTTGGAAGCCGCAAAAAAGAAAAACTCGGAACACTTTAACGAAGAAAGATCACGATTAAATATTGAAAAACGCCTTGAACGTTATCGTGTGTTAAGAAAAATCGATGAGTTATGGGATCGTATCTACTATCAACAAAAATATCGCAGAGATGAACAAGAAGAACAATTTTGGGACAACCGATTTGGTGAAGCTCTGTTTAAAGCACTGGATGCCATTCGTGATCGGTATGACAAAGAAGGACTCTTCTTTGATGAAGAGTTCGAATACCAAACCCAAATGAAATGGCCAAAACTCATCTATCCGACAACGATCGAGGAAGGAATAGAAAGCTGCAAGCAATTTGAAGAATTCGTACGAACATATCAAAGACAAGAAAAACTTGCTGCCTAGTAGTTATAACAAAAAAGAGCCAAACGGCTCTTTTATAAATTATTTTTTCTTACTTATCTGTCTCACAAGCTTTTTCTGTACTGAAAATGGTTCCATCTCTTTGGCATGTGTGGGTATTGCAACCGTCGTCATAACTTTCACCTGCCAAAAGCATCTTGTCTTGATAAAAACAGACTCGTTCCGTTGAGTCATCATACTCGTAATCCTCCACGTATGATTTGAAGAGCATGTCTACCTTGAGCATAAAGATATCATTGATCAAGTTATCTCCCAGATTATCGAAAAATTTTTCAGATCCGTATTTAATATCCCAAAGCGTTCGATCTAATTCCATCGTTCCGGCTAAATGAATCCCTTCTTGACTGGTTTCAATCTTGGCTGGAAAAGAGATCTTATTTTCTATTCCTTTAATCGTCATGTTTCCTGTTATGCGATGAGTCACCCCTGAAAGTCCTTCAACAGAGACAACCTCTAAGAGGGAAAACATTGCTATAGGGTTGTTTGCAACAGAGAAAAAATCTTCAGACTCTAAATGTTTAACAAGCGTGGTATTCATCTTTTCATCCTTTATATCCAAATTTTTAATAGAATTCATGTAGACCCACAATGTTCCTGAAACAACCTGACTATTTTCAATCTGTAGAGATCCGTCTTGTGCTTGAATGGTTCCATTGTGTTTGGTAACGATTTTTGCCGCTTCCCAATTCATCAATCCTGTTTGAAGATCTAATAGATACGTCCCATCAACAAAATGGATTTCGGAAGTACCTTCTTCTGTGAGAGGTTCTGGAGTTTCTTGTGGTTGTGTACAACCTGCACCCACAAGAATCATTGGAACTAAAAGAACCGGAAATAATTGCTTAAACATAGAATATCAAAATTCTGTTAAATTCCTGCCCTGAAATAAATCCATAGTCCAACTAAAGGCCACGCGAAGTTTATTATTCAAGCCAGGTATTTTAAATAAATAAATTGTGCGCCAAAGATACCAGGCAAGAATCCCCTTCACCATCACAGGACCAATGGTTCCAACCCCGTCTCCATATCCCAAAGAAAATAACATGCCGACAATCTTTGGTTGATAGGATTCGAGTTGAGCTTTTGAAGAAAGAATCAGTCTTGAAATATTTTCTGCCAGAATAGACGCTTCGCGAACAGTTGTTTGAGCCAGCTTTGGAACAGGTTCGTTATTGATGGAAATCACATCCCCAAGAGCAAACACGGAAGGATCTTCCACACTCTGAAGGGTGTTATAGACCGGGATATGTCCCCGTTCATCAAGTTTAAGAGTCTCCTTAAAAACGTCTGTGTTGGGTTTGACTCCCGTACACATCACCGTAACATCGGAATGAAAAGATCCGATTGTTGTTTGAACTTCAGAAGGAGTCACGCCAAGAGCCGTAACACTGCACAAAACCTCTATCCCAGCTTTTTGAAAAGCGTGAACAATGTACTGTTGGACTGCATCTACTTCACCTCGACAAAAAATATCCGTCGCGTGAATAAGTCTCAAATCATAATTGGTTTCGGGATCTTTTTTCTTCAATGAACGAAGCATTTTATCAATATCAAAAATCAATTCAAGTCCTGTAGGACCACCCCCAACAACCGAAACGCAAACATGACGATCGACATCCTGAGCCTTTGTTAAAATCGCACGTTTAAGAGCAATCGCATCATCCATATTCTTCAAGACAAACGCGTGTTCCACCCCTTTCATCGAAAAAAAATGAGTAATAGAACCTGTGGCAATGATTAAAAAATCATAGGCTAACTTCTTATCTCCTATCAAAATCTGCTTGTGTTCCCGATCAATAGATGTAACTCGTCCACGAATAAATCGAAACAGCTTGGATCGAAAAAACTGTTTATACTCGAATGTAACGTCATGGCTAATCAAAGCCCCAGTGGCGACCTCGTGAAGCAAAGGAATAAACGTAAAATGATTGGTTTCACTAATCAAAACAACAGAAATTCCTCGAGAAAGAAGGTACTTTGCTGTAAAAACTCCAGCAAATCCACCCCCGACAATCACGACGGGCATATGTTCCATAGGACTCCATTTTACCATATTTAGACGTTTTACCTTGACTTTTTCGTCAAAATACAGTATGCTCATCTGTTCTTTTCTGAAAAACCTCTACGCGAATTCAGGCGTCCTGAACTTGCGCAGACGTTGTTCTTGCCTATAGGAGGCAAAAATACGTTTTAGCTTTCTGTTCTATTCACAATTCATCCTGAAAAAGGAGACGGCAAATGATGAAACGAGCTGTTCTTGTTCTCACCCTGTTGGTTGGTTGTTTGTTCTCGAACCAGATCCGCGCTGAGGAAGCGAAAGCGGTGATCACAGAGGAGGTGATGGAAAAATCTTCACCATCCACGACGATCAATAATGACCCGCATGTACGAGTCGTGCGTCTGGATCAGGTGATTCATTTCCAACAGGGGTCATCAACCCTGGATGACGCAGCGAAAACGCAACTTGATCAAGTCTTTTTGACGTTGATCGAGTATCCTCGTCTAAACATCGTCGCTTGGGGAACGGCCGACGAAGTTGGACCTGACCTTGATAACCTTGACCTGTCACAAAGACGGGCAAAGACAGTTGTTGCCTATCTGCTCAACAAGACCTACAACAACGGCAAGAAATTGTCGAAGATCAGAGTTAAGGCTGCGGGCAGTGGCGAATACGACATGGGTAGGGGGCCAGAATACATGACGGTCCGGTTCTACATTGATGGAGGGTACTTCATCATTGAGAACGGATCTCCTCCACCTATGTGTGACTCATCTGAGGCTGAAGGAAAAAATTTTTGCCAGGAAGAACGCACATTGGATTTGGACATATTGGACTTGGACATATCCGTGAACACGTATCAGATGTCGCGTCCTCCCACGTGTACGCGGTCGCATACCGATCTCACTACTGAACCTCCTCGAATGGAAGTCAAGGATCGTTCCTGGACCCTGGGTCAGCGAATTCTTGCTTCCACAATCGTGGGACTGGTAACGGCCTCAGGATCTGCCGGGGTGACATACCTCGCGGATGTTCATAACGAGGATATAAGGACCTCCGGTGGAGGTCATTATGAAAGTTACCGGGATGTCGACATACCTGAATTCATCGCTGCTGGAGCTGGGTTCGCCGGTGGATTCGCGGGAACGTTCTGGTTTACCGGCCATGTTTGGCGCGCAGCCGATGGCAGCTTCAATATTACCTTTGGAAATAATGGAGGTTCACGATGAAATTGATAACAATCGTTCTCCTTGTCATCTCTCTGATGGAGATCGGATGTGAAGGCAACCGTCAGATAATCGCCCAAGGCGATTGGGAAAGTGCGGTTGTCGTTGTCACTCAAACTCCAAATCCTGATGGGGATGGAGATGGGATTGATGACGCCTATGACTGCGACCCGGATAATCCAGAGGTCAGTCAGATCGCTGTCGAGATCTGTAACGGGATCGACGACGACTGCGACGATCTGGTAGATGACGAAGACCCCTCGGTCACGGGTCAGCAGAGTTTTTTTGCAGATGCCGATGAAGACGGGTACGGAATTCCCGTTTCGTCCTGCGAGGAACCGTTTGCAGTCGCGATCTACGAGGAGCTCGACTGCAATGACAAGGCCCCCGCCGTCAACCCAGAAGGGCACGAGGTGTGCTCCGATGGTGTTGACCAGGACTGTGACGGGCAAGACCTATCCTGCGCTGACGCCGATAACGACGGGGACGGGTTCACGGAGAATGACGGGGATTGTGATGACACAGATCCGGACGTCAATCCGGAAGACGGCGGGTGCGAGTAACTCTCAAATCCGTCCCACGAGCGAGCTTGGAAACAGGCTCGCTTTTTTGTATGTCAAAACCGCCCTTGGGAGGCGGCTCTGATTACTTGGTTTCTTTGTGTACTGTATGTTTTTTACAAAAATTGCAGAACTTATTCAGTTCAAGACGCTCTTTGAGCTTCTTTTTGTTCTTTTTGCTGTGATTTGTCACTCGTTTGCACATCGTACATTCGAGACCGATAAGATTGTCTTGAGACATAATAGGATAATTTCGACAAAAGCGTAACGATTCTAAGAAAAAAAGTCAATAGACCCGATTTGAAAGATTGTTTCAAAAATCGATGAGATTTCGTTGAATGGGGTGATTGGCGACAGAGCCGTATTCAGATACGGTGACGAGCCAATGGGGCCCCATGAAACGAAAGATCGCGATTTTTGAAACAATCTGGAGCCGAGAACGGGACTCGAACCCGTGACCTACGGTTTACAAAACCGTTGCTCTACCAACTGAGCTATCTCGGCAGGTTAACTTGTTTGGCCAGAGACCACCCGACCTGTCCACCGTAGCTCTCGCCGTCGCGTAGCCACTATGGCGGAACGGTTAGCGAAGGTGGAAGCTCTAGCGACATGAGCAAGATACGCCACCCGTCGCCTGTAAAGTTAGGTGCCACAGGCCACCCGAAGCTTCAACAGGAAACAATACGTCACCCGTCGCCTCGGAGGCTATGGGTGACACCCTACGCTTCAACACTAAATAATACTGTTGAAGCGTAGGGTGGTGGGCCGGGAAGGATTCGAACCTTCGAAGGCAATGCCAGCAGATTTACAGTCTGCCCCCGTTGACCGCTTGGGTACCGACCCATATATATGGAGCCACAGTCGGGAATCGAACCCGAGACCCCCACCTTACCATGGTGGTGCTCTACCAGCTGAGCTACTGCGGCATTATATAAAAGCTCGCAAATAATAACAAAACCTATTCAACTTGTGAAGACTCATCCGAATCTGAGGATGTTTTACTGATATATTCGGCTTTCTTCTCTTGAAGACGTTCTTCAAATTCAACAATTTTCTTATTTTCTGGATTTACTTCCCTTAACGTTTGAATACCGGCTCGAGCATCTTTCAACGAGCCCGTTTGAAGGGAAACCTCTATATAATAATCCAGATAACGAGGATTCTTTGGACGTCTTTCTATCGCTCTCTGCATATAAGGCAATGCTTGTTTGGCATTACCTCGTTTCATTTCAATTTCTGCAAGTGAGACATTGATACTCGCGTCATCTGAAGAAAGTCGTAAAGCAAACATAAATGTTTCTTGCGCTTGATCCAACTGATCACTAGCCAAATACATGTTCCCTAAAGCCTCATATCCCTGAACACTCTTTGGATTATGACCAATAATATCAATAAAAATCTTTTCTGCTGGAATAAATTCATCTTGACGAATAAACTCGGCAGCTGTTTCGAGTCGTTGTCGAATGGTTTCTTCAGAATAACTATGATCACCCTCTTGTGAAGAACGCTTCAATTTTTGATAATACTGTTCGATTCTGTACAACTTTTGTACCGCACGTCGTCCTTGTTTTGAAACAAGTTTAACGACTCCAGAAGAAGCTCGAGCCACACGCATCAATTTTGCTGCACTTGTTCGTTGTAATTTTGAAAGAATAATTTGTTCCTTTACTTGACGTTCTCGTTCTTTAGAAAGAGTACTGACATCCATCACACGAAGCTGCGGAATTTTTTGAAAAAAAACCAAACTAACAATTCCCAGACAAATAAGAATCAAAATGATCAAAATCCAACTGAACATATTTAAATTCCTTGGGCTTCTAAAACCTCTCCACAAGCCTCAACAATATCCTTAAATTGGTTAATTTTTACACTTGCTCCTCCAACCAATAATCCGTCAATCAATTCTTCTCGCAAAAATCCATAGGCATTCTCTCCATCAACACTTCCTCCATATAAAAGAGGAATCTGTTGGGAAGAAACTCCCGCAAACAGCTCTTGAAGAAGAGAACGAATAAATTGATGAACTTCTATCACCTCCCCCACAGAAGCAACGACACCCGAACCAATCGCCCAAAGAGGTTCATAGGCGATAAGCACTCTCTCTGACCCACGCAAATAAACCTGAGATAACGCACTGATAAGTTGAGTGCGAATCACTTCTTGCGTCTGCCCTGCTTCATGCTGCTGTTTGCTCTCGCCAATGCACACGATAGGCGTCATTTGTTCAGATAAAACGTGCAGTACTTTTTTATGAATCATCTCATCTGTTTCACCAAGTTCCTGTCGACGTTCCGAATGACCCAAAATCACGTAAGACACACCAACCTCCTGTAACATTCTAGTAGAAGTCTCTCCTGTGTACGCGCCAGAAGGCTCCCAAAACACATTTTGAGCCCCTAAAGAAACAGAACTTCTTGCCACAATTTTTCTGACTTCGCTTAATGCAATAAAAGAAGGACAAATCACCAATTCTGGAATGAGTTTACGACCTCGTAACGTTAAAAGAGTTCCACGTGCAAGAGCGACGCTTTCGCGAATACCCACATTCATTTTCCAATTGGCAATCAACGTTTTCATAAACCTGCCTGTTTTATTAGCTCTTCCCCATTTTTAAATGGACCTACGGCTACCACACTCATTTGTTTAAAATCCAACACGGCTTTGGCAACCTCAGCCACTTGTTTTACAGTCACAGTCTGAATGTCTTTCAGATACATTTCTGGAGTTCGGACACTCGTATGAAATAATTTTTCACGGGCAAACCATTGAGCACGTTCAAAGCTGTCCTCAAGACGAATAGCCATTTGTCCCTGAACATAAGCCTTGGCTGCTTTGAGCTCAGCGGAGGTTACTCCATCACGAACCATTTTGCGCAATTCCTTCATGATCGTTGTTGTTGCCACATCTAATCGTTTCTTATCAAGTCCAGCACGAATCATGAAATTTCCCGTTTCCTCATAGGCATCATTCACGGCTCGAACAAAATAAGCTAGTCCTTTGCGTTCACGAACTTCCACAAACAAACGTGAGCTCATATTTCCTCCTAGAATAATCCCGAACAAAGAAAGCGCTGGGTTGCGAGGATCCTGAATGCCAAAGGAAGGGAAACCTATGGCTAGTTGAATCTGTTCTGTTTCTTTGTTTTGAACACGAGCAAGAGGTTTGTTATGTGGAGCGTGTTGAATAAAAGACTCAAATCCGGTCAGTTCTTCTTTTGAATTTTTTCTTTTTCCAAAACGAGCTTCAATCCAAGTGTTAACCTTGCGATCAATATTTCCTGAAACAACCAGCACCATGTTGGAAGGTTGATAGTACTTTTTATAAAAGGTATGTATTTCATCTCGATCAACTTCTTGAATGATTTTAGGAGTTCCTGCGATTTCCCATCCAAGACTACTTCCTTCAAACATGACTTCCTCCAAAATATCACTTACATGCATCATCGGATTGTCCTCATACATATGGATCTCTTCAACAATGGCTCCGCGCTCACGATTCATTTCGTCCGCATCCATCTTAGAGGCAAAAAGCATGTCATCGATGATATCAATCCCGAGTTCTAAATGGCTTTTATCTACTTTTACGTAATATCCTGTAAGGTTCTTCCCAGTAAAGGCATTGTAATCAGCTCCGATGGCGTCGAGTGCTCGTGAAATATGCTGGGCGGTAGGTCGACGTTTGGTTCCTTTAAAAAGTATGTGCTCAATAAAATGAGAGGAACCGTTGATCTTTTGATATTCATAACGAGATCCAACTCGAACAAAGGTAAGGACAGAAACCGTATCTGTTCCAACAACAGGAGCAAGAATAACCCGTAAACCATTATCAAGCGTGTATTGTTTTATTGACATAGGAAATACTAAGAGGGTTAGTGTGACAATTTCTCTTCAAACCAGCTCTCCAGTACATCAATAGGGATACGAACCTGTTGCATGGTGTCACGATCTCGAACAGTCACAGACTGATCATTTAATGAATCAAAATCAACAGTGACACAATAAGGCGTTCCAATCTCATCCTGACGACGATAGCGTTTGCCGATGGATTGGGTTTCGTCGTAATCCGTTGCCCATCGCTGACGCAGACGATCGGCGAGTGGTCCCGCGAGGGTAGAAAGCTCTTCCTTTTTTGAGAGCGGTAAAATAGCAATTTTAAAAGGAGCAAGAATCTTAGGAAGTTTTAACACAACGCGTGTGGATGTCTCCCCTTCTTCTGAAGTAGGCGCTTCTTCTTCACAATACGCTTCCAAAAGCGTCATAAGAACTGTTCGATCAATACCGAATGTTGGTTCAATGACATGTGGAATATATCTTTCTTGCGTTTTAGGATCTGTGTAATGCATATCCGCACCCGATTTTTCCATGTGACGCATCAAATCAAAATTTGTGCGATAGGCAAGACCATACAATTCCTTCTGACCAAAAGGATAAAGGTATTCAATATCAACCGTCCTCTTAGAATAATGAGCGCGCTCGCCATCTTCAATTTCATGAAAAACCAAATGCTCGCGTTTGACTCCACAAAAATCCAACCAAGATTTCATTTGTTCAAGCCAATATTCAAACCACTTTTCCCATTCGGATGGATGGACGAAATATTCAAATTCCATGAGATTAAATTCTCGTGTACGAAAAATAAAATTTCCTGGGGTAATTTCGTTGCGAAAACATTTTCCCTGTTGGGCAATTCCAAACGGTAAACGTTTGCGACTGCTCATTAAAACCTGCGGTAAATCCACAAACATTGCCTGAGCAAGCTCTCCTCGCAAGTATGCAACCGAAGAAGAATCTTCTGTAGAACCAAGAAACGTTTTAAAAAGAAGGTTAAAATTCTTTGGATCTGTAAAGCTATCTTTGTTTCCACAACGTGCACAAGGTTTAGAAGTATCAATCTGATCCGCACGAAAGCGCTCATGACATTTTTTACATTCAACCAAAGGGTCTGTGAATCCTTCCACGTGACCTGAGGCTTCCCAGACTTTTGGATTCATGATGATCGCTGCATCAATTCCAACCATATCCCCACGCGAACTCACAAAGTGATGCCACCAGGCATTCATGATATTGCGTTTAAGTTCTGTTCCTAGCGGACCGTAATCCCAAGAGTTCGCAAGACCTCCATAAATATCTGAACCTGGATACACAAATCCTCGCTGTTTCGAAAGAGCCACCAGTTTTTCCATCGTTACGGTTGTTGTATTGGACATATCTTTATACGGTCATGATCTCCTCTTCTTTACCATCACCCATCCTTTCAATTTGATCCTGATACTCCTTGGTCATTTTATCGATTTCATCAAACAGTTTGAATTTTTCGTCTTCAGAAACCGTTTTTTCTTTTTCCATTTTGAGAATGAGCTCACGTGCGTCTTCACGCACCTGACGCACACGAATACGCGCATCTTCCAAAAATTCTTTCATTCTTTTCACCATCGATTTACGATTATCTTCTGTCATCGGAGGCATCACGATACGGATCACATGCCCATCCACAACAGGGCTCAGTCCCACTCCCGCATCACGAATCCCTTTTTCAATATTCTTCATCAGTCCCTTATCCCAAGGTTCAATCACAATGGTCTTTGCATCCTGCGTTTGGATAGAAGCAAGACCTTTAATTTCCATGGTGGCATCATAGGCGTTCACCGAAATATCCTCGACAAGAGCAGGAGTGGCACGACCCGTGCGAAGCTGATTAAATTCTTTGTGAAGATAATCAAGAGCTGCTTCAAAAGCAGGTTTTTTTTGTGAAAGGATGGAATGCATAGGGAAAAGTGATTGGATTATTCTGTTGCTGCTGCTACACCAATATACAACACGGATTCATTATCTGGGTCAACCAACATGACGCGCGGAACACGAGAGGACGGAAATTTTTCCGTATCCCATGTTGTACCTGCATCTGTTGATCGATAAAACGTTGCATTAGAGGCGTAATACAAGGTATTGGGATTTTGTGCATCTATTGCCACAGCACGGATCAATACTTGTCCAGGAGCCGTCAAAAGTTTGATAGGTTTCCAGGTTGAACCAAAATCGTTTGAACGAATCAGACCATATTCAGAGGCAGAAACAACCACCCCAGAATCTTCCGATTGAACAAGAGTAAAAATAGACTCGGATTTTTTAAGATCGTTTAACCCACCATCAATCTGCTCCCAAGTAGATCCAGCGTCTGTCGTTTTCCAAAGACCTTTTTTAAAGGTTGAAACAAGCACTTGTCGAGAGTCAGTGTTATGAATCAAAAAATTTGAAATTTCCGCTCCTGTCTTTAAGACCGTACGCCACGTTTTTCCAGCGTCTTCACTTTTGAGTACGTCCCCATTACTAAGTCCGACATAAAGCGTCTTTGGATTATACCAATCAATAGCCACCTGGATCACACTCACTCCCGCACGATTTTCTACATACGCTTCGTTATTAAACGAACGCATACAATCCGTTGTCCGATAAAGACGTGAATCCTTTGCAATATAGAGCGTACAGACATCTTTTGGATCTACCTCAATATCGAAAATCAGACCTTCTTTAAAAGCGTCATAACGAGGTTGACGCCATGAGACTCCCCCATCTTCTGAATAAAGCATTCCGTTCTGACGAGTTCCTAGATAAAGATAAGACTTATCCTGCGGATCCATCTCCATGTTCAACACATCGGTCGTCGCAAGAGTTCCAATACCTGCTGCGGTAGGGACAACAGCGGTCTGTCCCCATTCCTGACCAGCATTGCTTGTTTTAAAAACACCTCCGTCACTTCCCGTGTTGGTTTTTCCACCACCAAAACATCCAGCACCCAGAAGCAAAAGAGATAAGGCAATAAGACTAAAACGTTTCATAATAATGATTATTAAAAGCCGATAGTAATATGTTCTAAGGCTAAATGTGGATTTACATGACGCGGGATCGCCCGTCGCACCTGGTTGAGACGTTCAAAGATAGACAATAATGAAGGCAGAGGCAGATGATGGACAAGGGAGTTGATTCGCACATCTTGAGAAAAAACCTGAATTTCTTCCAGATGTAACTGTTTAAAAAGCACATCCCGACACACAAGCTCCCAGTGATCCAGCAGGTCTAAGAGAGATTCATTTTTTTGCGTGTCTGTTTTTGGAATCAATGTCATCACCTGTGCCAGACGCTCTGGAAGACTGGCTGAAAAAAAGGCTAAAGCTTGTCCAACGTTTGTCTCCCATTGGCAGCGATACAGACTCTCTTTCAAAAAACGCAAAGCTTTTCCAGGTCGTCCCAACGACATTGAGGCAGCAAGCGCGGCATCAACAGGGCTAAATCCCAAACGCACAAGAGTATCCCCTATTTCCTGACGTGAAACCTGATTAAAGCGCATTACCTGGCAACGGGAAGCAATGGTTGCAGGAATTTGCTCCAGATGTTCAGTGCAAAAAATAAACAAGGTCTTTCCTTTAGGTTCTTCGAGTGTTTTCAATAACGCATTCGCTGCCCCTTGTGACAAAAACTGTGCTTGCTCAAAAAAAACGATCTTCCATCCTCCAGATAAGGAGGTAAGTCCAAGACGTGCGGTCACTTCTCGAATTTGCTTTACAGAAATGGACGTTTTACGTTTTTCTGTCTTTTCATCAACAAGACGATGTACTTCTTGATAGTCTGGATGGTTTTGTACTTGAGTCGAAGAACCAAGAAGGTGACGAATAAGTGCTTGGGCCATCGTTGTCTTCCCAAGACCTTGTGAGCCCACAAACAACAAAGCATGCGGCAATGTGCCGTGCTCAAGCATGCGCAAAAGAACCTCTTGAATGCGATTGTGCCCAATAATACTTGGAAACATAGACTTTAGAGATTATACCACGACAATGAACCCTTCGACTCCGGCTCGTCGAACGAGCCTGTGCTCAGGGAATATAAAAATAAATATTCCCTGAGCGAGGAGTCCTCGACGAGTCGAAGAGCTATCTGCTGTATGAATCATAAAACACTATATTCACTGAGCCAGTATTGATGTACGAACAGTACATAAAACATCATATTCCCTGAGCGGAGCGACCCAGGGGAGCGGAGTCGAAGGGGCATATTCGAATCTATGTCCGTACTTGTAAACAAAATATGTACTATACAATTTATCTAAATTTAGATAAATAATGTATTTTATCTAGGTGGAGGTCTTGACAAAGTTGTCAAAAAATGATATTCTGTGACTATCAAGATCACACAAGCAAACGAGATCGCACATCACAACAAAACAAAAAACTTTCTGGGGAGAGAGTTCGTTAGACCACGATACACGGTCAAAGAGGTACACCATACAGTAGTCACTGTTTGGCGCACATCAAAAACCGATTGGTACGATGCTACTTCCCTCACCCAGGAACACATGCATAAAACCAGTCGGTTTTTGCATCACCAATTTCTTCAGCCTCATGGAGGAGAGAGTCACACGTCCTGAGAACCTCGTAAGAGGAACTCAAGCGTGGATCGCTAAGTGGATGACTAGGTCCTGAGCTTGTCGCCGGACTTACTCATTCCACACCAATTGCGATCACGAAGCATATCAGGGACTTGTCCCGGATCACTGCTTCATTACCTCCATAAGGGTGAAGAAATAGAAAAGAATTACTGGAAATCGTGACCGTGTCGAATGTCGATGCGGTCACACCAACTTGATGGGACAGGCACAAGCCGAGTCCCGAAGGAGTTCGCATGAACACTCACACTCTGATCGCTCGCGCCCAGACCGCAGTTGCCGCCGCCTCCACCCTGGGCTCGATCGAGGCCCTGCGTCTCGCGAACGATGCCTGGGACCTGGCGGACACCGCAGGTCGGCTGATGGCAGCCAGGGAGCGGAAGGATGTGAAGACGGGCGAAGAGCTGACGAAGCTCGTCGCCCGCCCGATCGCGTCCCGGCTGACCGACGCGGGGATTCTCGTCTGCAGAGCTGAGGAAATGATCAAAGCCTGCAAAAAAAATGACGAGGCTCGCGCTCAGGCCCAAAAAATCGCAGAGCTCCAGGGACTCCTGAGCCATCGCGACTTTCGGGCCCCGGCCGCGCAGAAACGGATCAAGGCCGAGCTCCGCCAGCTCCTCGCCGCCTAGGCACAGGAGCTAATCCCACAACGCCAGAGGGGATGAAAAATAAACTCTGGCACAACGACCCGGGACAACCAACCGGGTAACGCGACTGGAGATGAAACGACTTCATCTCCCTCCAACTAAGTCTCTGAAAAGATTCAGAGGTTTTGAGGAGATAAGGATTCGTAGCAGGAACTCGGGGGAGAGAGAAATAGATTATCAAATGATTCAACTAGGCACGGGGTTTCCCCGTTCGCTTACTTGATTCATACACCTGATAATCTAGGTTTTATACCAATTTTGGTCACTAAAACCATCTTCTCCGGATTCCTGCGCCGAATTTTCGGTGTCAGTTTAGACAAAACCTCCCTTGTCAGGAGGTTCCAGTAAGTTTTAGTCACCCGGAGTCGTGCAAGGGCTTGGTCGCCAGCACACGACAAAACTCCACAATCTCTTTGAAAGGAGATCGACCATGGGTATTCCCACTCGTGTTGCCCCGTCCGCCCCCAAGACCACCTCCACCCCCGTTCGTCAGGCAGTCCTACCGCCCACCCGTGGGATGGTGGAGCACGCCTCCGCTACCCTGTCCGAACTCCTGGGTCAGGACAAGACCTGGACGAAGTCCATCGTGGAGTTCTCGGAAAAGTCGGTGATGACCGCATGGGCGTTAATCGACTATACGGTATTCATGGTCCGCTGCTACGTAGCGGAAATGAAACTCCAGGGTCAGATCCGGGAGGCCGATGCAAAGTTCAATGCCTTCAACCGGGCGATGAACGAGGCTGAGGCCGCGGATCTGGAAGCCATGCGGAAGGCTCACTCTATGGACGGCAAGGCCAACGCGAAAGCGAAAACTGAGGCCATACGCGCCGCCAATACCCGTGTCCTGAGGGGAATCCCCGAGGGTACGGTGGTGGTTCTCAACCGAGCCGAGCGGCGTCTGGTCATCGAGACGCTGGCATCAGCCTTCGCAGTTCCAGAGGGAACCCCGCTCGAGAAAGAACTCGGTGGGGTCGTGATCGGTCGCCAGGGCGCCTACCAGCGGTTCGCCTTGAACCTGATCCGTACATTCCTCGGCAACGAGACGTACGATTCGGAGTTCAAGGCGCAGCTGGCCGCGGCTCGCTCATCCAGCGTCGAGACCGATGAGCAGGTGGCCGTCGCCTGCTAATCGAAACACCCCCTACCGCAAGGTAGTTCAGGCGAAAACCAAGCCTGGTCAAACGCGGTCGTAGTCACCTGACGTAAGTGGTGAGCCTAGAGGAAGCAGAACCTCCATGCCCAGAAGGCCACGCAAGGGAAGACAAAACGAAAATGTCTTCCCTTACCTTGAGAGAACATCATCAAAAGATGGTGGGCTGCCAAGGAATTAAGAAAAATAACTTTCCGTCCCAGAACATTGAGGGTATATGCCACCAATGTCCTGTGTCGGAATAGTTCTGACAGGGGCCCCGAAAGGAGCCACAATGAATGGATAACGAAATCGAAGATCGATCGGTGAAAAATAGAGCCGATCGAAAGGAGACGAAATGTCAAAGTCATTAAATCGCGCTGCTCTCAACTTCTCTCGCTTTTCACCCCCCATTCTACCAGCCACTCTTGGGCGACGAGGTGGTGGACGAGGGCAGACTATCCAGTGGGGAGTGATCGCACTCGACGTGTTGATAGCGCAGAATACCCCGCGTCTGAACACCGATGAGGTGTTCGAGACTCGGGAGGAGTCGCAGATCGAGGACCATTACTCCCGTCTGGATGCGGCGCTGGAAAGCGTCGGGGGTCACGAGCTGGTACGCGAGTGGGGCTTCGCCCCGGATCAGCTGATCGACCAGAGCGACTACGAGAACCCGAAGCCCATCGACGCGACGATCCTGTCGGTGTGGGTCGAGGCCTGCGAGTTTGCAACCGCCCTCGGTCGGATCGAGACCTTCAAGGTTCTCGGGATCGAGGATAAGGATCAGACCCTGCCCTCAATCGGCAAGGTTCTATTTTTCAAAGGGACGCTGATTGCGGCCCGAATCGTCGAGATCGAAAATCAAAAAAAGAAAGAAGAGGAGAGGAAGAAGATGACCAGCAGCATCCCCCGTCGCCAGTCCGTCGCCCAGACCCCGCGACAGATCCCGGCCGCTCCCAGCGAGAAGCCGGAAGGGTCCAACCACCTGGGTCAGATCGAACTCGCACCTGGCGTTTGGGGTTACACCTGCGCGTGCGGGTGTGGGCAGTCCATGAAGCCCGAGTTCGCTCGGGTACCGGGATTTGATGACATGCGGGATCGCCAGGGTGGCGACCGAGTCAAGGTCGTCGATCTCTGGCGGCACGCCTTCAATCCGGCATGTGTCTACGGTCTCCCGAGCTTCAAGCTCGTGGATACACGAGCCAAGATGGAGGAATATGAGGCCGAGACCGCCCGTCGCCAGGCCGAATACCGCGCCGAGCAGGAGCGACGCGAGTCGATCCGCCTCCAGGCCGAGGCGAGGAAGCTCGCCGAGGCGAAGCGGAACCACACCCGCTCGACCGGCAAGACGGCCGGAAATCGAGCCAAGATGCCGGGTCAGGCGTGGCAGGACACGTATGCCGCATACGAGGCTCGATTCTCCGCTCCGACGGCCCGATCACTCGGGGAGCTCGGCTCCCTGTTCAACAACCTTCCCAGGAAGGCAGCCTGATCCACAACCGAGGGCACTCACAGTCCTATCGTTAACCTGAAACGAAAATCCTGAAAAGGAAGTGAGTTGGAGAGACTTGCACAAACTCTCCATAAAAACTGTGCTAAACGCGGATGAGAAAGAATGATTGCAATTTCGCACATCATCTCTGTCTCATCCAACCTTGAGAGAACATCATCAAAGAGATGGTGGGCTGCCAAGGAATTTAGGTAACGCTCAAATGGTAAGACGATTCTATTGCGTCAAAAGCGTATCCCCTAGAATTATCGTACCCTTTGAGGGTTTAAACGACCCGACTCTCTCCTAAAAATCGAGAATAAAAAATCGCCTCATCGAAGGCGATTTTTTGTTTGAACCAAATTTTTTGCCCCTTCGACTCGTCGAGGACTCCTCGCTCAGGGAATATGATGTGGGGTTTTTGTCTAACCTCTACAACAAATATGGATTGACTTGGAGGGTTTTTACTGCTAAATTTTAGTATCGTTTCTAAAGGGGAAACGATATGTAGACAGGACCTGCCAATTATAAGGAGGAATCCCGTGTCTTAAAAGGTGAACCATGAACGATTTGCAAAAAACGAAAAACGCTTTGACTTTGGCAAAAGGACGTCGACATTCGGTCGATGAAAATCCTCGAAGGATCCAACCTTGTTGCCACTGCCCAGGGGGAAGCTAACGTTTCCCCCATCACTTCTGAGAAGGACCACACGGGTCCTTTTTTTCTTTTAACATCCCTTAGACGGATAACTTTTTGCTCCATCCCAGGCGAGTTCAAAAAGAGCTCTCAAGGCATCAGCGATTTCCTGACTTCGAATGACCACCGACAAAATGGCTGATCGGTAAGAAAATAAAAAGACATGATCTTTGCGCACGACAATACTGGCATGAATCGGAAACTTTTCAGGAGGCAACATACGCCATTGACCATCCCCCATTTCAGGCAAGCATTTTGGATCTTGATTTTTCGTGATGGCAAGCACTCGATAACTGGTTCCGCGCGTTCGCAAAACCGCATGATGTTGGTTGCGTTCTTCCCCCATCAACTCACTGGTTTGATGGACGTCATCCAAAGGAGCAATCTCGACAAAATCTCCGCTCAACTTTTCAAATAATGCCCGAACAGTCTTGACTCCTTCTACGCCTTCCAGATAACGGATCTGTGGTTTGGCTCCTTCGGCATTATATAAAGCGCTCAACAGCGGCATCATCCCCTCAAGTTCCACCTGACGTTCAGAAAGCTCTTTTTGTTGAGTCTGAATAATAGCCATGAGCCGTTCTGGACTTTCTGAAACATAAAAGCGCTTTTTTCCTTTCTGAAACGTAGACATGAGTCCACGTGCTGACAAGGACTCGATCATCACATAAGTGGTCGCACGGTTCACATGCGCCTTGTGTGAAATATCTTGAACAGGTGTAGGTCCTAGTTCAAGAGCAGCTAAATACACTTTGGATTCTTTATCTGAAAGACCTAAGTGTTCTAATTGTTTTTTCAACTCGTCCATAGAATTCATCATGGAGTTTAATTTAAGTACTATCACACTATATATTCCCTGAGCGGAGGTTTGTTCGACAAACCGGAGTCGAAGGGTTAAGCGTATCTGTGCCCTTCGACTCGTCGATGACTCCTCGCTCAGGGAATATTGAGAGAAACTTGCTACAAGCTAATACGTCTTTATTATACCAAATTTCTCAAAACATCCCATGTTTGCTGTGCGGTTTTTTCCCAAGAAAAATTTTTAACACGTTCTTTTCCCTTGGTAATCAAATCCGTTCTTAAAACGGTATTATGAACAATCTCAGCCATGGCTTGTGCCCATGCTTCTGATTCTCCCGGTGGAATAAACATTCCTGCATCAACAATCACTTCTTTATGAACAGCTATCGAGGAAGCTAGAACAGGAGTTCCAGAGGCCATGGCTTCAAGACTTGGAATGCCGAATCCTTCGTACCAAGAGGGAAAAAGATAAGCTGTTGCCTGACTCATCAAAGGAGCCAAATCCTCATCTGGAATAAACCCAAGCTGGCGAATATGAGATTTAACAGAGGAAAGATCAAAATAGGGTTTCATTTTTTCATAGCCATAACCCGGCTCTCCGGCAAAGACAAGCTCAAATGGATCCCCGATACCACGACGACTTTTAAACAATTCAAAAGCTCGAATAAGTGTGGTGATATTTTTCTTTTTTTCTAATCGGCCAACAACAAGAAAAAAGTTGGTTCCAAGCCGATACTTCTGCAACACAGGTGCAGCCTCTTGTTGGGTGTAGGGACGATACAATGTTGTATCTGCTGCCAACGGCACCACAACCACCCGATCTGGATTAACCTTGTAAAGTTCAATCAAGTCATCTCTGGTTGTTTGTGAAGGAACCAAAAGTCTCGTAGCTTTTTTTAAGGCTTGCTTTGTCATTCTCATGAGGCGCTTTCGTACAGCAGGTTGGTACAGATCAGGACGGCGAACAAAGGCAATGTCATGGATAGTGGTAAGAACTTTACGCGGACAAAAAAAAGGCAGAGCCTGACCGGGGACAAAAAGAACCGTTGGAGCATGACGGATCATTTCCCAACTCATCCGCACAGGCATCCATCCGCGTTTTAAAAACCAAGAAAGAATCTTCGAAGACCATCCTTGAGGGAACTTGTTTAATTCCTCGTCAAGTGGAAAAAGTGAATACAAAACCACCCGTTCATCGTTTTGAAGCGGGTGGTTTTTTAATGCTTGAATCAAAGAGCGACTGTAATTTTCTACACCTGTTCGTTTCTGCATATTTGCAGAAAGAGCATCAATGCCATATACGACAGAAGCTTTTGAATCAAGAAAATTTAATTCTGAATCCATAAAATGTGAATATTCCCTGAGCGAAGCGACCAACGCGAGCGGAGTCGAAGGGTGAACAGTAAAGAATACTTTGCCCCTTCGACAAGCTCAGGGTATAAAAAGAATTTAAAAAATACTGCTACGAAGTAAAAATGGATCGTTTATAGGCTTCAAGGTTTTCAAGAGCAATTCCTGTTCCCTTTGCAACACACTGTTGTGGGTCCTCAGCCAAAAAGGTTGGGACACCGGTGGCCTCAGCAATCAGCATATCTAAATTTCGCAACTGGGAAGATCCACCAGAGAGAACAATTCCTTTATCCATCACGTCCGCTGAAAGTTCAGGCGGAGTCTTATGAAGCACTTCTTTGACTGTGTTAATAATTCCCTCAAGTTCATTTTGAATGGCAGCTGTAACATCATCTGATGTGACTTCAATAATTTTTGGGAGTCCCGTAACCATGTCACGACCCTTAACTTCCATCACTAATTTGTCTGGTAAATACATGGCAGCTCCAATTTGGATCTTAATGTCTTCGGCTGTGCGTTCTCCTACAGCCAGTCCATACTTTCTGCGAATATACTCAGAAATAGAAGAATCAAATTTTACTCCTCCAATACGGACGGATTCTGATGCCACAATCCCTCCAAGAGAAATCACAGCCATTTCAGAAGTCCCTCCTCCGATATCTATAATCATGTGCCCTGAAGGAGAACCAATCGGAATGTTCGCTCCAATAGCCGCCACGATGGGTTCTTTAATAATGTACGCAGCTTTGGCACCCGCCGCCAACGTGGCATCAATCACGGCACGACGTTCTGTTGAGGTAATACCACCTGGAACCGCTACCATTACCTCAGGACGAAATAATCGAACACCACCCAAAGCTTTGTTAATAAAATAACGCAACATGGCCTCCGTGGTTCGATAGTCTGCAATAACCCCATCTTTAAGAGGACGACGAGCAACGATCGTATCAGGAGTACGACCTAACATGTCTTTAGCTTCTTTTCCTACCGCTAACACTTTCTTATCTATACACGAAACAGCAACCACAGAAGGCTCGTGAATAATAATTCCCCGTTTAGGAACATAAACAAGAACCGTCGTTGTTCCTAAATCAATACCAATTTTTCTTTGAAACATAGGCTACAGAAAGTGATGAATGAGGAAACTCGATGAGATTTGCGTGAACGGGCTGTCGAGCCCCGCGAACCCTACTCACCGTAGGGAGAGCGGGGTCGACGGGCGCCCGTGAACGCAAAGATCGCGAGTTTCGTCATCATCACAGCGAGATGTAAATTTCTAGGTCGTGATCTAAAATGGTGTTCAATCGATAGATATCATCTCCCCATTCTTGAGCATCTTCTGAAGGTCTCGCGTGTGTCACATTCTTATCAAAATCAAGGTCAATCGTCAACGCATTATTTTGAGATCCAGCCTGTTTCAGAACAGTTAAATCATACTGACCTGTTTCAATCTGTTCAATAACCTGAGGAGAAAGCTGAAACTCGAATACAAGATTATTTTGTTCACCCGGCTCTACAGAGGTAAACACACCAAAAGAAGTAAAGCCTAATTCATCCATCTGATCTACGGAACCTATAGTCTTGGTTGGATTTTGTGTTTTATCATTTAGCCAACTTCCACTAGATCGAATAAGCTTAGACCCTAAAGGAAGATAGACTCTAGTATACGTTCGATAACGAGTGGTTTTCCAGTCAAAAGTTCCTTTATGATTATAGGCAATAGAGATTCTTCCAATCCACTGATCTGAAGCATTTTTAAACACCTCATATTGTGTAGAACGTTCAACGGCTGGATCCGACTTTAAACTGGCTAGGTTGGCATCCACGACCATAAGGGTATCACTCGTAGAAGAAGAGACAGAACCAGCCCAGCCTACATTCACTAATATCTCTTGTGTTTGAGGGTTTGCACTATAGAGAAGAAGTTGTTTCTCCTTGAATGCTTTTTGGGTGATTGCAAGCACCTCTTCCCAACGTTTAGACGGGAGTTGATAGAGGCGTGTTTTAAGCTCATTCACTAAATCAGCCAAAAGAGCTTTTCGTTGATGAACCGGGATCCCTTGTAGCTGATATCCAAATTCAACCTGATATTCGAGCGTGTCAATAATATTTTCACTCGTAAATGTCTGAGATCCAACCGTGATTGGACCTGTTATAGCCAAAAGATCGGACAGATATGTTGGTGTGACTCCAATCACCCCATGAAACAGGGCTGCTGAAGGGATGTCTGTGAGATCTTTAATAAAACCTACTTCTTCAAGAAACAAAGAAATCGCTTGTTGTGAAGAAACCGCAAAATCTGGCGACCAGTTTGCGTCTCGAAAAAACCATTTAGTTGTCGCATTGTAAGTTTGTAAAGGCACGGGAGGTATTCGCACAATCTCAGATGCGGCTGCATCATCAAGCGTGTAAGTATCTGCTGTTTCTAATTGAGTAATGTCTCCGGCAAATGTTTCAAGAACACCGTAAGATCCAATAAATCCTCCCGCAGGTCTCAATTCTGTATTATTCAAAAAAAGAAGTAACAAGGTAGTTGGTTGATCTAATCCAGCAAAATCCGGCAGAAGACGAGCCCCAATAGAAAGGATACCAAGTGATTCTCGCATTTGATCCATCTGTTTTTTTATTGGATCCAAAAAAACGAGAAAGGGTTCTATCTGGACATTTTGTGATAACAAAACAATTTCTTCATTTACAATATCCATGCGCGCAAGAAGCAAATCTAAATCTTCCGCAGAAGCACTTAACCGTGCCAAAATAGCTTGTTTGGTTTCTGAAGAAAGATCATCAAAGGTAATCTCTGGAGTAATCCCCTCTTGAATCTGTGCGAGTTCCTCCTTTGAAAGACCTGCCAAACGCATCAGATCAGTTCCTAATTCAAACAAAGGAACCAAGGCTTCAATAAATAACCGGCTGGAATCAATGCTATCGGCAAATAATTCAATAGAATGCCCAACAACAGGAACCCACTTCACAGAATCAATCACCATCAAACCTCCTCTTGCAGAGTCAAACGAATCAACAGCTTCTTGCAAAGACGTTTGTGCGTCTTCAAAAACCAGCTCTTGAGCAAACGCTTTTGCTTTAAGCATATCCTCTTTTGCATCGAGTATTTGGACAGCGACAAAGGCGCAAGCAACAAGAAGAGACATGATCCAAAAAAGAATCGCAAAGAAAAAGAATAAAAAAATAATTCGGACAAGACGTGTCCGTCTCTTTTTTTGTTTTATGGTATCAGTCTCTATTGAATGAAGAAAATTTGTTGTGTGCGACATGTCTCTTATGATACTTCTTATAGTAATAAAGAGCACTTTTCATCTGGATCCAGGTCAACGGGTTTAAAAGCTGTTTTAAAAATCCCCCTTCCGCTGTCTCACGACGATGATAATGAATCAGACTCACGCGAGGATAATACACGACTCTCCAACCAGCCTCCCAAAAACGACGACACCAATCTTGATCTTCAAAATACATAAAAAAAACGGGATCAAATCCTCCCACTTCCTTTACGACCTGAGAACGAACAAACAAAGCAGCTCCCAAAAGATAATCAACATCACGCGTTTTCTCACGATCTTCTTCAACCATTAAATAAGCATCAACACAGCGTTTAGCAAAAGACAATGATCTTAAAAATGGAACACGACGATAAAGAATAACCAAAGGATCCATGAATCGATAGGCACTATATTGTAACGATCCGTCTGGATGAGAAAGTCGTGGCCCCAGCATTCCAACCGTTGGATGAGAATCCATAAAGGCTCTCAGATGTTCCAGAGCCTCTGGCATCAGGATCATATCCGGATTAAAAATAAAGAAATACGTCCCCTTGGCAACTTTCATTGCCGCATTCATCCCACGGCCAAAACCAACATTGTCTTCTTGAATCAGATAAATGGTTTCTGGAAATTCTTGGGCGATCATCTGACCAACAGGCATCTTAAGATTATTATCAACGACAATCACTTCATAAGAAAGGTGAGGGGCAACCCGACGAATTCCTTTGAGAGTCTGTCGCAATAACCCTGGAGTATTGTGGTGAACAATGAGAATAGAAACGTCAATCATACAAACCAATGACGAAGTTCTTTCGCAGAACGTTTTGCTTTTTTAAACAACTGTGTACGTTTTTTTAACATCACCGGAAACAACAGAATCGTCTCCTTTATGGTTCGAAAACCTGAATGTTCAAAAAACAAAACATAGAAAAACCTTCCTCCTTCGTACAATCCTATCCAAGGAAGAGCAAGGAAAAAATGACCAGTACGTATATTCTTTATCAGCATCAGCCAGTGATTTCTTGTTGAAAAAAAATTTCGCAAAGAAGATTTTGTGCGATGATTACGCAAACGCTGCCAAAGACCGCTTTTTTCTGGACCATACATTCCACGATAATGATAGGCAACCGCACGAGGAACATACAGAGCATCCCAACCTGCTTGTTGTAGACGCCAAGCAAGATCTACATCTTCTTTATAGGCAAAAAAATCGTGATCTAAAATTTCATCTTCATAACGAACATCCTCCAAAGAGGCAGCGCGAAGTAAGACAAGAGCTCCAGAAATACCAAAGACAAAGGTTTCTTCGTCATACTGACCTTGATCTAATTCTCCAGCTCCACGATCAGTCACTGTACAATTTCTGTGTGGATGAAGTCCCACGGAATCTAAACGGTCAGAACGAACGGTTTGCTTGAACACCTCATCGCCCGTATTTTCTCCAAAAGCCCTCAGAAGTTTGCCCCCAAAACTCGCAACGTGAGGATGTGTGTGTGTCGCATTCATTAATTCCTCAAGATACGTAGGAGTAAAAATGATGTCTGGATTGGTTAAGAGAATAAATCGATTTTGTAACGCTCCCTCAGACCAATGTTCAATGGCGTAGCGGATACCTTGATTATGAGCTGCTGAAAAACCAAGATTTCTGGCATTGCGTATAAAAACAATATCTGGATAATGCTCTTTGACAAAATTCTCAACACCATCACTTGAAGCATTATCAATAATAAGAACATTTATCTCTTTAAAGGTCTGTTCTGTAATCGATTTCAATAGCTCTGGAAGAAATCTCATCGAATTCCAAGTAACAATATGGATACTCATCAGTGGATCATTCATACACCTTCTATATTATCTATTTTTTTTCGTTACGTTAAACCCTAAATAATTTCCTAACATCAAACGAGTTTGAGCATCAATAGCTGGAAAGGAACCAAAAAAGATAAAGGTCACAGGAAGTAAGATCCATTGTAAACCCATAATAAGCCATGTGTGTTTTCCTACCCTCTCAGGACGTCTCGGAAGGAGAGTCAGAGAAATACTCGCAGAAGTAAAAATACCGATCATGGCCAATTGCATAAGTTGTTCAAGGGTAAATGGAGCTGATTGGATCAGAACATTTGTTTGTCCTCTTGTAAGAGTCAAAGGAAGCCATCCAAGAACAAACATGATAATTGGAGCCGTAGCCCAAGTATACATTCCCTCAATATGATTAAAGACATAACGAATCTTTTTGCCTAAAGGAATCTGCTTATCATGAGCAAACCCATCAATGATATAAGGAAGATGCTCAACCCCCCAAGCCCATCTGCGCATTTGAATATACAATCCTTTAAGAGATCCCAGGTAAGATTTTCCTGCCACAGCATCCATAGAGACCGGTAAAAACATAGGAGTCACACGATAATCCCCATGATAATGCAAAAAAGCCTGCATAAAAATACGCGAATCTTCACTGACGATATCTTTCTGCCAAAAGCGTACATCCTTTAACATTTTCCATGGCATCGAGTGCGATGAAAATGTCCAAAGACGATCCGCCCGAGCCAGTTCTCCAAAAAGCCAAAATGTTGTACCAAAGGCGCCGATACGAACGGGTGCAGAAGCCGTCCAAATATTATTCGAAAAAAGAGCGATCGGTTGATAGGAAGAGTGCGTAGGATTGGGAACCGTACAGTAAAGATAGGTGAGATAAGAAAAATAGGACGGATGAGCAACTGTATCAATATCAAACGCCGAAACCACAATGTCTTCATCTGGAATTTCAGAAAAATATTCTTTGAGTCTTTCCTCCATTTTATGTCCCATCCAATTTAAATTAGAACCTTTACCTGGAATCTCGCCAGAAAGATCTTTAGGATGAATCGTCACACCAAAATATTTAAACGTTGAACCAAATTCTTGTTCAGCTCGATGACTCACTTTCTCAAAAACTTCCTTATCTGCTTCCTCCCCTCCCAACAAAATCATCAATCGTTCATTTGGAAAATCATTCTCCTTTAACGCACGAAGAGTTGATCGAACGATCTCGTAACTCTCTTTATAGGTCGGTAAAAAAATAAGATGATAAATATTCTTCGCTCCAGGAAGCGATGGCAAGAGAGCCTGCCAATCTTTCTTCTGGACCTTTTTATAACGTCTCCAAGAAATAAGGACAAAAATATTGAAATAAATAACCCGATACAACCAAAGAAGGTCAAAAACTAAAATAAAAACCACTAACCAGAGAGGTTTAATGAACGTCAGTATTAATGCAATGGAAAAAGTCCCCCAAACCAAGAGACCGGGGAACATTTCCCAAAAACGTAACTGACCGTAACGATAAGGTTTATGCATTTATTGATCTGAAGAAATATCGTTTTTAAGTCGATCCAAAAACCGATGAGCGTGTTCTTTACCACCAAGACCAAAGGCTAAACCTCCAGCAATAGAGATCATGGCAATGAGACCCGTAAATAATACGCGTATAAGCTCTGGAGCAATCTGAAGTTGGACAAGTGCCGCCATGAAACTAAAAACGAGGATAGCCCATTTTGCCATTCCAGAAAGAAGATCTGCAGAGGCAAGATGTGCTGCTTCTACGGCTGTTTTCACCACACGTTGAACAAAATTCCCTAACAGGATACCAGCTAATAGAATAATCACGGCAATAATAACGTTTGGAATAAATAACACGACTCTTTGCAAATAATTCGTCACTTGATCCCATCCAAGAATGTCTGTGGCAGCAATAAGAGCAATAATAATAAAAAACCATTTTACAATCCAACCCAATAATTCTCCTATATGCAAACGCAAACCAAATCGTTGAAATTGACTGGTAATCTCAAGACGTTTTGAAAGCTCGTCAACACGCAAGAGGGCGATGATCTTCACAACAACACGACATAACACCAATGCGATGGTGACACCAATACAAAAAACAAAAAGAGCACCGATAAGATTTGGCAAATAAGCTACAATCGTCTCCCAAAGCTCTAAGAGAGGTCCTTGAAAAATTTGTTGGGTAAAAGACATAAAAAATAACTTAAAAAAATAAAGGGATTAAAAATTCTCATGGTTTGCTACAGTAATACTTGGTGGACGATTATACGTCGGGATAACAAAATGAACACCCGTATTCACCTCATCATTTAAAGACAACAGTGATTCTAAATCTAGATGATTTGGATTGGAAAGACCGATGACTGGAATAGATCTCGTAAAAGCAAAACCGTTAGCAATCGTGGTACTGACTCGACTAGCTGTAAAAGAACCAGGACCTGTTACAACGATCACCCCTTCAAATTCTTGCTTATCTATCACTCCCCATTCTTTCAATGTTTCATCTAATGAATGAAGGTACTTCTCAGGCAAAGCATCAAACCGTTTCTGTTTTACAAGATGACCTTCCTGAAGGATCCCAAAAGAAATAGCCTGAATATCCTGAGCGCAAATAACAAGAAACATAGATTAAGAACGAATACGGTCGATCATCACCACTCGCTCCCCATTTAAAATGGAGAGGAGGAAACGGTCGGCAACCTGACGGCGATCCAGAAACTCCTCTTTCGTCATCAACGTGTAGTTAATTTCATAAGGAATCTCTTCTTCAAATTTACTGATCATTTTTTCTAAATCTTCCTGTGCAATGGAACCCACAATAAAAATATCCGTAGCGATATCAGAGGCATCAACAAACCTCCCTGTAAACGCAAAGTAGTCAATATGTCCTCTTTCCTGAATATCTTGGACAAGATTTTGTTTCAGAAGAATTTGAACTTTTTGAAAAAGTGATCGGAGATCTTCAAAAAGAATAAAATCTTGATTCACACAATAATACTTCTTTTTATCTGAAAGTCGGTTTGACTCTTTTTGTAAACCTTGTTTTTCAGATAAAAAACCTAATTGAACCAAATTTTTAAGCTCACGCCTGACAGAATTCAGTTGTGCATCTATTCTACGTGTCAGTTCTCGAACAAAAAAAGTGTCCTGAGGTTGTTGAAGAAACAACGCCATAAGCCTGGCTCGTGTCTTAGAGCCAAACATCTGTTCGAGTTTAAAAGGTTTTTTGTTCATATTCTTCATTTGCACCCTCCAAACATATAGGTATAATGTACACAAATGAGCATATGAGGGCAACTCTATGACAGGTGAGATCAAAGGCGCGTCTTATAATCCCCAAACCCCAGATGAACGTATCCGGGGAATTTCATTACTTCTTCCCGTTGCGGAACGGAGTGGATTTGTCTTCCTTCTCGCCTACACCAAAAAAGAGAATGCAGATTCTGAATTACTTTTAGAGGTTCTGGGAGATCAAATACACAGACTTGCTGAATCTTTTGGAAAGGAAGCAAATACCCAACATCGTTTTGAACAATTCCTGGGTGCATTAAATGAAATCTTAGCGAAACACGTGCGAGAAGGTCATTGGAGTATTCCTATAGAACAACTTCATGCTGTTGTAGGAATTGCTTCATCCCAAGAAATGTATCTCTCTGGGACAGGAGAACTCGTTGCTCTTTTTCTTCACAAGAAATCTTCTCAGCGATACCAAGTCTTTAATCTTTTTCGCGGTTTACAAACAGAACAATCTCTTCCAACATGGGAAAAAACATTTGCTGTGGTTCTGGATGGAGATTTTCATCCAGGTGATATTTTTTGCATCACAGATAAAGATCTCCAACGAACACTCCCCGTTGATGAACTCAACGAAATTCTTTCTACCCTTCCCCCTATCAGTTCTGTTGAAAAAATTCGTCAATATTTTCCACATAATGATGGAATGCTTCTTACTATTATCAAAATTGGAGAAGAAACCTCCCAACCCACAAACGAACAAAAATCATCAACGGCCATTCCACAATCAAATCTCTCCGTAGAAAAAATGAACTCCACGGAACAAACAACTGAATGGCTTTTAGACGATCAACGTCCTAATATCTTTCATTGGTTAAAAAAACTTTTTAGTTTCATTCAATCTAAAACAGATTCCCGATCACGAATTTTAAAAGATCTTCAAAATCAAGGAACCCTTAAAGATTTTCTCAAACGAACAGGAAGGAGTTTATGGAAACTTCTTTTATTTTTCCTAAAAATCGTCTTGAAATATGTATCACGTACAATATTTGTCTTAAAAAATAAAGACGAACGAGAAATGTTGAAAAAAAAGGTTGAAATAAAACATGTCCACCTACGAGGGAAACTGCGATCTTTATCTGAACGAATGCGCAATCTACCTCAATCGACAAAATATCTCACAGGAGGCGTGGTGATTGGTATTCTCATTCTCATCCTAGGAATCTCCACAATGGCAAAGTCACAAGCTCGTTCACAAGAAGAAACCGCTTATCAAGAAAAACTCGCCCAAATTGAAGATATTATGGAACGTGCAGCGGGTGCAGTCATTTATAAAGACGAGAATCAAGCACGCAGCCTTTATGTTAACGCTCAAACATTGATTGAAATTCTCCCTGTAAATACCCCTGCAAGAGAAGAAAAAAATCAAGAATTAAATCAGAATCTTCAGACCGCGCTCAATGAGATTCGTCATTTAATTACAGTTCCCAATCCTCCCTTACTCGCTGATCTAGAAAACGTCGCAGATGGGGTTTTCGGTAATAATCTTGTATTTGATGCTGGAATTATTTCTGTCATTGCTTCAGATGGTCGCGTGTATACCTATAATTCTTCTCAAAAACGATTTGATGTTGCTGTGACATCAACAGAAGGATTGTCATCCTCTATAGCCACAACAAACGAAGAAAACGGTCAGTTCTCTGTCTTGAGTGAAAACGGATCCGTCTATGGAATCTCTCTAGAAAAAAAAGAAGTAAGCTCCCTTCCTATCGCGGATGACCAATGGGTCGATCTGGAAGCCTACGCAAATAGACTCTATCTTTTGAAACCAGATCTATCAGAAATAGAAGGTCAAATTATTCGTTTTAATCACAGTGGATCTTCTTTTACCGATGAATCTTCTTGGATTAAATCAAAAATCTCTTCATTGGAACAAGCTGTTTCTCTGACCATCGACGGAAATATTTTCGTTCTTATAAAAGATGGATCTGTGGTTAAATTTTCAAATGGAAATGAAGAAGAATGGAAAACGGGAACGGTAGATCCAAGAATCAGTTCTGCAACAAAAATTTGGACAAGTGCTCAGAGTCCGTTTATCTATATTCTAGAACCCTCTACACAACGCGTTATTGTTTTTGATAAACAAACAGGACTGTTTGTCGTTCAATACCGTTCAGACGCCTTTATCGGACTCACTGATTTCACTGCTGATGAAGCGGGCTATACCATCTATCTTCTTGCGGGGTCAAAACTTTATTCCATTGCTGCCAGCCATATCAAATCATTATGAAACGACACCATCACATCCTTGTTTTTGTTGTAACTATTCTCGTCGTGGGAGGATTGTTCTTGTGGCCAAAAATTCATTCTGAAAAAGGAACGATTACTCTTGTCGTAGAAGATGAGCTGACAGGTCGTTGGCACGCAGGAGGAACCAGTGCAGATGGTTTTGAATGGTTTATGGAGTATGAATTTTCTAACGGTTCCTATAATCTTAAAACGGGAACAGACTATAAAGAAGAAGGAACCTATCGAATAACTCAACGCTACTTGGATGGCTCCATCGAGGTAGAAAAAACATTTGATAACAATCAAAAGACGTACGTCATGGTCATCAGGACAACAGATAATCCTGACATCCTCTTTTTAGAAGGCGTTCAACTCAATCGTATAAAATAAAAAATCCCGGAGTGAAAACTCTGGGATTTTTTATTTTCTGATTTACTTGAGAGTAACCGTTGCACCAGCATCTTCAAGCTGTTTCTTCATTTCTGCAGCCTGTTCCTTTGAAAGACCTTCTTTTACAACAGAAGGGGCGGCATCGACAAGATCCTTTGCTTCTTTAAGTCCAAGGGCTGTGATCGCGCGAACCGCTTTGATCACATTGATTTTGTTGGCTCCAGAACTGGTAATTTCAACCGTAAATTCTGTTTGTTCTTCAACAACGGCGGCGCCGGCAGCAGGACCCATAGCCATCATCATGGCAGGAGCAGCAGCGCTTACTCCGAACTTATCTTCGAGAACCTTTACAAGATCTGCAAGGTCCAATACAGACATTTTTTCAATGGTCTCTACTAAACTCTTAAACTTTTCTGGAACGACAACGGCCTCTTTGGTGGTTGTTTCTTCTGACATATTCTTTTTTAAATTGAAATGAATAAATTAAACTCCTTTTGTGTCTTTAATCGCATTAAGGACAGAAACGAAATTGCGTAGATTACCTGCAAGGACTTGGACGAATCCAGACAAAGGTCCATTGATGGTTCGCACCAGTTGCGCGAGCAATTGTTCTTTGCTTGGAAGTGTGGCTAATTGTTTTATGGCAGAAGATCCGACAAACGCCCCCTCAAGAATTCCTCCGACAATAACCATCTGCTCACGCTCTTTGGCAAAATCAGCAATGAGTTTGGCAGCCGCCACCTCATCGTTGAATCCAAACGTGGTAAGAATACTGCCCTCGAGATCCTTTCGATCGATCTTGAAACCATTATTCTCCAGAGCTCGGACAAGAAGAGTCTTTTTAGCCACAATAACCTCGACTCCTACAGCACGTCCTTTTTCTCGAAGGCTATTTGCGTCTTCCATGGTGTAGCCAGACACTTTGGTAAATACCGCGGATTTAATGTGAGCAAGTTTGTCAGCAAGCTCATCAATAATTTCAGATTTTTGTGCACGTGTTTTTGGCATAATGAATATCGAGATCTTTCAAAAAATCAATGAGATTACGGCGCACGGGCTGTCGAGTCCCGCGAACCCTATTTAGAATAGGGAGAGTGGGATCGACGGGCGCCCGTAAACCGTAAGATCATGATTTTTTGAAAGATCTTTGTTCGACCTTTAAAAATAAATAAACTACGGATTTTACGCCGTAGAACACTTGTTTTCCCTTCTAAAAAGGAAAGATGCTCACCTGCACGGGACTTCTACTCTTCAACAGAGTCGCCTGTGGTCTACGGTAAATCTTCAGTTCGAGGAAAAGTATAGAAAAAGAAAGAGTTTGTGTCAAGAAAAAAAATAAAAAATCCTCTGTGATCAGAGAATTTTTGGTTGAAAAAAATTATTCAAACTTCACTCCTCGAGCTTCTTGTTGTGCACGCAACTTTGCTTTAAATTCGTCTGACCAACCGAGTTTTCGATCTGCTTGTCCTATAAACTTCGAATGAGTCTCTCTAGAATCACCGGCAACTTCTTCAAAAACGGAACCATCCGCCCGTACAGCTAAGTAGTCATATTCTGATAAAGTTTCATCTTTTTCAAAAATTTGTGCCTCCGTGATGGTTATTCTTTCTCTTTCCTTTTGTTCCTCAGGTGGAAGTGAATCTCTTACTTCTGACATAAATTTTCTTCTTAAATAATTAAGCGTAGAAAGATACTATAACATAAACTCTTATACCGTTCAAAAATTTTCTTCTGAACCGTCTTTTGACTCTAAACGCAAGGTAATAATATGTTGCTCTCCATTTACTTCTTTCGTTTCAACCTGTGAACGCAAACGAACTTCGCCATTTGCATCTTTCATTTCAAACGATCTGTGTTCTATATTAGTCTGATCACTTTCCAAACGAGACAGAAACTCATGTTCAGAATTAAAATCTCTCCGTAAAAATTCCATAAATTTATACTGCAATGTTGTTGTTTACACGCTCTTTTTTAATTTCCAATCATCGTCCCAATAAACCGGTCTCCTTTGAGGAGGCTATCGAGATTCTTCATATTTTTTCCGTTTAAAATAGCCACATTAATCCCTGAATGATGAGCCAAACGTGAGGCAACAGGATCATATGGAACGTTCATGCCAGGATCCCATTCATTACCGACCATCTTGCGAAACTCCTCCCAGGAAATATGACAAATCACTTCGGCGTCTTCATGCTTGCGGGGATCTTTATCATACACATAATCAATATTAGAAAGATTCACAACCAACGGACTCTTTAATCGTTTTGCCAAGTATGTCGCCACATAATCGGTAGACCATCCTGGTTTCCAGCCTGCTGCCACAAGAATCGGTTTTTCCCAGTGTTTAAACTTACTCGTGGGATCCTTAATCATCACAGGATGAGCCAAGTCACGAAGAATCGTGCGCACCAAATGACCATTAAGACGTGTAGAGTGAATCCCAAGCCAATCAAGATCATCACGTGTTAATTTCCCTACTTTTCTAGACGCTTCTTGATACGCCCGAGCCGTACCCCCGCCTCCAACTACAATCACAAATCTCCAACCTTTTTTCACATGTTTTGTCACCATGTGTTTAAAATCTTTCAAAAAGACATGATCAATACCACCATTTGGAACAACCAGCGATCCGCCAACAGAAATAACCAGAGTAGAAGGCTTGAGAGAGTTTGGATGGGACATAGTTTAAAAAAAGACGCCCACCGGCGTCGATGCTAACTTTCTTTAGATTGTTTAATAAGCCAATTGGTAAGAAGAGAACAAACCCAGAGCAACAACGCCGCTAACAACGCCGGAACAAATCCATCGATCGTGAAACCTTTGACAACGGTGGAGACTAACCAAATCATGAAAGCGTTAATCACGAAAGTAAAAAGACCAAGAGTCAAAATAGTGACAGGAAGGGTCAGAATCAAAAAGAGAGGACGAACAAGAGCGTTTACCAGACCAAGAACTAAAGCGGCAATCAGAGCGCTATAAAATGAATCAATGGCGAAACCAGGAACAATATTAGCTACCAAGAGGAGCGCCACGGCATTAATGATCCATCGAAAAAGGATATAAGCCATAGATGATATTAAATTAGGTTACAAATTTTGTTTTAATTTCTTCGACTTTATTTTCAACTTCTACAAGTTTTTTCTTCAATGCATCTGCCAATTCAAGTCCTTGTTCAAACTTTTTTAACCCCATATCCAAATCAAGCTGTTGTTCTGAATCAAACCACTTCGTAATTTGTTCCAGTTCTTCAAACGCTGTGGTGAAATGAATAGGCTTTTTCTTTACGCTCATACGTTTTTCATTTATAGGATCTAGACCAGTTTTTGCTGTCCTTTTCCATTTATCCTTAACACTCGGGCTTCTGCTAGGCTTGAAGCAAATTGTACCGTAATTTCACCGCCAACTTCAAGTTGTGTTGCTTCTTTTACAACCGTGCCATGGGAAAAAACAAGACTATATCCTCTGGAAAGTACTCTTTTTGGATCCACTTGTCGCAATATCCTTTCGTATGCTTCACGTTTGGTTTTCATACGCATAAACCATTGTTGAGTTGCGAAAAGAATACCCTCTGTTGCACGCAAAAGACGCTGCTTTTGTTGTTCCAGAATAAAACCAATCAACTGAGTAGCTCGTTCAATCACATAACTATAGTCTTGAATCACATCAGAAAGACGAGATTCCATGTGTCGGGTCAATGTCTCAATCTCATAGAGAACATCCTGACGAGAAGGAACCACGCGCTCAGCCGCGTTAGAAGGAGTAGAGGCACGAACATCGGCCACAAAATCTGCCAACGATTCGTCACGCTCATGACCAACGGCACACACCACAGGAATAACAGAAGCATAGATCGCACGTGCCACGTCTTCATCATTAAACGCATGAAGATCTTCAAGACCTCCTCCGCCTCGGGTCAAGACAAGCACATCAGGCCGCTGTTCTGAAGAGAGTTTATTAAAAAAAGAAAAAGCTTCTACTATTTCCCCAACAGCCTCCTTGCCTTGCACATGAACATGAGCAAAGAGAAGATGAACACCTCCCCAACGATTATTGAGAATACGAATAAAATCTCCATAAGCGGCAGCATCGCGAGAAGTAATAAGACCAATTCGCTGGGGAAATCTTGTTAAGGATCGTTTTCGAGAAATATCAAATAATCCTTCGGTTTCAAGTTTCTTTTTTAAAAGTTCGTAAGCACGACGTAATGCTCCTTCACCCACAAGTTCAACGTCTTGAACATTCATTTTAAACGTTCCAAAACGCTCATACACTTTCGGATACCCTTTAACCTGTACGCGCATTCCATCCTCTAAAGGTGTCTTCAACTGCCAAGTGGTCATAAAACACTTCAAGACAGCCTCAGTGGTTTCATCTTTCAAATCAAAACTCACCCATTTACCCTGAGCCACCCGATAATCGGAAACTTCCCCTTCTACCTGAAGGGTCGCGGAGGGAATATATTTGAGTGTTTGATTGACGAGCTCTAAATACTCACCAACGGAAATGACCTGCGTTGACATGTTTAATATAATGGAGGATTAAAAAAGAATGGTTGAAAATACTGCACCAAAAGCCATAAAAAAAAAGCTAAAATGAAATGAGAAGTAAGTGTTTCAAGCCAGACACGAGGACCTTCTTTTAATCCAAACATCCCTAAACCTAACAGAGGATAAATGATCACTCCTACAACGACCCAACTTAAAAAAGCAAAAACAATCAACGAAAAAATTGTATAAGGGGCATGCGTGATAAAAAGCCATCCTTGCTCAACGAATAAGACATAGACAAACCCAAAAAGAAAACCAAAAATCAAATGAAGAAGCAGTCCAATAAAAAAAACTTCCTGCTTATGACGAATCTTGAGTCCAAAAATTGTTTTCACATCAACAAGAAGAGGAACATTTTTTACCTTACCAGACTCAGTGATTTCCAAAAGAATCGCTGGTATGGCAAACATAAAAGCAACAAGTCCCCCTAGTGATCCTCCAAGAACATAATTGATCAACATACGCTTATAGCCATTTAAAAAAACTGGATTAAGGAGAAAGGATCAATACCGTCTTTGCTCCTTGCGTAATTTCCTCCCCATTGTTCCAGTCGTGCAGAGCGTAAAAAAGTTTATCAAAATCGTAAAGGAACGCCTCTCCATGGGAAGTTCCAGGATCGTTTACAATAAATTGATCATTTTCTGTATAGCCACGAATAACCAACATATGATAGATGGGTCCAGGAGCCGTAAAATAAGGATTCCCCAATAATCGACCTGCAGCGGGAACAATGACAGGATGTCCTAACACAAGCTCATTTTTTACATCGTCGATCGTAGGATTTTGAATGAGTCGTGCAGTGAGTCCAAACATCGTTTCCGCTAATAATCCTGTTTGCTCAGCGGTTGTATCTTCATAATATCCAAACAATTCACGCTCAAACGCAACAATATTTAATAGCTCCTCACTTGCACGATCTGCATCGATCTTCCCTTCCGGCTGTCCTGCATAATATTGCTGAGTCATATACAAACTCGCTTCCTCACAGGCTTCCTGATAAGGCTCATCCCAATTTCCATCTGGAGCTTGTGAGGTAAACGGCACGGCCAAGTTAAGCGAAGAAGGAACCGTTGCCGGTTCTGGTATTGTTTCCTCTTTTGGTTGGATGACAGGTTCTTCAGCTGGTTCTTGAGACTGTGTAGACGTTGGTTCCTCAACAATCACGGTTTCCTCAAATGATGGTTCTTCTTCATCTGTTTTTATTTCTTCCTCTTGTTTAGGAATCAAATCTTGTGCAGCATCTTTTTCTTTTTGATCTTGTATCAGCATTTGTTGATACTCCAAAGAAACGGGAAGATCAGGCTTGCTGAACGTTCTATACCAATCCAAAATCTGTGTGCGTTGAGTATAGACCCCTGCAGCAAAAACAATCATCAGAATAAAGATAATGGAACCTTTTCGAAATGTTGTCATAAACAAATACCTACTTCTTGAATAACATCCCCACAAGAAAATCCACTAGGACATTCTTGAGAAGTCTGACATTCACAATAAGGAACACACAGCTCAATACAAGGAGCCTCTGGCTGCGTACGGCAGGCCGAACCGCATTCATTCCAACGACCTCCAGAATTTTCACAAGAAGATTGCGAGAGTTCTGCGGGAGTTAATTCGTCTGCAGGCGGTATCCTGACTGGCTCTTGTGTGGACACAACACCTTGATCAATAGTTTCTGAAAAAGATCCTCTCCACAAAAAGAAAACTCCTAAAACAAAAAGAAGGAGAAAAACGAATAAAAGAAACGCATGTTTCATAAGATCACATGTTCACGCACCCAACGCTGTAGCCGATACGTGGCACGCACATCATCTTCGTTATATTCCAAAATCTTTTGAATAAGTTTTGGACTTTTTTTCTCAAGCCATTCTTCGAACCAGAGAACAGAATTAGCCCCAGAGGCATCATGACTACGCCATTCAAATCCAATAAATCCAGCAATATCCTTTAATGAATAAAAAGAAAGAGGAAAAATAACCGATGGACGAATCACAGAAAGAAGATCAATCATGTTTGTCTCCAGAGCCTCGCGAGCAATCTCTCCAATGCCATACTTAGCCGCAAATCGATGAACGACCTCCTCTTCAAACCAGCCGTAATGGTAAATAGGCGCGTCAATATGACGTTCAATAAAATGAACAAACTCTGCCCACATCTGCCCTTCTTGTTCAGGAGTTTGTGCAAAAAAAGAATGGTACTGTTCCCCTTGTGGAGTTACTTCCAATATACCAAATAAATAGTCAAAATCACGTAATGGATCGCTTTCAATATCAAAATACAGTTCGATATTGGACTCTGGCAAGTCTACATTTCCACGAATAATGTAACGATTTTCTTTAATGGCTATAGCCTGGTCACGCATCATTTCAAGACGAGAGGAATTAACCTCTGGGGCAATTTTTTCCAATTCTGGAATTGATTTGAGTGCAAGCTCTCCAATCGTTTGAATGCCTACCTCTTCCAATTTAGACACCTCTTCGCGCCAGACACGATTCAACAAAGAAAGATCTTCACAGCGTTCTGATTCGTGTCGGCATTCTTTATACCAAGGCGACTGCTTACATCCTGAAGTTACAAAGTGCGCTGGACGTTTGCCGGCAATAATCTTCTCGATTTCTGTAAGAGTTAATTCATACTTGGCTTCAAACTCTTCAATTAAATAAGAGAGACTCTGATTCTCAGGAGTTACAATATATCCCTGAACCGGTTTAACGCCTTGAATGCGTTCTAATAATTCAGCGTAAAAACAGCCCTGAAACTTATAGTCATCTCGAACCTCTCGAGACCGTTTAATATCCGCTGCAACATAATAATAATTGCCCAAGTGAGAGCGTCCTTCCACTTTCTCTAAAATGTCAGGATGTCCCACCCAATGCTTATCAACGAGCACGCCATGATAAATGGTTTGACGCGCTTGCCGCATAAACGTCAGGGTTTGAGCAAACGCTTCATCAGGATCCTCCGCCGTCACCTCAACCAAATCTTGACGATCTGTGAGAAGATCGCGTTCTTTTTCTTCAATCAGTCCATCATCTTGAAGTTTGACCATGAGCACGTCATGCGGACGGGCAGCTTGTGCGTATGCGTCAAAATAAACCCAATTTGGGCATTTCAGATACTGATAGAATGTTTTTTCACTTATTGTTCCTTGCATGTTAGTATTATAGCAGGTTCTTGGGCTCATCACTGCAACAGGAGACATATGAATACTGGAACCGGTATCACCCTTTTCCCTCTCCTAATCAAAATGGACCAAGACGGGATCGAATTCACGCACGTCTATGGTGGAATAGGGCACGTTCTCACGCCAAGAGAACTTCCGAATCCGCTTTGGACACGGTTACACCCGTTTGTCTCGCGTCTATTTGAAGGAGAGATCCAGCTGTTTGAGCTGACCCCCAAACAAACCTCTCGGTATCGTTTCATCCCTCAAGAAAATGTACTTAAGGAACTATCTAAAGAGATAGAAGAAACCCTTATACTTACTGCTTGGTGGATGGAGTGGAGTCAGCGAAAAAAAGTCTCTTCTAGGGATGGGTGGAAGTGCTTGGAATGCGAAAGGTACATCCTTCGTTCTGAGGAGCGTTGTCCTGATAGTCATTGTGTATGTCGGGACATACTCATAAAAATTAAGGGGGAACAAAAACTTAAACTGGTGACAACGCCGCCACCAGTGGCAACAACAACATCGGCTCTTAAAAAAACAGGCACCAATCACAGGTGACCTGAACGTCGGAGGATCTATTCCGCCCAAATCTCTCAAGAGAAAGGCGGATTTTTTGTTAGAACTATTGACATTTTCGACATTTAATTCTAGTTTTAAAGGTCGTTCTTTACATCAACCATCCCCAATGAAATGGAGGCATCTCTTGAGTCTTCCAGAAAAATTCAGAAAACTTGAAGATCGTCTACCGCAGAATCTCATCCAGGCGAAGAAAACCATTGAATCATCTCAAGAGAGAGAAAAAGAACGAGAGAGACGCGTTAAAGAGTGGGAAGACTTCAAAGTAAATGACCTCGCAGGACTTGTATTTCTCTACTTATTCGTCAATGCGATCGGTCCGATTTTCATTTTTTTTCTTGGTCTGCCTGTATGGACATGGATTCTTGTAGGGTCGTTCTGGTGTCTTCAGATTGTAGCAAATGGATATTTTGAGATAAAAAAATACATACCTGACGATAACATCGGGGAGGTGTTAATTGTTCCAAAATTAATTTACCCTAACGTGGAAACAAATTGGATTCCATCTTCACATTTCAGTTCAGTAATGTGGAGAACTTTTGGATTCTTTCATTGGATCTACCGATACACACAAGCACTCAAATTAAGAGCACAGGAAATCGAAAAACCAAAAGAATTACTTGATGAGCGTCTCCCCACCTTGTGTTCCTTCTTCCACAACATGGAAGCCCGGGATCAGACAGTGAAGATAACCAATCGGCTCATTGACCAAGTGGAATTGAAGCTGATCCCTTTGGAGGATATTACGAAACTGATCACTGACCTGCGATCAGATGAGAAATATCTCATGGATCTGATGGAGTATACCCGGCGTCTGCTTTTGGAGGGACCTCTTGGAACTTCTATAGAGACCAACCGTTCAGCAGACGAAATAGTCGATGCGATGGACGGGCGCTTAAGCGAAATCGTAAAGCATCAAGAAGAGCTTCGTGAATTTTCCGGCAAAATCGCCGCGAGGATGGAAGTGTCCTCAAGATAATTCTAACCACCAAACACTCTTTGGTGGTTTTTCTTTTCTTAAATCAAAAACACAGGAATCAATTCCTGCGTTTTTAGATTTCTTTTTATTGTTTATCTTCAACTGTCACCTGTGTCATCACGTCCCCTACCGCAATAGCGTTTACCACATCCATTCCTTGCACCACCCGACCAAAAATGGAATAGGCTTTTGGTAAGGGTGTGTCGTCCAACATGATAAAAAATTGAGAGCCATTTGTATTAGAACCGCTGTTGGCCATAGCTACAATCCCGCGTTCGTAGGTGTAAGAATCATTCAATTCATCTGGGAATTTATATCCTGGTCCGCCGGTTCCATTTCCATTTGGATCTCCTCCTTGAATCACGAACCCTTCTTCACGACGATGGAATGTCAGACCATTATAAAATCCACCTTGAGTTAAGTAGACAAAATTTGAAACGGTTTGAGGAGCGGTATCCCCAAAAAGTTCAAACACGATTTCACCTTTGCTAGTGGAAAGACGAATTTGTTTATTCTGGATTTGCGCTTCTGGAAGAGTTCCTGGAAAAGTCCAGGTTGGATTTTGAGTTGTTTGTTCCACAGAATCTGGATAAGTAAAAGTGATTGAAGATTCCTCCTGTGCAACTGGAGCGCATCCAGATCCTAGAAGAAGAAAGAGACTCAAGAGAGCAAGAAACGACTGTTTCATATATCTACAAATTTTTGACATGCGAGGCAGGAGTCACCCAATCTGTCAGAGTACTCATAGAAATCGAGGGCATTCTAAACGGCATCGGAGAAGAAGAATAGATAAGCATTCCTGAGAGGACGGCAATGGCAAGAGATAAGACAGCGACAAGCTTATTTACTCCCATGGGCATATGATCGCAGTTACGGCAGATTCCAACTAAAATAATCTTTCGTTGAATTTCAACAGCTTTGTTCGCGTGATGAACTTCATTCTCCAAAATAGCAACCGATGGAACAGAGAACATGATCGGTTGATCGACTTCAATAGCAGATACAGGAGAGTTCTTTTTAGCAGCCGTCTTTTTGGAAGTAACCTTCTTTGGAGAAACTTTCTTTACAGATGGTTTTGTCGCGCTTGCTGTTTTTTTGACTGGCGATTTCTTTTTCACAGCGACATTCTTTTTGGCCGCTGGTTTTTTGGCGGCTTTTATCTCAGACCCTGCAAAATCTATTTGTTTTTTGGTTGGCATACGTTTCTCCCTCGACAGGTTTCCCCTCGAGAAAAAAGAACATTATAAAATTGTTGAGCAAATTATAGCACATGTTTTTCCTACCCACCAAACAACGAACAAAAGATACCCTTACAAAACGTCATTCACCTTTAGCGCGTGATCCCACCGCAACCAAAAGGCTGCCAGAAAACTCCAGAGGAACCGTAAATGTCTGTGTAGAAAAATCAAAGAAAGAAACAATAGGTTCCCAATCAAGCGTCTCATTATTAAATGTATAAAGAATGATGTCTTGTGCTGCGCTATTTTCCTCTTTTCTCTCAAAGAAAAAACGCAATTCCCCATTTTGAATCGTCCCATGACCTATAAGACTTATCTCATACACAGGACTTAAGAGATACCTAACAGATTTTTCAATACCGTTGAGCCGTTGAATTTCGATAAACCCGGAAGACCGTGTGACTCCTTCTACTTGAACAACCCGATCTTCTGAAAAAGCAATGATTTGTTCTGGGGCAGATCGTATGATTAAAAATAAACTTGCAAATAAAATAATCGCAATAACAATCGCGATTGACCAACCTTCTTTTTTCTTTTGTTTCCTCCCTGCCATAGTTTATTCTACTATAGCATTTTATCTTCCCAGGGAAACCCTTGCCTTCCAAAATGTCCATACGAAGCCGTCGCGCGATAGACGGGTTGAATGAGTTCTAAAAACTCCACGATCGCTTGAGGACGAAAATCGAATGTCTGTTTTAATAAATTTGTAAGATCCATCTTACTCCCTCGCGACTTTTCTCCCATTCCTAAAGCCTGGACATGAATCGGCTGCGCTTGTCCCAGAGAATAAACAAGCGTGACCATGGCAGAAGTCGCAAGCTCTTTTTCCACAAGAAATCGAGCAGCAAACCGAGCCATATAGGCTGCAGCGCGATCCACTTTATTTGGATCTTTTCCAGAAAGAGATTTGTCTCCTTGAGGCACAAGACCTCCATAGGTGTCTACCGTTAATTTGCGCCCGCTGGCTCCTGAGTCACAACGAAAACCTGCTTGATGAAACGAACCGATAGGATTGATATATATCTGAACACCCTCCTCTCCCACTACGGGAATCAACAGTCGATCTAGCAACGCGGTTTTCACTTCCTTCTCCTGAATACTCACATGATGAGACGCAAGAATCGTTACAGCACACACGCGATCACCTTCCATACTGAGTTGTACTTTTCCATCTGGCTTGAGCCAAGAAAAAGCAGGATCTGTTTTGCGCAAGTCATCCAAGCGACGAGCGAGATTGTGAGCGTATACAAGTGATCGTGGTAATAACTCGCGTGTCTGGTTTGTCGCATATCCATTTACCACCACATTATCCGTTACCCCATTGGTAATTCGTTTCATTTCATCCGATTGTGTTTCGATGTTTACAAACACCTCTATATCATCTTTATATCCGATCTCTTCATACACCTTTTTGGCAAGCGCACCGATATCAAAATCCGCGGTAGAAGTCACTTCTCCTCCGATCATGACCATGCCGTGGGAACCCAATACATTCACATCTACATGTGCTTGTTTATCTCGACGCAAATACTCATCCACAATCGCATCAGCGATCTGATCGCAGACTTTGTCTGGGTGGCCTTGTGTCACAGATTCTACGGTCTTCTTCATAAAAATCTCCAAAGAAATACCGCCTCAGAGTAACAAAATTTCACCCACCTGTCATCGCAAATCTTGGGGATGTTTGGTGAATAAAAAATTATCCACATCTTACCCTTGCGTTCGGTTTTTGTTCGCAATACAATACGAACATAAGGCGAACAAAAATCTCCTATGCCACCACTTACAAAAAAACAAACTGAGGTTCTAGAGTTTATTCGTGAATATCTAAACGATAACAGTTATGCCCCATCTTATCGTGAAATAGCTAACCATTTCGGTTTATCTTCTCCTGCAACCGTACATGGACATATACAAATGCTTATAGAAAAAGGCCTTATTAAAAATGGTGATGATGGAGAAGCCCGATCTATCGAACTGGTAGAATCATCTGTTTGTGGTCCGTCGATTATGCTCCCACTCTTAGGCCTTATTACAGCCGGAGAACCTATCGAAGCAGTACAAGACAATGAAGCTATGGCTGTTCCAACTGATTTTGTCCTAGATGGAGCTAACTCTTACGTGTTGAGAGTAAAAGGATGTTCCATGATTGAAGACGGTATTTTAAACGGAGACTTTGTCGTAATCGAACGCAATCCCTCTCCACGAAATGGTGAGGTCGTCGTGGCCCTCTTAGATAATGCGTTTGCTACACTCAAACGATTCTACCGAGAAAAAAATAGAATCCGTCTTCAACCTGCAAACAGCTCCATGGATCCTATTTATGTACAGGACTGCATTATCCAAGGAGTTGTAAGAGCTGTTATACGTAAATTTCAACCTGTCTAACAAAAAAACACTGACGTCCGGCAAGACAAGACAGTATTCTTTCACTCAAATACCACCGGTTACGTATGGGAATGTTGTCCCAGACGTATGGCAGTTTTTTAATTGCGATAAATGACCCTAAACTCTCTTTTTCTATGTCTACCTCCACGCTTCGTCATCATTTCAATACCTTTTGCTACCTTCCACGTCAACGCGATCAACGAATAACAAAGGGTCTACGTCTATTACGTATTCATACAAGCCGTCGTCAAATCAGACGAACATTCCGTGAACTTCTTTCATATATAAACATCTTTTCTTATGCATGAACTGCTTAATGATCCTATTGATGTGATTGTCTCATTTAAAGACAATCGTATTCTTCCTTGTTCTCTGCGCTGGAATGAACAAAATTATGTTATTAAAACAGTAAATCTTGTTCAAAGTTCTCGTGAAGGTCGTAAACGAGTTTTCTATTTTTCTGTATCGGATTTAAACAACTATTTTAAACTTAAACTGGATCCAGAATTTCTCGAGTGGCGACTCGTTGAATTGTACACCGATGGCTAAAATCTACATTCCAAACTGTCCTTCAACTAAATGTGTTCCAGGATCAGTGCTGCCCGCATACTGATTACTCGTAATAATAATCTCGGTATAACCTAGATAATCTTCATCGTCTAGTGCTTCCCATTGAAGCACAAAATATCCCTCTTCATCTGTTGTCATTTCTCCCAAGGAGAAAAAATCATAAGGCAACCGACGCAGAAGCCACACTTGATAATATATTTTTTCTCGATCGATTTCAGGTAAATTAGTCTTTAATTCCAGATAATACTTACCGTCTTTGTCTCCTCGTAACGCTGTTCCGATCGATCCTCCTGTGGCAAGCCAAATCAGTCTGGCTTCACGACTCTGCGTATCGATAAATCCATTCACCAAAGTCTGAGAAATAGGATCTGGAGTGAGGACATCCACAACAGAAGGAACGGTCCTTTTTTCTTCGACAGGTTCAGAACGAAACCACTTAACTGCCAAAATGAAAAGGAGAAACAAAAATAAAACAATAACTCCTGTTCCAATACTTGATCCCCAACGAGTGGTTTGTTTTGCTCCTGAACGCACCATAATTAAGCAGCTGCTTTTACCGCCTCTGCAACGGTCTGTGCAACGCCTGGATCAAAGGGAGATGGCATAATTTTTTCAGGAGTTGGATGAGCAACCATGTGAGCAAGAGCATGGGCTGCTGCCACACGCATCTTTGGGGTAATTTTCTTTAATCCTCCTTCAAGAACACCTTTAAAAATTCCAGGAAATGCCAAAACATTGTTTACTTGGTTAGGAAAATCAGAACGTCCTGTGGCAACAACCAGAGCTCCGCCGGCAAGGGCTTCTTCAGGCATAATTTCAGGAACGGGATTGGCGAGAGCAAAAAGAATCGCTTTTGGAGCCATCGTTTGAACCATTTGGCGTGTCACGAGATTAGGTTGACTCACTCCAATAAACACGTCTGTCCCCTTAAGCGCATCCACAAGAGTTCCCGTGCGTCCTTGTGGATTAATACGTGCAGCTAATTCTTCTTTATAAACATTCATTCTTTCACGACCTGGGGAAATGATTCCTTTTGAATCCAACATGACAAGGCGCTTAAGTCCTGCCTCAAATAAAAGATGAGCAATCCCCATTCCTCCTGCTCCTGCTCCAGAAATAACAACAGAAATTTCTTCCATCTTTTTTTCTACCACTTCAAGAGCATTTAATAATCCTGCCAAGACAACAACGGCTGTCCCGTGTTGATCGTCATGCATCACAGGAATATCCAAGTCTTCGATCAATCGACGCTCAACCTCAAAACAAGCAGGAGCAGCAATATCTTCAAGGTTGATTCCACCAAATCCCGGAGCAATACGTTTGACCGTCTCTACAATTTCATCGACATCTTGCGTATCTAAACAAATAGGAAATGCATCGATTCCCGCAAATTTTTTAAACAGAATCGCTTTTCCTTCCATCACAGGCAAACCCGCTAACGCACCAATATTGCCCAATCCCAACACAGCCGACCCATCCGTTACCACAGCCACCATATGACCTTTCATGGTTAACTCTTGGGCAAGATTTTTATCCTTTGCAATGGCTAAACACGCCGCTGCCACTCCAGGAGTGTACGCAACGGATAAATCTTCCCTGGTCTCAAGAGGTACAGTGGAAATAACTTCTAACTTCCCTCTTTTTTGTTTATGTAACTCAAGGGACTTTTCGTTGTAATTCATAATCATATTTATCAGGATATAAATCTTAATCTCTCTGAGGATCTTTCTTCTGTCTCATCATCACTCGTATCTTGACTATTTATTCCATCATTCATGTTAAATAAAAGATCTAATCCGAATTCTTTAAAAAAGAATTGATTGGCTTGCGCTAATTTCTTCATCTGTTCCTCTGCTTGCAAATCATCGGGATTCATATCCGGATGGAACTCTCTCGCAAGCTTGCGATATTTTTTCTTTAAAAGAATTTCTTGTTCAGATTTTGTTTTACCGCGCAAATCATCCATCTCTATCCCTAATATCGTTAAGTATTTTTCTATTTCCTGCAAATTATTTTCCCTTCTCTCTTTTTTGGATTCCTGCTCTTTCTGAGTTTTAAACCATTTTCCAAGAGCATTGAGCAGCCCTAATTTTGGATGATGTCCAAAATGCGGTTCATCCATAGCTGGATAAAAAGGAATGGCAATAGAACACTGTTGATCCTCAGTTAATTCAATACGCCGATGCTCCGTTGATTCTCGTCCGTATATCGGCAAAGGAGAAAGTTCCAGGGATTCAACACGCAATTCTGGAATATGAAAACCTAAAGCAACAGAATCTAATTCAAGAGTTTTACGAACAGTCCATACTTGTCCAAGAATAGCTTCTGTTTGTTCATAATGAATCACAGGCGTCATGGAACCTTCTCTCAAAATAACGTTCACATCAACGATCGTGCGCATGAGATCCTTTCCTTGTACTGTTTCAAAAAATGTTTTAAATGCTTCTAACGCTTTTTCATGAATCACGTCATACAGATACGTTTCATTCTCCGTAACATACGCGCGGCTTCTTTTCCAATCCGTATCTAATACCTTTGAAGTACGGCGTTCTACTTCAGATTCTATGCCGCGCATAAATATCTGACTCAGTCTCAATGCCTGAAAAAGCTCGAAAGCTTGTTCTTTGGTAGAAGGCTGGGCAGAAACAGAAATTTTTTCTACCTGTGCTGGATTTCCTCCCTCTAAACTCACCCCGCCTGGACGTGAATGTTCGACTCCAATGTGAACATTCACATCGGCAAATAGCTGTTCAATCCACGCTGTAACATTTCCACCTGCAGATTCGATCTTTGGCAATCGATTTACGACAGACGTAAGACGCGAAACAAAACAAGTATAATTTAATTTTCCATCTGTCCCCTTTCGAATCATCAGCGATTTTTGATCAAAAGCGCTATCTTCCCTTCTTGTTGTCATGCAGATATAAGGCGGTTCATCTTTAGGGCGAATCATGCGGGGATTATCAAAAACAGACAGCTCCATAAGTCGAGCAAGAATCGCAGAAATATTTCCGATCCCTTTCTTTTCCTGTTGTCCTTCTTCTGCGACAAGTTCCTTTATCAATTCTGTAAAAGCCCTACTCCAATCATTAAAATGACGTTCATCTATTTTTATGCGCTCCCTATCTATACTTTTTGGCAAAGCCTCTTGAAGAGTCTTAGGAATCTTTAAAAATTCCAATACATCATTTTTCTGTGTGAGTATTTCAGCATCTAATTCCTCCCGATTCTCTTTTATACCTCCTCTCAAAGAAGGTGTATATAATTCACCTTTGCCTTCGTTCATAGGTTTATAATTCATCGATATTTCTTAAAAAACTCATTCCTTTTGGGATTTGTTTTTGAACGCGCTCTCCCAACTCATCAAATACGATCGTAGGACCTTCATCGTCCCATGACTGTTTATTTGAAGATGAATGAGAGGCAAAAGATTTGACAGCCGTCTTTAAAAGAATTTTCTCAAACAATGTATCTGGTAATTCCTGTAAAAAAATGGAGGGCTGACTCAACATAAGTGTATCGTACCCGGACGTTATTGGATAGGTAAAAAAGAGCTGTTTGCGTGCGCGAGTAGTCGCGACATAAAAAAGTCGACGTTCTTCCTCAAGACCGCCTTCTTCCTCAAGAGCTCGTTCATTTGGGAACTTTCCGTCAATCAAATGCATGACAAAAACAGCGGTCCATTCCAACCCCTTTGCTTGATGAATCGTTGAAAGAACTATTTTTTCTTCTTCACTAATTCCATCTTCTTCCCGAAGAACTCCATAATCCAAACTTAATGAAATTTCATCCAAAAAAACTTGAAGGCTCGTATAGCCTTGAGCAAACAAGGCAAACTGTTCCAAATCTTCCAAACGGTCCATAAAATCTGGATACTCGGCCTCTAAATAATTTCGATAATCACCAGCAACAACAGTTCGTATAAGATCCGAAGGGAGGTTTCCAGCAACGAGATCCTCCACTGTTTTTAATAAAAGATTCCAACCTGATTGAGCTCGTTTTGGAATTTTTATAGGCGAAGAAAAAAGATCAGCTAATGAATTAAGCTTTTTCATTTGGACAGCGATATTTTGTGCTGTGGCAAGTCCCACGCCGCTTAACAATCCCAGAACGCGCATCCAAGCCATTTCATCTTTGGGATTGGTTTTGATACGCAGATAAGAAATAACATCTTTAATATGAGCTCGTTCAAAAAACTTTAATCCGCCTCGATACTCATAAGGAATATCTCTTTTCATCAGCTCAAACTCAAGCGCTTGAGAATGAAAAGCCGCACGAAATAACACAGCGACCTCTTTTAAAGGAACCCCCTCTTCTCTTAGAACTAAAATTCTTTGAGAAATAAACTGGGCTTCCTGTGCAGAATTATTAGCAGGAACAAGATGAGGAAGATCTGAAGAGGGTTGGACAGAGGCAAGTTCTTTTTTAAATTGATTCTTATTTTGAGCAATGATGGCATTGGCAATAGACAAAATTTCTGGAGTGGAACGATAGTTGGTCGTTAATCGAAACGTCTTCGTTTTTGGATAGGTTTGTGGAAATCCAAGAATATTTTTAATGTCTGCGGCTCGAAACGAATAAATAGACTGCGCATCATCTCCCACCACCAGGAGATTCCCATGTTCGCTTGAAAGAAACCTAATAAGGTCTGCTTGAACCACGTTTGTATCCTGATATTCATCCACAAGAACATATTCAAATTGTTGCGAGAGACGACGTCGGATCCCTTCATTGGTTGAAAGCAGTTCTCTTAATTTTAATAATAAATCATCAAAATCCATAGCATCTGCTTCTTTTTTTCGTTGAGCATACAACTGCGCTATACGCTCAATAACCCCCGTTAGTTCAGTCAACTGAGGATATTTAGATTCAATCACCTCTGAAATGGACTTGCCTGAATTGTGAACGTAACTGATAAGACTATGAACTTTAGAAGGGGAAGGAAACCGACGAGATGTGGTATCTACCTGAAGAAGTTTTATACAAACCTTCACGAGCGCTTTGGTATCTTCTTGATCTAAAATCGTAAAATTGGATGGATACCCTAATTCAGGCGCATAAATTCTTAAAAGACGATTGGCAATAGAGTGAAACGTTCCTCCCCAAAGACCCTTGGGATACCAACCCAAAAGAGTTTCCACGCGTGAAAGCATTTCCTTGGCCGCTTTGTTGGTGAAGGTCAGTAACAAGATGTTATCTGGACTGACCCCACGTTCAAGTAAATAAGAAACACGGTAAGTAATCGTTCGTGTCTTTCCAGACCCAGCTCCCGCCAAAACCAACACGGCCCCTTCCCCATTTAATACAACCTCTAATTGCTGAGGATTCAGTTCTTTTTGATAATCAATACGAGCTTTTGACAGATCAAAATTATCGTGAAGGGTGAACTCTTGCATACGCGCACATTCTAACATACGAATAGAAAAAACGACCCCAGAAAAAGGGCCGTCGCCGTCACAAAAACTCAACTGTCTCGTATGTCTCGTATCGCCATGATGAGGATCGGTAAGTGGTCACCAATCATTCTATTCACCCGCAGAACTGCCAACTTTGCCGGAAGATCCTCCCTGGAAATGCCAGGGATACAGGAAATACCCTCCTTGCCTATTTCCGGAAAAACCTGTTTCTCAGGGAGATAGGTATCTATCACGAGCCACGCAGCACAATGCATTCCGATGAGTCGAGGAAAACCAGAAAGATTCAAAATCCTCTCATTTTCGGAAAAAAACGTCTTCAACTGATCAGTGTGCATTTGACGGCAGGTCGGGTCTTCCTTCTGGATCCTTGACCACAAACTCTCAAGCCACACACCGTGATGGGCGTAGAAAAAGACGACTTCCTGTTTTTCATCAAAGGGAAAGCTACGGATCAAGCGTAAATTTGCTGGGGTAGCCTCCGTTACCCATAAAGCTTAGCAACTCGAAAGAGGAAGAACTTTATGTCTCTCACCCCTCTAACGAGTGCTCGAAAGCCTTTGAGCTTGGCATTGAAGGATTCAGCTGAGGCATTCGTGTGTCGGTCTGGAAAGTAATTTAAGATGGTTTCTTCATGACTTTTGAGATACTCGGCGACAGTCATGAATGAATCATAATTTTTCTCACTGACCTGTTCATACCAAGCAGTCAGTCGTTGCTTGGCTTGTTCTTTTGTCTTGGAGGATTGATAAACATTTCGAAAACACATGGTGAGTTTGTAAGCTTCATTTAATTCAGGAAATTCCTGAAACAAAATAA
>Ga0209417_1001137_pt1 | contig 51647 bp, 40 predicted proteins | sample RifGroF2_FD_184002 | JGI IMG/M metagenome (GOLD analysis project Ga0209417, IMG submission 184002) | Groundwater microbial communities from Rifle, Colorado, USA - Groundwater F2 (SPAdes) (version 2) | ecosystem: Environmental > Aquatic > Deep subsurface > Groundwater | place: Rifle, Colorado...
ATTTAGCGCAACAGGAAACCTGATCTCTTTTTGATCAGAAAGCATCAAACAAATCTGTCCATTTTCATACCAGGCTTTTGTTGCTTTAAACATAAGATCAGCTACCATGTACTTCATGCCATTTCCTTTTTATTAGTTCTATATGTTCAAAAACGAGTTCTTCTGCCAATGTAATATCACTCACTTTCATTCCTTGTGAAAAATCCAACTCTACCGGTTCAATCCAGAATTTCGCAAAACCACCTGCTTTCCTGACATGCACATGAATAGGCTCCTGGCCTTCATTTGAGTAGAAAAAGAAAACGAAACCTAATTTTCTGAATATTTCCGGCATAGTGATACAAATGTATGTTAATAAAAACCGAAATGCAAGTTTTGATTGTTGGCTGCTCCATGCTCCTTGCTCCCTTCACAGCTTCGCCTTCTAAGTCCCATACTCAAGTTGTAAGGAACTAAGGATCAGGTTAGTGATCCGGACTGACTTTTTTAGGAATCAGTCAGTATTTTTCCACACGGGCAGGAGTTTTTCCTGGTTGATGTGTGGGTATTGCAGGTTGAATTCGGCTGTGGTGAACACAGCGTATCCTATTTTCCGGGAGATGATCTTCTGGGCCTTGGCCACGAGGGTCTCCAGGTAGTTGAGGTCGATATCTTCGCCGACGATGATCATGTTGAGGTCGGGGCTGTCGATGCCCCGGGCCAGATCGCCGATAAGATATACTTCTTTGGGGTCGCCGAGGTGGGTGATGACGCTATCGACGATTTCGTCCATGCCCACGTATTTACGCACCAGCCGGTTGATGTCGCTGAAAAGGGGGTGCCGGGTGTTGGCCTGGAACACTTTTTTCATGCCATCGGTGCTGCTGGTGAGCAAACCGGCTTCCTCAAAACGGTTGAGCTCGGGACGGACGGAGTTGGTACTTTCGCCAAATTCAGAAGCCAGTCCGCGCAGGTAGCCGGTGCTGGTGGAGTTCAGGAAGAACTTCAGCATGAGCTTAATGCGGGTCTTGGAGGTGATGAGGGCTTCGAGCATTTGGTAACAGTGTTGGGGTTTAATCCGGTGACGTAGTTTAGTGAGTAATGTAGTTGATTAGTGAGTAGCAAATGTACTCATGATTTTGTAATGTGCAAGGATTTTATAAAATATTTTTGTTAAGTTTATGTTAAGGTGTAAATCATCCCTTTCTGCTGTTGGGGGTTGCTTAGTACAACAACATCCTCTTCCGCTAGTGCTATGGTTTACAGATCCTCTGAGTTTCATACTCCGTTGCTTGCATCGAATAAAGAGATTTCGTTTGTTGAAACCTCGTTAGATTGATGCGAGGGTTTCATTCTGTGAAGCGTTCGGTTGCTTCGTTGATGAGGAGGTTTTTGATTTTATCTGATAATCATTCCCCGATCCCGGAAACATTTGGGGTTCATGGTTGTGTATCCCAGTGATTTCAATTTGGAATTTTTAAGTCAATCTACTGATGATATCCAAGGGGTTAAAGTTGATTTTGGAGAATGCGAACCATTTCTTTCCCAGGTCTTTGAGTGAGGCACCGATGTGGTAAACGTCTTTTTGATCAATGATCAGAAAGCGGTCGTGTGATTTTGAGAAGTGCTTCAACTCAATTAGCGGGTATTGCTGATTGTGTTTTTGAGGTCGGTTTCGAGCTGTTTGGATATCTTGCCGGTGAAGATCGTGGCTTTTACTTCAGGGTTTCTTTTTGCAAGGAGCAACAACACGGTTTCATCCACGTAGTTATCGATTAAAACGATAGTTTCTGCAGCATCTTTAATTAGCTGAGAAACGAATTGCCATGCGTCGAAGATTTGGCCATCGAAGAAAATGCCTTCATTTGGGGGTAGATTGGTTTGAACCTTAAATTCTATTTCGTTTATCCGGCCTTGGATGTGTTGAACTTCTTCTTCTATCCTGCTAAGGCGATGATTTACAACATGACCTTTTAAAAGGTATTCTTTCAAAATTTTGTTGGCCCAAATGCGGAACTGGGTGCCTCGGAGCGACTTAACACGATAACCAACAGAAATGATAACATCCAGATTATAGAATTTCGTTTTATATTTTTTGCCATCTGAGGCAGTAGTCAAGTATTCCTTGACAACTGAATCTGGTTGAAGTTCTCCTTCCTTAAAAATATTATTGATGTGAAGGCTAATATTTTGTTTCGTAGCATCAAACAGGTTCACCATCTGTGCTTGGGTGAGCCAAACAGTTTCATCTTCAACCCTTACTTCAATCTGTAAGTGGGATTGGCTTGCTGCTTCTTTGTAGATGATTATTTCAGCTTTATCCAAGGGAAATGGCTTTTTTTTGTGATGGGTGATGGGTGATGTTCCTAAATTATTAATGTATCTTCTGCTCCATGCTCCATGCTCCCTGCTCCCGGACACGCTTTCGCCTTCTAAGTCCCATACTCAAGTTGTAAGGAACTAAGGATCAGGTTAGTGATCCGGACTGACTTTTTTAGGAATCAGTCGGTATTTTTCCACACGGGCAGGAGTTTTTCCTGGTTGATGTGTGGGTATTGCAGGTTGAATTCGTCGGTGGTGAACACAGCGTATCCTATTTTACGGGAGATGATCTTTTGGGCCTTGGCCACGAGGGTCTCCAGGTAGTTGAGGTCGATATCTTCACCCACGATGATCATGTTGAGGTCGGGGCTGTCGATTCCCCGGGCCAGATCGCCGATGAGGTACACTTCTTTGGGGTCGCCGAGGTTAGTGATGACGTTGTCGATAAGCTCGTCCATGCCCACGTATTTACGCACCAGCCGGTGGATGTCGCTGAAAAGGGGGTGACGGGTGTTGGCCTGGAACACTTTTTTCATGCCATCGATGCTGCTGGTGAGCAGACCGGCTTCCTCGAAACGGTTGAGCTCGGGACGGACGGAGTTGGTACTTTCGCCAAATTCAGAAGCCAGTCCGCGCAGGTAGCCGGTGCTGGTGGAGTTCAGGAAGAACTTCAGCATGAGCTTGATGCGGGTCTTGGAGGTGATGAGGGCTTCGATCATTTGGGGTTTAGTGTTTGGTGTTCAGTGTTTAGTGTTTGGTGTTTAGTGTTTGGTGTTTAGTGTTTGGTGTTTAGTGTTTAGTAGTGAGTAGCAAATGTACTCATGATTTTGTGATGTGCAAGGATTTTGTAAAATATTTTTGTTAAGTTTATGTTAAGGTGGTTGGGGATGGATGAGGGATAGAACGCAGATTGTTATGATTGTTATGATTGGGCAGGATTTGTTTTTCTGTGTTCCTCGATAAATCTTCTTTTTAATGTATGCTCAGGGTATCCTTTTATTCGTTAGGTGTGGTTGCCGGAGTGGAGCTCAAGGCAGGATTATGACGCCCCGTTGGGGCTCTGGGAAGTCAAATGATGAAATACGAAGCCAATATCCAGCGATATCCATTGCCATGCGGCTTTAGCCCGTGGCACAAAGCAATTTATCCACCGAAAAACACCCATCGGGTTTAGATTAACATATGTTACTTTTTGGCTGTGGCAGTATGGTTATTAAATTTTAAACATCAGGTCATCACACAAGTACAACGTATGTCAGCGACCCATATTCCCGCGGTAAATAATAGGACGGTGCTCTGCACCTTAAGAAAATATTCGTTTTTTCTATAGATATTGTCGGTGCGCTGCACCTTTATTTTATACTAATAAATTCCATTATCTATGACCCGTGACGGGTCAACATCCATTGCCGCGCGGCTTTAGCCCGTGGTATCCGGATAAATTATCCAACGAAAATATCCAATCAGGGTGGTGGTCAGAGTAGTCAAGTAGTTGGCTGTAGGGTGTAAATCATCCCTGTCTGCTGTTGGGGGTTGCTTAGTACAACAACATCCTCTTCCGCTAGTGCTATGGTTTACAGATCCTCTGAGATGCATACTCCGCTGCTTGCATCGAATAAAGAGATTTCGTTTGTTGAAACCTCGTTAGATTGTTGTGAGGGTTTCATTCGGTGAATAGTTCGGTTGCTTCGTTGATGAGGAGGTTTTTGATTTTATCTGATAATCATTCCCCGATTCCGAAAACATTTGGGGTTCGGGGATTATGAGAGTTAATTGATCCCAATTTTTGAATTTTGAATTCCTTACAATTCTTTAAAAAATGCGGGTGCAAGGAGTATTTTTGCACTATTGCTTTTATTGAAAAGAAGATGCTCAAAGTCTTTCATTTTTTGATGAAAGTCAATGGTTTTAAAGATTGCTGCTGCGTGCTCTTTCAATTCTTTCATATTGGCTATTCCTGCTTTTTCTTTTAAAAAGCTGAAATCGGGTAAGGTTTGAGTGAGCAAAAACATGGCATCATAAAAGTCGCGCCCTTTCTTACGATCCAGCATGGCTGATACTTTCATGGCACACAATACAGCATCGGAAGGTACAGGCATGGGAAAAAAGAAGCCACATCCTTTTATATTGACCAACTCGGGTTTATAATGAATCAATTGATCCTGGCTCTCAATTTTGACCAAAAACTTTTCCTCCTTATGGCCACTCAGTCCTAATTCGAAAAGTAGTTCGGGAAATTGTATATTCCTTCGGAAGGCTTTCAATCTTGGGTTGATATGATCGTTTGCTTCAACGCGCAGTCCATTATTCCGAAGAAATTGCAAGACACCATCGGTCATCAATGTAAATTCTTCTTGTGAGATTGCTTTACAATCAAAATCAAGGTCTTCCGAGAAGCGATCGATCCCTTTGATCAAACGAATACTTGTTCCTCCGATAAAGGTAATTTTACGTATATAGGCAGTTGTGGACAGATAGTCGAGTATCATCAGTTGAATGTACTCCTTTAATATATATTTGTTTAACAGAGCGTTGTTACGCAAGACGGGCGGATAAAAAAGTTTTATTGTTTCAATTTGTATCATAGCCCATAGTTAGATAGAAGCAGTTGAATCCTGCGATCGAGTGCCTTGTTTTTGAAAGATTGTCGGTATTCATGCAACAGTTGTACATTCAGCTCCTCATAAAGAAAATCCTCATCAAGCCGCAAATCGACCATTTGACGCTGCGTATTATATTCAGGATAGAGGTAGAGTAAGTCGAGCAATGCTTTCTCGGGGCTTGCAAAGTGTATTACTCTACCATCGGGCATCGGCTTTAAAACGTAGCCAAACATCAACTCGCTTTTAACAGATTTGTAGTTGTATTGAGCGAATGTGTTTTTAAAGGAGGCTGTTTTCAGCGGCGTGACATTCGTGATTTGGATCACTGCCTCAGGAATAAGACCGTAAAATGATAAAGCCGTATGCAGGCTGATATAAGATGGTCGATAGATGCGGTTGGCAAAATAGAAGGCGTAGTCAGGTTTTTCTTTGTACTCGGGAAAAGTAAAATAGCCTTGTTTCAGCCGTATTAGCATGCCTTTATCAATCCACCTACCAAGGTTATTCCTGTCGAAGCCCGGTTGCCATGCGTATACCTGATCAATACTGAAACACGCTAAGTCGAACATTTTACTTCTAAACTCCAGGAAATTCATTTATTATATTTCTATTATGCTGCAAATATAGTGCGTTTTGGAAATATAAACAAGGTAACCCAGGAATTTATTCGAGGAGTTTTCAGTGGCAAGCAGAGTGCCCATTTAACATTTAACTATTCATTTACAACTTAAACACCTGATCGGAGCGCTCATCCACCATATTCCTCATATCCCTGTGAAATTTGCTTCGCATTTCACAGGGCAAGCCACAATTAACTTAGCCTGTTTTTTAATGAACTCCACATCAAAATCCTTATGCTTAGTGGTAAGTACAACAACATCCTCTTCCGCTAGTGCTATGGTGTACAGATCCTCTGAGTTGAATACTCCGCTGCTAGCATCGAATAAAGAAATATCTTTTGTTGAAACCTCGTTAGATTGACTTGAGGGGTTCATTCGGTGAAGAGTTCGGCTGCTTCATTGATGAGGAGGTTTTTGATTTCATCTGTTAATCATTCCCCGATCCCGAAAACATTTGGGGTTCGGGGTCGTTATCGATTACTCATTCTTCATTTTTTTGAATCAGCCACTTATATGTTGGAATCAGATGAATTGTTAGCTCGTTCATCGAAATTTGCTCTTCTTTATCCCAGGTTAATAATAAAAGATTTTGGCAATTCAATTCCATTGAGGCTTCAACCAGAGCACTCAACTCCCGCTTCAGGGTTTTGGGTTGGTTCATATCATAACATACCTGGATCAATTGCTCAATTTGATGTCCTTTACGAAGCACGAAATCAATTTCACGATCGTTGCGTGTGCGATAATAAAACAAATCTAATTCCGGCTTGTAAGCCCGGCGCAGTAGTTCCACAAATACAAGGTTTTCGAGTAAACGGCCATAATTGGGCGACAATTCAAACGAACGTGCCTTGACAAATCCGTTATCGATAATGTACATTTTCTGCGCTGCCTTTTGGTGTTTTTTTATTTTGTTATGGTAACGTGTAATGTGCTGAAACAAATAAGGTTCTTCCAGGTATCCGATAAATTTTTGAACCGTGGCAACACTATTATAATCTAATGCTTCTTTAATTTGATTGAAGGAAAACAGATTGCTATAATTGGATAACAAGAAGTTGGACAAATCATAAAGCTGTTGGGTTTGCCGCACACGATACCGTTTTAAGATATCCTTAAGCAGGATAGAGTCGAATAGCGATGACAGATAATTTTTTAATATTCCCGGATTTAAAACCGTTTCGGGAAATCCGCCATTGAATAAATAGGTTTGAAGTGATCCAAGCATTTTGCCGGTTTCGGTAGGCGTAGCATTTTTCGCCTCAGGCAACAGTTGATTATTGTAACGAATGGTTTCGGAAAAGCTAAACGGCAAAACTGTAATCTGAACATATCGCCCGGTAAAGCAAATCATCGTCGAAATTAAGATAGGCAAAATTCTGATCTTCGAGCAACTGTAAAGCCAGAACCGACTTTCCTGCTCTACGGGGCCCGGTTATGAGTTTGATGAGTGTTGTTTTTAAAAAATCAGCTTTGGCAACATCGTCAATACGGGGAATGTAAGCTTGTTTTAGCAAAACATTCCGCTCTTCTTTTTGCTGATTTAATATATTTCTAATCATTTTTGTGTGTTATACTGAACAAAAATAGCTTTTTTTATTCAGTACAGAATATTTAATGAATAACTGTTTTAAAAGTGAAATTAACGTAATTAGCGGTTGAAAGAGGCAATCCCGAATCGCTGTGCTCTCGGGACTGGTCCCGAATCGTCCCGAACATTCGGGACTCTCGGGACCTTCGGGATTCGGGGATTATTGATTACTATTTACCCAACGAGGCCAACGAAATCACATTTATTCCGTCTGGTCTGGGATAGCTCATTCCTGTTCCGGTAATAATGTTTAATGATTTGGGTAAGTCCATTTTGGCAGTATCAATATTTGCTGCAAATTTTTTAAGATTTTTGGCGGCTTCATCGATATATCCTACACCGAGTTTAATTTCAAAAGCGGCATAATTGCCATTACGTTTCTGTACAATAGCGTCAACTTCCAAACCATATGAGTCATTATAATGAAATACGTTTGCATCATTTGCTTTGGCATACACATTTAACTCGTGCGTTGCCAGTGACTCAAACAAAAACCCTGAATACTTTATATCTTTTACCAACGATTCTTTATCTAATCCCAATGCTGCTGCTGCCAAAGAAGTGTCACACAAATGTCTTTTGGGTGATTTACGCAACAATGCCGATGAGCGAATATGCGGATTGAAAGCAGGTTGTTCGTACAAAATCATTAAGCGTGACAGCGCGTCAAGATATTCTGTGATTGTATTTCTCGACAAATCATTTCTGTCAGAGGTTTTTACATCCTGCTCCAATGTTTTATTATCTACCAGCGTTGCTGTGTTTCTTGCAATTGAGCGTAATAAACTGCGCACTTTTAAGGGGTCGCGTTTAACCCCCGAAACCCTGCTCATATCCACTTCACAAAGTAAATCAACATATCCGTTGTTCATTTTGAGGGCGTTTTCTACATTTTCATTCAATAACGCTGGCCACCCACCAATCAGCATTTTATCTATAATGAAATCAAGCGAAATCCCTGCCTCGTAAAAGCTTGGAAAAGACCCTTGCAGTAGATCCGAAATCTTAACTATTCCAGACGAATATCCTAATTCCTGCCACGACATTGTGTCCAATTGCACAACAGTAAAACGCCCGGCGCCGCTATGTAGTTTGACGTCATCATTTGGGTTAGCCGAACCAGTAAGAATAAATTGCCCTTTAGCTTTGCGGTCGTCCACTGCGTGCCTGACATAATTCCAGATTTCGGGTTGTTCCTGCCATTCATCAATTAATCTCGGCGTATCCCCTACCAATAAAAGCTGTGGATTTGTTGCCATTATGAATGGAACCTGCTTGTCCCTGTCCATTTCTAAAACGCTTTTTGCAAATTGATTAGCTGTTGCTGTTTTTCCACAAGATTTTGGTCCTTTAATAAGCACTGCACCCGAAGCAGATAATTTCCCCAATAGATCTTCTTCAATTATTCGTTTTATGTAACTCATAATTAGTTATATAATTTCCACGCAAAGATATAAAGAATTTGCGATTGTGCAATATTCAGGGATTGTGTTGTGCAAAATTCAGGGATTGTGTTGCGCATTGTTCAATCCCGAATCGCTTACCCGCTTACCCATTCTCTGAACTATCTTAATATCTGTTAAAAGTGCTTAACATGGAAAATTAGGAAGATGCGTTTCATTAATTTGCAGCCGGCTTAAGCCAGGCTGCAAGGGATGGAATTTTTTGTGTTTTATTCATCAACAATGAATGTATTTATTGGACATCCATTGCAGCCGGATTTATCCGACTGCCGACTGCAAGTCGATCAAATTTATTCCTTAGTTTTCAGGTATCCTGTACCCGCTTACCCATACTCATAACTATCTTAATATCTGTTAAAAGTGTGTAACTTGGAAAATTAGGAAGGGCTTTAGCAAGAATTTTGATACTTTTGTGCAATTTTAACAGAAATCATATGTCATTTGATACGGATAAATTTGTTGGCGAAGGGTTGACTTACGATGATGTCCTTCTGGTTCCGTCACACTCTACGGTTCTCCCTCGTGAAACGGATCTGACAACTCGATTTTCACGCAATATCGCGCTTAAGATACCCGTTGTGTCAGCCGCCATGGACACGGTGACCGATGCCAAGATGGCCATAGCCATGGCGCAGGAAGGCGGCATCGGGGTGATCCATAAAAATATGAGCATCGAAAAACAGGCCATCGAGGTTCGGAAGGTAAAACGGGCCGAAAACGGTATGATCATCGACCCCATCACCCTCAACCGTGAGGCACTGGTGCAGGATGCATTAAACATCATGTCGGAGTTCGGCATCGGGGGAATACCGGTGGTTGATGAAACCCATAAGCTGGTAGGTATCGTCACCAACCGTGACCTTCGCTTTGAACGCGACCCATCCAAACCCATTGCCGAGGCAATGACATCCGAAAACCTGGTTACCACCACCGAGTTCACCAACTTCGAGGTGGCAGCAGACATATTGCAAAAGTACCGCATCGAAAAACTACCCGTTGTCGACAAGGAATACAAACTGGTGGGATTGATTACCTATAAAGACATCATCAAAATCAAAGCACATCCCAACAGCTGCAAAGATTCCAGTGGACGCTTGCGTGTGGCTGCTGCTGTGGGCATCGCATCCGACACGCTGAACCGCGTTGAAGCACTGGTGGCAGCCGGAGTTGATGCCGTTGTGGTTGACACGGCCCACGGTCATTCACAAGGCGTTCTCGACATGGTACGCGCTATCAAAATTCATTTTCCTCAAATCGACCTGGTGGCAGGCAACATTGCTACGGCAGCAGCGGCCATCGACCTGGTGGGAGCAGGTGCCGACGCCATTAAAGTGGGCATTGGCCCGGGATCAATATGCACCACCCGTGTGATTGCAGGTGTGGGTGTACCCCAGCTAACGGCTGTATATGATGTGGCCAAAGCCCTACGTGGCAGTAAAATTCCTGTGATAGCCGATGGTGGCATCCGCTATACTGGCGACATTGTAAAAGCCATTGCAGCTGGTGCCGACACCATTATGGCCGGATCGCTCTTTGCAGGAGTGGATGAAGCACCGGGCGAAGCCATCATCTTTGACGGACGTAAGTTTAAGTCGTACAGAGGTATGGGATCGGTAGAAGCCATGAACCAGGGATCAAAGGACCGCTACTTCCAGGATGCCGAAGACGACATCAGGAAGTTGGTTCCCGAAGGCATTGTCGGGAGGGTACCTTTTAAAGGCTCACTTAACGAGGTGATCACACAATTGGTAGGAGGACTTCGTGCCGGCATGGGCTATACAGGCTCACACACCATCCAGGACCTTCAACATGCCAAGTTCATTAAAATTACGTCCGCGGGTGTTACCGAAAGTCATCCCCATGACATCACCATCACGCGCGAAGCACCCAATTATAGTAGAAATAGCTAATTTAAACAAATAAATTTCTTAATAGAATGATGAAACATTTTCTTAAAACTGTACTCGTAATCCTTGTGGCTTTTTCGCCCAACGCGATGATGGCACAAAGTTCCCTCGATAAAAAAACGCTGGTTACCATTGGTGATGAAGCTGTGTCGGTGGCTGAATTCATGAAAGTTTACCAAAAAAACAATGCATTGGCCGACACCACCTACCGGGAATCTGTAAAAGAATACCTTGACCTGTTTGTCAACTTTAAGTTGAAGGTGATGGAAGCTGAGTCCCTGAAGATGGACACCATATCTGCGTTTGTTAAAGAGTTGGAAGGCTATCGTACCCAATTGGCCAAGCCCTATTTTGTTGATGAAGGAGTAAACGAAGCGCTGTTGCAGGAAGCCTACAACCGACTGTTGAAAGACATCCGGGCCAGCCATATCCTGATCATGGTTGACGAGCATGCCAAACCGGAGGATACATTGGCTGCCTTTAACAAAATCACTTCTATCAGGGAAGAAATTATTTCCGGAAAAAAAAACTTTGGCGATGCAGCCGCTGAATATAGCGATGACCAGAGTGCCCGCGACAAGGAGGCAGTACAAGGTCAGTCGGGTTTCAGACCCGGGAACAAAGGCGACCTGGGATATTTCACTGTATTTAATATGGTCTATCCTTTTGAGTCGGCAGCTTACAATACTGCTGTGAATCAAATTTCTACACCCGTTCGCAGCCGATTTGGTTATCACCTGGTGAAGGTGACCGACAAACGTGACGCCATGGGCGTTGCAGAGGTGGCACATATTTTTGTTGCCACAAGGCCGGATGCCACAGACGAGGATTTGGCCCGTAAGACAGAAAAAATTAATAATATCTACCAGAAGTTGCTGGAAGGCATGAGCTTCGAAGCTGCCGTTGCCGAATATTCAGAAGACAAGGGTTCGGTGCAGAACGATGGGAAGTTGAGTAAGTTTACCTCGAGCCGCGTGGTTCCACAGTTTGTACTGGTAGTTGATAGCCTGAAGGTGGGAGAAGTAGCCTCCCCCGTGCGCACACTTTATGGATGGCATATCATTAAGTTGATCACCCGTGAAACACCGGGCACTTTCGATAAAGAATCGCCTCAGTTAAAAGAACGACTGATAAAAGACCAACGCAGTCATAAAAGTGAAGAGGCTGTAATAGCCGCTATCAAGAAAGACAATCACCTTAAAATAGTTCCAAAAGCCAAAGATCAGGTCATTGCCCTGATGGATAGCAGCGTGTTACAGAGCACTTTTTTGTCGGCCAACCTGGCCGGTATGACCAAACCCGTCATGAAGCTGGGGAAAGTAAAATATACCCAGGCTGACTTCGCACTGTATGTAGAGAAAAATCAAAAGAAAACGGAACAACTTAACAAAGAGGTTTACCTGAATCAATTGTTCGACCAGTTTGTTGACGCCAACTGTCTGGCATACATGGACCAACGTCTGGAATCAATGTACCCTGAGTTCAGGGACCTGATGAGCGAATACCACGACGGAATTCTGTTGTTCAACCTCACCGATGAGGAAGTTTGGTCGAAAGCTGTAAAAGACACGTTGGGCTTACAATCCTTTTTTGATAATCACCGTGAAAATTACAGTTTTGGAGAACGAGTAGATGCTACGGTTTATAAGATCCGCAATAAAAAAGACACCGAACGGGTAGGACAACTGTTGGCTGAAAATGACAATGATGGCGATCTTGCCCAAGCCCTCGATCGCGACAGCATCAGGACTGTACGCATGTCTCCGGGAAAATACGAAAAAGGTGCAGATAACTATGTGGACGCCGTGTCCTGGAAACCAGGATTGACGGGTCCGATCACTTCAGACGTGGAAGACCTGGTGGTATTTGTTAAAATAAGAGAAGTGCTTCCTTCACAGCTCAAGGAACTCAATGAGGCCCGCGGACTGGTGACGGCCGATTACCAGGCCTACCTGGAGCAAGCCTGGATTGGACAATTAAAGGAAAAATACCCCGTTGTCGTCAATAACGAGGTGTTGAATCAATTACTTAACCGAGCCAATTAATCTATTCGATGAATTCAGCCAATGAACATGATCCTGCCCATATCACCTCTTGCCAACTCCACCAAAATAATGGTGCTGGTTCTGTGGTGGGCAGGGATGTTTTTATCCGGCTGCGACATGGTTTCATTGAAAGAGGATCAGGGTCGTGTTTTGGCACAGGTGGAAGGAGAATACCTGTTCTTGAGCGATCTGACCGGCGTGGTGCCCCAAGGGATTTCACACAGCGACAGCATCGCCCTGGCAAAGAACTTCATCAACAATTGGGTGAAAAACCGGCTCATGATTGTACAAGCCGAACGGAACCTGACGGAAGAACAACTCGACTTCAGCAAACAATTGGAGGATTACCGCAACTCGCTGGTGATCTATCGCTACGAGACGCTATTGATTGATCAGGAACTCGACACAGTGGTGACGGATGCCCAAATCATGAGTTTTTACCAGTCGCATTTGGGCGACTTTGAGCTCAAAGAAAATATCCTGAGAGCCTACTATGCCATTGTCAATAGTGAGACGCCACTGCTCGACCAAGTGCTTGAGGTATTTGATTTGCCTGACGCCCTGGCTGTAGACTCATTACTGTATTATGAGAAAAGTGACGACATGCTTTCGCTTTCGGTAGATACCAGCTATTGGATGAGTTTCTTTCAGTTCCAGCAGATCATTCCGATAGAGTCGTACAACCAGGAACTGTTTCTAAAGAACAAAAGGTTCATTCGTATAGAAGAAAACGGGATGGTTTTTTTAGTGAAAGTCGTCAACTTTAAAATCAAGGACGACATCTCGCCTCTCGAGGTTGAACGACAGGATATCCGTCATATCATCATCAACCAGCGCAAGGTAAGGCTGATTAAAAAAGTTCGTGACGATATTTATAAGAAAGCCTTGTATAACAATGATTTTGAGATATTTTAAGAAGAAGTTAACTTCCGTTAGAAATCACCAGAAAGCCTGCTCCGGATAAGTGAGATGGATAAAAAGATAAATTATGATACCGAAAAACATGAATTTGAAAGTTAAATCACCGGGAAAAGCCAGGTTCAGGCTGGTTGGAATGATTTGGTTGATGAGCGGGCTCTCCCTGATGACCATTGCACAGGAAGAAGGACAAGTGATCGATCAGGTAGTGGCCGTGGTGGGAAAAAGCATCATCCTGGAATCAGATATCCAGAACCAATACCTCAACTACCGCATGCAAGGTGGCATTGCAGGGTCGGCAACGGATATCAGGTGCTCCATCCTGGAAGAGGTGATGTACCAGAAACTAATGGTGACGCAAGCTGAAGTCGATAGTGTTGTTGTGACTGATGTTCAAGTCGATGGCGACCTGGAACGGCGAATTTCTTCCTTCATCCAACAATTCGGATCGCAGGAAAAAATGGAACAATACTACGGTAAAACACTCCCTGAGATAAAAAAAGAACTTCACGACATCGTGAAAGAGCAGTTGCTTGCCCAGCAGGTACAGAACACCATCATCAACAGTGTGACAGTGACGCCATCGGAAATTAAAACTTTTTTTAAGGGGATACCTGAAGACAGCATTCCCATGATCAAAACCGAATATGAAATTGCCGAAATAGTAAAAAATCCACCTGTGAGCATTGAAGAAAAGGTACGTGTGAAAGAACAACTGATGGATTTGCGCAAACGTATCCTGGGCGGAGAAAATTTTTCCACTCTGGCCATTTTATATTCAGAAGACCCGGGATCAGCAAAAAAAGGCGGTGAGTTGGGTTTCTATGGACGTGGACAACTCTATCCCGAGTTTGAAGCCGTTGCATTTAAACTTAAAGAAGGCGAGATATCGAATGTGCTTGAAACAGAAGCCGGATATCATATTATCCAGATGATTGAACGAAAGGGAGATTATATCAACGTCAGGCACATCCTGCTCGTTCCTAAAGTGAGTCCGCTGGATTTGTTTACTGCCAAGCGTGAACTGGACAGCATTGCCGGTCTGATTCGCTCCGACTCCATTACCTTTGAAAAGGCTGTTGAAAAGTTTTCGGATGCCGACAACAAAAACAGCGGTGGTATACTTATCAATGAATATACCATGGGCACCACATTTGAGGCTGAGCAACTCGATCCACAGGTGTCGTTTACCATCGAAAAGATGCAGGTGGGTGAACTGTCGAACCCCGTCCCCATGAAAATTGACAAACAAAAAGATGCTTATAGGTTGCTGAAGTTAAAGTCAAAGACTCAGCCTCATAAGGCCAATATGTTAGACGATTATGCACGTATTCAACAATGGGCTTTGCAGGAAAAGCAGATGAAAGCAATCAACAAATGGATTGATGAAAAAGCCAAGCAAACCTATGTGCGTGTTGTTGACGAATATAAAACCTGTCCTTTTGCACATCAATGGGAGATCAGGTAATCATCAGATTTTGGAATTGGAACTATACACATGAAATATAACAATGATGTGGAGGCGGTAGATGCCTTTGTGGAGAAATTTAAACTCCTGAAACAAGAGATTGCACGGGTAATTGTTGGACAGGATGAGGTGGTAACCAACACGCTGATCTCCATCTTCAGCCAGGGGCATGTGCTGTTGGTAGGAGTTCCGGGACTGGCAAAGACTTTATTGGTGAACACGATCGGCGAAGTGCTGGGCCTAAGTTACAACCGCATTCAGTTTACACCCGACCTGATGCCTTCGGACATCATTGGAACGGAGATTCTGGATGAGCACCGCAAGTTTAAATTTATCAAAGGACCTGTGTTTTCGAACATTATCCTTGCCGACGAAATCAACCGGACACCCCCAAAAACGCAGGCAGCATTGCTGGAAGCCATGCAGGAAAAAGCAGTGACCGTGGCAGGAAATCGATACAAACTGGACACTCCCTTTTTTGTGCTGGCCACCCAGAACCCCATTGAACAAGAAGGCACCTATCCCCTGCCGGAAGCTCAGCTGGACCGTTTTATGTTTAACCTGGTGTTGGATTATCCTTCTTTTACGGAAGAGATGGACGTGGTAAGACGCACCACCACCGGAATAATCACCGAAGCACGTAAAGTGCTTGATGGTGATGAAATCGCTTTTTTCCAACAACTGGTACGCAAGTTGCCGGTAGCGGACAATGTAATGGAATATGCCGTAGGATTGGTGGCTAAAACCAGAAATGGCACTTTGGCCGCGCATCCCTGGGCCAATCAGTATCTCAACTGGGGAGCAGGTCCAAGGGCCTCACAATACCTGATTATCGGGGCCAAAGCACACGCTGCTTCCAGGGGCAAGTACTCACCCGATATTGAAGATGTAAAGGCAGTGGCTTTGCCCATCCTCAGACACCGCATCGTACGCAATTACAAGGCCGAAGCCGAAGGTGTTACCGTGGACCGATTTATTGGTGAAATTATGGCGTAAGGGAGAGAAAAGTGGAAGGATGAGAAAGGTTGGAAGGGCAAAACCAACTCTTTTTGTAATTCCGACTAAAAAGACCCCCGGAAAACCCCGATATTGATGCGGGGGATCACATGGTAGTTTGACAAAACACAAAACCCAAAGCACCAACCTGTCATCTCGAAATCCGCTTTTTCGCGGATGAGAGATCTCCCAGGAAATGGTCGTTGCTTTTTTTTATCAATATAATAACCAACAAGTTACTAAAAATTGTCATTGGTATTAAGCGAACGTCAGTAGCGAACAGAGGAATCTCTCCCAGCAAATAACCAGCCTGAGAATCAATCAAGACTACATAGATTCCTCCGCTGCATAACCCTCCTACCGTCGGGTTATTCCGGTCGGAAGGACAAAAAGAGGGTGTCGTTTCTCCGGTCGGAAAGACAAGAATATTCCCGGATTAGTTGACTACTGTAAACACTCCTCGTTTTTCAGTGGTTTTACCGTTGTAGTCCTGATAGACGAGCCTGTAAAGGTACGTTCCTGTTGAAGAATGGTTTCCCATGTAGGTCCCGTCCCAGCCCTCATCGGGTTGTTTTGTTTCAAAAATCATTTGTCCCCAGCGGTTATATATCTGAAAAAGATATGACTTTCCGTTAAAGAACAGAAATACAGGTTTAAAAACGGGGGTTAGTCCACCCGGTCGGAAGGCATTGGGCATATATAGTCCGGTTTCCTGGGCAAAGGTGATGCGGTTGGACAAACTTCGTTCGCGATAACCATAGACGTTACCCGGGTTTTCCTCAGCCTCTATCCAATACACAGCCAATCCCGATTCAATGGGCTGACCTGCCAGGTGATCGGTATATTCGAGCACATCAGGGGAGACAGAGTCGATGGGTTGCAGAGTCTCCATGGAACCTGTCGAGCGAAAGATGCGGTATTGCATTATTCCGGCATCCATCCCCTCACAAGCATTCCATTGAAGGTGGTTTTCTTCGTTGGAGATGGCTTCTCCGGTCAGTAGCATGGTTGTTATGGTGTTGGAGACAAGGTCCTGGCGTCCACAGCTATCCACCACCTTCACCTGATAGTCATACGATTCCATGTTTACATCGGCCGTTTCATCGATAAATACCATCGGCACATCGGTTATCTCACCGCGTTCGATGGTCTTGATGAGAACAGGAGTAACGGACAACCTTCCGGACCTCCATACTTCCCATGTGCACGTTAAGGGAGCCAGGTCCACATCAACAGTCACCTCCATTTGCGATGAAGGAAGTACGCTGGCGTTGGCCAGATAGATAAATTCAGGAGCGATATACTTACCTGTGGTAATAACTTTTTGACATGAGGTGGACGTACTATTCCCAAACTTTGCCCGTATTGCATAGGTGTACGTTGTATCCTGAAGAATATTTTCATGGATAAAAGTAGTGGTACCGGCATCCACTTCACCCGCCAGCATAAAAGGCCCTCCGTTGAGGCTGTATAAAATCTGGTAACCATCCAATGGCGGGTTGGCATTTATATAAGGATTCCATTGCAAAACGGTTTGCTGTTCACAGGTAAATGTTACCGGACTATGCTGAAAAACAGGGGACAACTTGCTGTCGTCTTTTATGATACTCAAATTTCCACAGTTGTCTTCGGCAGCAAGAGAATAAATCAGGTCGGGATCGATACATGGTTGTACTCCGATATCAAGAAATCCCTGAAAAGGAGCCGATATGGGTATGGTAGCGATGGGAAAGTTGTTGCGATAGAGAATGGTACTTCTTGTATCGAAACTGATTGATGATGTCCAGCCAAGCACCACCTCGCCGGCTGCATTAACTGAGATGGAGTCGAAAAGGGGAGGAACAGGCTTCCTGGTCTCACTAAACCTTCCTCCGGCAACAGTCGAAACCGATCGACAACCTACCGGGTTGACGACTTCCACACGATAGCTCACCGTATCGTCACAAATATTGTTTTGCAAGGTGTCGTTATACAAGGTGCGATCATAATCATCGGCGATCATGGACCATTGACCTACAGGAACCTCTTGCCATATCTGGTACAGATTGCTATTGTTCTGCATATCATTCCACGAGAGCACAACGACACCTGACAGAGGCGGTTGCTGTGCAAACAACAACATGGTTCTTGCCGGAAGCGATTCAACGGTTCCGTCAGGATAGATGATTTCGACATAATAAAACCGGATGGCCTGCCCTGCATCGGCAGTAAGATGATGATAATTGGAGATGTCCGGATTGTATGTGTCCAATTGTCCCACCCGGGAATAGGTAATTCCATTATCGGCGGAATAGAAGACATTCTGTTGTTGAACGTCAACATCCACATTTGTCCATGAGATGGTTACACTTCCATCGGGATGAACTTCGAGGCAAGAGATCTCAGGAGTCGCATGATTCGCTCTCACAGTAAAGCCAACTACCAGCATCCACATCAGGAACACGGGAAAGAGCCATCCGGTGATATGGTGCAGGCACGGTTTCATTTTTCAGAAACGTCAAGGTCTTTTCTACCCACCACCAGGCGAATCATCTGATCAGGAACCAGATACCGGTTGGCAACATCGATAAGTTGTTCAGAAGTGGCTTGCATCATGGCTGCCAGACTTTGGTGATAATAACTAAAGTGGAGGTCGTGATCGCGGGCGGAGATATACTTATCCGACAGGGCAAATGGCCCATCGAAACTTCTGAGAAAAGTTCCATAGAGATAATTTTTCACCAGAGTGAGTTCCTCCTGTCCCAAAGGCACTTCCCTGAGTAGTCTCATTTCTTTACAGATTTCACTGAGTGCGGCTTCGGTATAGGCTGCATTTACTTCGGTGGCCACACTAAAAAAGCCGCCGTACCGGTAATTGACCAGGTGCGAACTGACCCCGTAGGTATACCCTTTTTCCTCACGCAGGTTAGTCATCAGGCGCGATCCAAAATATCCACCCAGCACCATGTTGAGTAGTTGCAGGGTATTGAAATCTGGATGGCTTTTCCCCACAATGGGCATCCCGATACGAATAGCCGATTGAAGGGCATCTGGTTTTTCCTCCAGGTGGTCGCCGCTGTCGATCATATGGTCAGCATAGTGCAGGCTCGGAAGTGAAAAATCAGGATGGCTGCCCTTGTGTTCTCCAAAATAACGATTGAGCAGTAAGGGAATTTCTTCGGTGATGTGACCACTGACTAAAATCCAACCATTCTCCGGTACATAGTAACGTTTATAAAAGTCAGCCACATCTGTTTTGCTAAGCAGCTCAAAATCCTCCAAGGTCAGGTGTTGCCCGTAAGCACTGGTTTTGCCAAAAACAAGGCCATTAAAGCCAATCATTGCTTTAAACTTCACCTTGCTGCTGTTAATCAAAAATTCCTGACGTTGTTTGTTCAGATAGGTTTGAAGTTCGTCTTCCGGGAAAACCGGATCATATAACAGTTCGCTTATCAACGGCAGCAACTGATGCAGGTATTTATTCAGTGTATAAAGGGTGAGGATGGCGGTATCTTTAGTGACCGAAGTATCGAGATAGGCTCCGTGGTAGTCGAGGGTGGAAGCAATTTGGAATGAGGTGTGGGTGTTGGTTCCTTCCCTCAGAAGACGGTTGGCGGCGGCTGCCACAAGGTGTTTTTCCTGAAAGGCTGATCCGGCATTATAGACCAGGTCGATTCGGGTCACCTCTTCCTGACCTGCCTCAATGAGGTAGGCCTTCACCCCATTATTGAGGGTGATACACCGGGGTTCATCGAGAAGCAACTTCAAATGTGTTGCGGGGTCGGGTGCTGATGTGCGGTTGGGTTGTGAAGATTGTTTCATAGCTGGCTACTTGCTTTGGGCATAATAAGTTAGGGTGTTTTGCTTTGACTCCACCAGCATCGATCGGGCTTGGTCGGCGATATCATTGCGGGTGATGCGTTGATACTTATTTACTTCATCGTTCATCGCAGCGGCATCACCCAGCATTTCAAAATAACCCAGGTTCATGGCTTTGTTAAGAACGGGCATCCGGGAAAAAATAAGGTTCGCTTCTATTTTATTTTTGATTTTTATTAATTCTTCTTCCGTGATGAGATCGGTTGCCAGGTGTTTTAGTTCTGTCCATATCGCTGCTTCGGCCTCCTCCATGCTTATACCATCCATTAACTTTCCTGTAATAATAAACAGTCCGGTATCAATGTCGCCGCTGATAAATGCAGTGAGATCGGTAAACAGTTTTTTTTCTTTCACCAGGTTCTGATATAGACGGGCAGAATGGCCATTTGACAGCACATCTGAGATCAAATCCGTGGTATAATAACCGGGGTCACGCCGCGCAGGCATATGCCAGGCCATATAGAGTGCATTTTGAGGCACATCGCGGTACACCGAAAGCCGACGTGCTTCTTTCTGTATGGGTTCACCGGGATAGGACTCTGCCACCAGGTTAGCGGCCGGAACCGGACCAAACCAATGTTCAGCCAGTTTAAACACCTCATCCGGTGTTACATCTCCGGCAATACTCAGGATGGCATTATCGGGGTTGTAATGCTGTTGATAAAAGGCCTTTACATCGTCGAGGGTAGCACTTTCGATGTGGCTGATTTCACGCCCGATGGTGCTCCACCGGTAAGGATGTACTTTATAGGCCAGCGGTTTGAGCAGAAGATACACATCACCATAAGGCTGGTTAAGGTAATTTTGTTTAAATTCTTCTATCACCACTTGTTTCTGCACATCCAGACTACGTTGTGAAAATTCGAGGCCAAGCATCCTGTCCGACTCCAGCCAGAAGGCTGTTTCAAGGTTGTTTTTTGGGAGAGTCAGGTAATAGTTGGTATAGTCGGAATTCGTAAAAGCGTTGTTTTCACCTCCTGCCCTTTCGAGTGGAATATCGTATTTGGGTATATTCACCGATCCTCCAAACATCAGGTGTTCAAACAAGTGGGCAAACCCGGTCTGTCCGGGATCTTCGTTTTTCGAACCCACCTGATAAATCAGGTTCATGGCGACGATGGGCGTATGGCGATCGCGGTGCACCAATACGGTTAGTCCGTTAGTTAGTTTTGTTTTTTCAAATGTTACCATTACTGAGTTTTAGTTCTCCACCAACTCCGGCAGAACGCTGTACACAAGGTGCTTTATGCCTTCAGGCACGGTAATCCGTGGGTTTTAATCGGCAAACTTAACAAGGATATTTGTAAAACGTTGTTTTATTTTATGAATTGTGTGTTAAAAGTTATTTAATTTTGTTGCTTTATTATTTGATACATGCCCAAAAACCAAAATAAATGGAAAGAGATCATAAAATATTTGACCTGATAAAGCAGGAAAAAGAACGCCAGATGCATGGAATTGAGTTGATTGCCTCTGAAAACTTCGTGAGCGATCAGGTATTGGAAGCCATGGGTTCGGTGATGACCAACAAATATGCCGAAGGATATCCCGGAAAGAGGTATTATGGTGGTTGTGAAATTGTAGATCAATCGGAGCAACTGGCCATCGACAGGGCTTGTGAATTGTTTGACGCCGAATATGCCAACGTACAACCGCATTCAGGAGCCCAGGCCAATATGGCTGTATTCTTTTCCTGTTTAAACCCGGGCGATACTTTTATGGGTCTCGACCTCTCACATGGAGGCCACCTTTCACATGGCTCCCCCGTTAATTCATCGGGTATTTTATACCAACCTGTTGCCTATCATGTAAATGAAGAATCGGGTACGGTGGATTATGAAGAGATGGAACAACTGGCCAAACAGCACAGACCCAAAATGCTCATCGCGGGCGCTTCGGCCTACTCACGCGATTGGGACTACGAACGCATGCGCGATATTGCTGACGAAATAGGTGCCATCCTGATGGCCGACATTGCACATCCGGCCGGTTTGATTGCCAAAGGCCTGTTGAATGACCCCATTGAATTTTGCCATATCGTGACTACCACCACCCACAAAACCTTGCGCGGACCACGTGGAGGAATGATTTTAATGGGCGAAGACTTTGAAAATCCATGGGGACAGAAAACACCCAAAGGAGAAATTAAGATGATGTCGGCAATCCTTAATTCAGCTGTATTTCCCGGAATTCAGGGCGGTCCGCTGGAGCATGTGATCGCCTCGAAAGCAGTGGCATTTGGCGAAGCCCTCACCGACCCTTACTTTGAATACATCCTACAGGTAAAGAAAAATGCCGCTATCATGGCAAAGGCCTTTATGGACAGAGGATACAAGGTGATTTCGGGGGGAACAGACAACCACCTGATGCTAATCGACCTAAGAAGCAAATTCCCTGACATCACCGGTAAGGTGGTGGAGAACACGCTGGTAAAGGCCGATATCACCATCAACAAAAATATGGTCCCATTCGACAGCCGCTCACCCTTCCAGACCAGCGGTTTGCGGGTTGGTACTCCGGCCATCACAACACGTGGAATGAAAGAAGCGCACATGGCTCCTATTGTTGAGTTGATTGATGAGGTCATTTCAAACATCGACAGCGCCGAAGCAATCGAATCGGTAAAAAAACGTGTGAACGAACTGATGAGTGGTTTCCCGCTTTTTGGATATTGAGTTCCTGACCCATTTGCAAAGTAGAGAGACCACTGACCATCGTGCCATAACACATCGAATAGGTATTTATAAAAAAGAAACTTTTAACAAAATATAAATCTTGAAATTCATTAAACTAAACCAACTTATGAGACACTTATTTTTTCTGGCCATTACATTGATAATGGCTTTAAGCAGCTGCAATAACACACCCGCCCCTGCTTCTCAAAATGCGAACTGGGCTCACACGGCAACCGTGGCAGACGTGATTCAAACCTCCAATTACACGTATCTGGAAGTGAATGAAAATGGATCAAACTATTGGATGGCCATCCCTAAAAGTGACATCGCTGTCGGTAAGGTTATTTATTACAACAGCGGCTTGCCCATGACCAATTTTGAAAGCAAGGAACTTAACCGCACCTTCGAAAAAGTGCTGTTTGTGCAGGTTATCAGCGACGATCCTTCCGGCGAGGCAGATGTAACACGAATGGCGCCGACAACCACGTTAACACCGGAGGAAAGGGTCACGGCAAATAAATCGGGTGGTGACAAAAAGAAAATAGAGATCGATCCCATTCCCGGCGGCATGACATTGGCTGAAGTGATTACCAATCGCGAGCAACTTGCCGGGAAAGAAGTAATGGTGAAAGGAATTGTTACCAAATTTAATGCGGCCATCATGAACCGCAATTGGATACATATCCAGGATGGCACTGAGGCAGGTGATTATTACGACCTGACCATCACCAGCAATGATGAAACCAAGGTGGGAGAAGTAGTTGTATTCAAAGGTAAATTGAGTTTGAACAAGGACTTTGGTGCCGGATATACCTATGACCTGATTTTGGAGGACGCGACATTGCAGAAGGAAATGTAGGAAGTTGAATGGTTAAATACATTCAAATTAAGGATGCCTGGCAAGGTGTCCTTTTTTTTTTGATATGGCTCATACTGATAGAAATCATCAGGCGCTTGCGGTATGGAGGTTAAAAATAACAACCAGGACTAAGGTCCAAGCGAACGCTTGAACCATTGGAGGACGCTTGCGCCATTTAGTGCCAGGACTAAGGTCCAAGCGGACGCTTGAACCATTGGAGTTTCCCCTTTTAACTAATGTTATGATTCAAAAAAAACGGGGAATCAATTCTTTTGTATTTTTACACCTGATCATAAAACAATGGAATGTTTGTAAAAAGGAACCTCAAAAATAGGTTTTTAGTCAGGTTCATTTAGCATCATCGCCTTATTAACAGAGCTGACAATGGAGCGCAAAAAATACTTATTAAACAGGGAGATATCGTGGCTCGAATTCAATGAACGAGTACTACAGGAAGCCATGGACACCGCTAACCCCACCATCGAACGGCTGAAGTTCCTGGGAATTTTTTCCAGCAACAGGGATGAGTTTTTCAGGGTGAGGGTGGCCACATTAAAGCGAATGGCCCAAATTGAAAAAATGGGCGAAGAGTACACTGAGTCACCACGAAAGGTGTTGTCGGAAGTGTTGAAGATGGTTGAGAAGCAAGAAAAAAACTATACTTCAACCTACTTTGATATTAAAAATGAACTTGAAAAACACCACATTTATTTTCTTGACGAAACAAAACTCGACAAAAATCAGGGAAAGTTTGTTCATCAGTTTTTCCAGAACAGCGTACGGCCCATCCTATTTCCCATTATATTAAAAGGTCTCCACAATCCCGACAGGCTTGAAGACAATGCCATTTACCTGGCTATTGTTCTGAAGGATTCTACCGGCACCATGAAGGAGGATTATGCCATTATCAGGGTTCCTACAGACGTCATCTCCAGATTTTTGATCCTGCCTACAAAAGGAAATAATAAATATGTCATGTTTCTCGATGATGTCATCAGGTACAACCTTGGAGAAATTTTCAGCCCGTTCGGATTCAATTCTTTTGAAGCGTTTACCATCAAGTTTACACGCGATGCCGAGTTGGACATCGACAACGACATCTCCAAAAGCTTTATGGAACAAATGAGTGACAGCGTTAAGAAACGACAACAAGGAGCCCCGGTGCGGTTTGTTTACGACAAGGATATCCCTTCCGACCTGCTTAATGCACTGCTCAGTCGGTTGAATGTAACCATGGGAGACCACATGCGTGGTGGAGGGAGATACCACAACTTCAAGGATTTCATGAGTTTCCCAAAGCTGGGAATAAAAAACCTGATCAACGAGAAGCAAAAACCCTTACCTCATCCACGGTTATTACCGCGTAAAAGCATCCTGAGCGCCATTGCACAAGGCGATATCCTGTTGCATTATCCGTACCAATCGTTTCAGTACATTGTCGATTTACTGCGCGAAGCTTCCATCGACCCGAAAGTCAGGGGGATCAAGATGACTTTTTATCGGGCAGCCCGCGACTCCAATGTGATCAATGCACTGATCAATGCCGCCAGAAACGGGAAAGATGTGACGGTGTTTTTGGAGATTCAGGCCCGATTTGATGAAAAAGCCAATATCTACTGGACACGTAAACTTAAAGAAGAAGGTGTAACCATCATCAAAACCCTGCCCGGCTACAAAGTACACGCCAAATTGTTGTTGATCAGGCGAAAAGAAGAAGGAAACAATGTGTACTATGCCAACATCAGTACCGGCAATTTTAACGAATCCACCGCCAAAATATATTCTGACGACAGTCTGCTGACCGCCAATCAGGAAATTGCCAACGAAGTGAATATGTTGTTCCATCTGTTCGAATCTCCCTATACTCCACCCCGTTTCAATCATCTGATTGTGGCGCCTTATCAATTAAGAAAGAGGCTTAACAAACTGATTAATCAGGAAATAAAAAATGCCAAAGAAGGAAAAGAAGCCTGGATGGTGATCAAACTTAATAACCTGGTCGATACCAAAATCACACAGAAACTATATCAAGCCTCGCAGGCAGGTGTTAAAATTGATTTAATCTGCAGGGGGATTTGCATTTTAATACCCAATATCCGGGGCATCAGCGAAAACATCCATGTCATCAGCATTGTTGACAAATATCTGGAACACTCAAGAATCCTGGTGTTCGCCAACGGCGGTAAACCAACCTATTATCTGGCTTCGGCCGATTGGATGATACGCAATTTTGATCACCGCTTTGAGGTGATTTGCCCTGTTTATGATCCGCAATTGCAACAAGAACTCTGGGACATGCTGCAAATACAACTCAGTGACAATACCAAAACCAGATTGATAAACCAATCAACTGTGAATCAATACAAAAAAGACGATAATATCATTAAGGTACAGGCTCAGGTCGAGATATACAACTACCTCAAAGCAAAAAATCAACCATGAACCCTTCTACCAAAAATCGCTTGATGAGACCATCTCATCTTTCCTTTTATCTTTTGGGATTGTTCTTGTTTATAGAGGTTTGTAAAGCGGGGGCACAGATCAACTACGATCATTTTATTCGGAGTGGCCAGGGCGAGCTTCAAAAAGAAAATTATCTGGGAGCCATCAAGGATTTTAATACAGCCATTTTCTCACACCATAAAGGTTTTGAAGCCTTTTTCCTGAGGGGAATTGCTAAATTTTCGTTGGGAGACTACAGCGGTGCCGCGGATGATTTTACCACCACGGTTGACATTCACCCATTGTATGCAAGGGCTTATTTGTACCGTGGTATTTCGTTTGACCAACTGGGCGATTACCCTCATGCCATCAGGGATTTTAACAAAGCCTTGGAAATAGACCCCTTTAATGCCGATTTCTTTCTGGCCCGTGGCGATACCAAAATGCACCTCCACAATTTTACAGAAGCCGTGAAAGATTATTCAATGGCCATACAGTTGGAGAGAAATATCGCAGCCGCTTACCTGAATCGGGGCGTCTCCCGGCATCTTCTTGGCGAAAACGTACTCGCACTGAAAGATATGGACAAAGCCATCCGATTGGATTACTTCAATAGCGATACATGGTTGAAACGGGGTATGATCTACGGAGAAATTGACAGTCTTAATCACGCATTAAGCGACATCAACCATTCGTTGTCGATTAACGATAAACAACCATTTGCCTATTTCCAACGGGCGTTGGTCAACCTGAAAAAGAAAGATACCCTCTCCGCTATCAACGATTACAATCAGGTCATCAGGCTCGATCCAAACAACGCGCTCACCTACTATAACAGGGCACTTTTGTTTTCGATTAATAAAGATTATCCGGCAGCATTAGCCGATTACACCGAAGTGATCAACATCAATCCTTATAACGTTTATGCCTGGTACAACCGGGGCAACCTGCATTATGAACTCGGGGAATTTGCCGATGCGGAAGAGGATTATTCTACTGCCATTGAGATTTTCCCTGACTTTGCCGGGGCTTTTATCAACCGATCGGCAACACGACAAAAGTTAGGAGACAAAAATGGAGCCTTTGATGATCATGAACGAGCAGCAGCCATTATCGCCGCAGCAAACAGTGAAGGAAAGGATCAGGAAGTGCTCTACAGCAGGTATGCCGACAGTGCCTATTTTAACAAAATTATCGAGTTTGAAGCAGATTTTGTTGATGGAAACAAGGAAAAAGGAAAGGTTCAATTTCAACGGGTATCAATCAAACCCAAGAACAACATTTACCTGATCTATGCACTGCCACTCTCCGATTCATTAAAACAACTGCGTGCGAAGAAGAGTTATTACGATGAGCAAATCACAGCCTTTAATACGGGCAACCCTTTGGGTATAAAACTGCTTTTCTCCACAGACAACTGGATGACAGATCATCAAAAAACAAAAAACGAACTTCGACGGATGGATTCAACCATCAGGAACACGGGCGACTCGATCAGTGCTTTTTTTATCAATGGAATTCTGTACAGCATGTTATCTGATTTTACATCAGCCATTAACGCGTATGACGAAGCACTCCTGAAAGACCCGGGTATTTCTTATGCCTATTTTAACAGAGGAACCACCCGTTTCGAAATGGATGAGTATGTATATAGTGAACAACAGTATTCTGATATCGTCACCATCAGCAGCAGTACTATTGCAAAAAAAGAAAACAAAAAGCCACGGAAACCGGATCATGTGTCGACATTAAAAGACTATGATGAAGTAATAGCCCGTAATCCGGGGTTACCATTTGTTTTCTACAACAGGGCTAACGTCAAGTTGAGCCTGCAAGACTTTCAGCGGGCCATCGACGACTATAGCATGGCCATCAAACTTCAACCTGATTTGGCTGAGGCTTATTACAACCGTGCTTTAACATTGTTGTTTCTCAACGAAGAGCAACTCGCCTGCAAAGACCTGAGCAAAGCGGGCGAGCTGGGGATTATTGAAGCTTATAACGTGATCAAGAGGTATTGTAATAAATAACCATTTAATTCCATTGCCCGCAAAAATGATCAGGATTAGTTGTAATGAGGATATGCAAAATAAAACGGAAAAACCTTCTTTTTAAAGCATCCCAATGCCGCAGGCATGGCCGATATTGTAACCAGAAATTTATTTCAGGGTTCTATAAATGTCATATCCCAGGTATTTCTCAGAGGATTCCCTCATTGCGAAAACAAGGGGATAGATCGAGTTAATTTAGGCTCAAAGCATCCCAATGCCGTAGGCATGGCCGATATTGTAACCTGAAATTTATTTCAGGGTTCTATAAATGTCATATCCCTTGTATTTCTCAGAGGTTTCCCGCATTGCGAAAATAAGGGGTTGTGGCGAGTAAATTTAGGCTCAAAGCATCCCAATGCCGTAGGCATGGCCGATATTGTAACCTGAAATTTATTTCAGGGTTCTATAATAGTCATATCCCAGCTATTCTTCAGAGGTTTCCTCCTTTGGTAAAATAAGGGGGTAGAACGAGCTAAGTTAGGTACATACCAAGGTTACCTGACGATTTCCATCGGTATGTACCATTTATTGAAGGCAAACCAAAAAGATTAGATATTGAATTTTTCAATTAAATCGACTACGCGGCATGAATAACCCCATTCGTTGTCGTACCAGGAAAGAACCTTTACTGTTTTCCCTTGTACCATGGTGCTCAACGCATCGAAAATGGACGAATGCGTGTTGTGGATAATGTCCACTGAAACAATGGGATCTTCTGTATATTCCAGAATACCTTTCATCGGTCCTTCAGCAGCCTCCTTCATGGCAGCATTGATTTCATCCTTTGTTGCCTCAGTTTTGAGGTTTACCACCAGGTCGACCAGCGAACCTGTCGGTGTAGGAACGCGAATGGCCATACCATCGAGTTTACCATTCAACTCCGGGATAACAATACCTACGGCTTTTGCAGCACCTGTAGTGGTGGGAATTTGCGAAACCGCTGCCGAGCGCGCTCTTCTTAAATCAGAATGAGGCGCATCGAGTATAATTTGATCGTTGGTGTATGAATGAATCGTAGTCATCAACCCGTTTTCAATGCCAAACTTGTCGTTAAGTACTTTAGCAATCGGAGCCAGGCAGTTGGTAGTACATGAAGCATTGGAAACACATTGGTCTTCATCGCGCAATTCGTTATCATTTACCCCCAACACGATCATGCGGTCGATGGCATCCTTGGATGGTACGGTAAGTACCACTTTTTTTGCACCATTTTTCAGGTGATCGCCATAGCCACCTTTGCTGCTTTCTTTGGAGCGGAAAATGCCAGTGGCTTCCACTACCACATCGGGAGTTTGAGCCCACTTGATATTAATTGGTGCACGTTCAGAGGTCACAGGATATTCTTTCCCATTTACAATCAAACAGCTGTCGTTGAATGATATCTGCCCGTTAAATTTTCCCTGGGTAGAATCGTATTTGAGCAGGTGCGCCAGGGTCTTTGTATCTGTAAGGTCGTTTATTCCAACTACTTCCATGTTAGCGCGTTCGAGAGCGATCTTAAACACGTTGCGGCCGATGCGGCCAAAACCATTAATTCCAACTTTAATTTTAGTCATGGTATTTCGAGTATTAAAAAATGAACTTCAAAGCAAAAACAAGAACAATTTCATACTTTTGTCGTATTGCCAATCTTGCTTTTGTGCAAAATTACATCAAATAGTTCTCAAAAATTCCCTATCTCAGGTGTTATGAAAGAAAAATTCGAATCGAAAGCCCTTGAAGCCAACCTGGCCGAAACACGGTATAAAGACATTAAAATACCACCTGATTTTCAAGACTTTATAAATCTTTCAAAAACCTATTTTGGAATCAACAAACGCGCAAACGATTGCGTCATCGAATTTCAGCATCCTTTTTCCAACAGAAAATTTGTAACCGAAGAGTTAAGAAATATCTTACTGACGGATTACTGGTTCTACATGGGTCTTGGAACAGGCGATGAAGCTTTTAAAATTCCCCTCCGGTTGATGCGTACCTTACTACTTGAACCTGGAAATTCAGATGACCATGCCCTGATTATTAGAACAATACTTGAATTTATTGGCAAATTGGCCAGTGAAATCAACGATTTCTCTCAAACAATCACTTTTTGCCTGAATATCCTGCGCGAAGGAATGGGAAACGATTCACTGAGTTTTATAAAATCCTCCAAGCATTTCGATCGGTACCTGAAAGAAATTGCCGATAACGAGTTGTTTAGCCAGACAGTTTTAGAACTCACCAAGGATATTAGCCGGGAAAACATTTTGTATTGGAAAAAAAACACGAAAATTGAAATCTGGCTCGAAGAACAAACTTCCATACTGACCATCGACAAACAAGTCCTGATTGATGCCATCGGATCGCCCTGGTTCGGAATGCTCCTGAATCAATTAAATAAAGCCGATACCTGGGAACAGTTGGTGAACAAACTGCCCGATTATGATAAAGTTGCAGAAATTCTGGCCGATGCAATCAGGTTCTTTCCGACCTTCATCGAAAAATTCTATTTCAGCTTTTACCTGTTGAAACTGCCCGGCATGGTAAACCACCGTGAGCGTTTGATATGGGGTTTGAACAAATTGGTACAGCAGGCATTGGATGAGGTGCCTCAGGATCAGTTAAGAAAGTTTATTGATCAACTATTCTTGTTTGCAGCAGGCCTGCGTCAAACGCATACGAGTTCGGTACTTGATATTTTTCTTACCGTGGGGAAAAAAACAATCGATATCGACAAAAAGAACACACACCAAATATCAGGGTATTTTGAAGAAAAACTAATCCACTTTGGTTTTGAAACTCCCGGAATTGTATACGTGAACGAAAACTGGCAGCTTTCTGTAAACGAAAACCACATCAAAAACATCAGTGTATGGCTTGAGTTGATTGAGTATTCGCAAATGGAGATGGAAAAATTATTGTCGACACTGATCGTAAATTTAAAACTGGGTGGCATTTTTCTCAGCGACACCGACTTGTTTCAACGTGAAATCACAAAAATCCTAAACTCCAACATTGCTCCTTTTTATAAAAAAGTAAAACAACTTACCCGCATTTTCCCTGTATATTTTAATGAAATTGGTGCCGAAGGCGAAATCAGGAAAGTGACCACAACCATGGATGAGATCTCCCATCGCAAGGATCAGTTGGTGCACTTTTTACGAAAACAGGTTCACACAGAAAGTAACAATACCCTTATTGGACTTACCCGAAAGATTTTCATCTTTTGGTACGATGGAAACCTGGAAGCCTTAAAAGAAGTACTCCCAAAAAATGTTTATCAGGGTATAGACAAGGAAAACGAGTATTTTGCACCCATTCACCACATGGTGATTCAGTTGTGTGACCTGAGTGGAAAGTCGCCTTCGGATCTGCTGGCATTAAGTGAAAAGAAATTTGAAAAACTGCTGGATGAGCTTACCGAGAGCAATGCACGGGATGCGGAACGACTAAAGGACACCCGCCGACTGTATGCTTTCCTCAAGGAGAAGTATTCATTTGAAACAGTGGACATTATCGCTTTGCTGAAACGCTATAGCTTTATACCGGACCAGGACATTGAGAAGTTTGCCAAAGCGCTCGAAAACGATGATTTTGAGACCTCTCTCAAATTCATTTATAGCTTTATGACCAAACTGAAAGAAATCATCTTTAACCCAAAAACAAGCCAGGGTTGGGAAAATATCTACCACAAAAGACATATTGCCATCGGGATTCCCTCCATGTATGGTACTTACCGGGAGGTAAAATTCGAAGCCCTGGGTTTGACTTTCCGACTGGAGAATGTGGCCACCCGGCTGATGGAGAAGGTGGTGGCGCAAATTAACCTGAACTATATTTCGGGCAAGACACTGAAAAACATATACACCATCCTCGACTACTTCCGCGAAGGGCTTGAACTGGACGGTGTTAATAACCAGAGTTTCAACTCGAATTTACGCATGCTCAAATACAGCCTCAGGTCGCAAAGTTTTAGCTTTGAACAGTACATCAACATATTTCAGTTTCTGGCCGAAGACGTGAAGCGTACCATCATCAAATACTTTTTAAAATCATACGAAATACCACTTCGTATCGTGGTTCAGCAATTGAACGACAGCAACAAACAAATGCCTGAAAAAGAGCTGGTGAAGTTGGTCAACAAAAAATCAGAACAATTTTACCGTGAGGTGATTGTAGATGCATTTTTAATGCAGCCCCTTGACAAGTTCATATCGCGTATTTTGGAATCGTTGCGCGAGATGTCGGATAACCTGCCTGGTCAGATGATTACTGAAATCATGTCGTACAACTCCGATTTGGTTATTGCCCGACTGGGAAAGCCCAATCCACAGGTCGATAACCAGGCTTTTTTGGGATCGAAAGCCTACCACCTGAAAAACCTCCGTATGGCCGGTTTTCCCATCCCGCCCGGATTTGTCATCACTACAGAAGCTTTTAGGAGATACAGAGCCATTAACGGCCATCCGGAGCTACAGAAGGAAATGTACGATTTAATCAAGGAACATTTGCTGCTGGTGGAAAAATCCTGTAAGAAAAAATTTGGTGACCAGCAAAATCCGTTGCTTTTGTCGGTAAGGTCGGGGACGGCCATCTCGATGCCCGGTGCGATGGATACCTTTTTAAATGTGGGGATGAATGATGACATCACCCAAAGCCTGAGTGAAATACCGGGATTTGAGTGGAGTGCCTGGGATTCGTACCGCAGGTTACTTCAAAGCTGGGGCATGGCTTTTGGACTCACACGCGATGAATTTGACAAGATCATCGAGAGCTATAAGGCCAAGTATCAGGTTGAACAAAAAATCGACCTGAGCAGTACCGCCATGCGCGAAGTAGCCATTGCCTATAAAGCCGCACTGGTGAAAAACAACATCCGTTTCGAAGAAAATATATTCGAACAGTTGCTTGCAACCATCAACCTGGTGTTTGAATCCTGGTCATCGGAACGGGCCAAAGTTTATCGGGAGCACCTTGAAATTGCGGATGATTGGGGAACGGCCGTGGTAGTGCAGCAAATGATTTTCGGGAATTTGAGTGCCAACTCCGGAACGGGCGTGGTGTTTACCCAGGATCCCACCAAAGAAAAACACGGGGTTAGCCTCTATGGCGACTTCGCGTTGAGCGGACAGGGTGAAGACATTGTTGCAGGATTGGTAACACCCCGTCCGGTAAGTAAAAATCAACCTTCTGCAGGACAAAATCCAGGTCGATCGCTTCAGGAAAAGTTTCCTGATATTTACAAGAGACTCAATCAAATGGCTATCGATCTCACCGAAAACCATGGGTATAGTCCCCAGGAAATTGAGTTTACGTTTGAATCGGAAAAGGCAGAAGATTTGTATATTTTGCAAATAAGAGACCAGGACATGGCCGGAAACCGCTCTGCAGACGTTTTCGAAACCCCACTCGACCAGATGAAACTGGCAGGAAGAGGCATTGGTGTGGGAGGTGGTGCCATGAGTGGGAGGCTGGCTTTTAATGACAAAGAAATACAACAACTTCGGACACAATATCCCGGTATTCATGTGATTTTGGTGAGACCAGACACTGTTCCGGACGATATCGGCATGATTTTCTCAACCGATGGCTTACTCACAGGTAAAGGAGGCGCTACCTCACATGCCGCTGTTACTGCGGTACGACTGGGCAAAACAGCCGTAGTAAACTGTGCCAACCTACAGGTACACGATCTGGAAAAAAAATGTGAACTCAATGGACATGTATTTCATAGCGGCGATACGATCTCCATCGATGGATATCTGGGAAATGTTTATGAAGGAAACTATCCTGTTAAAACCAGTCAGGATTATTTGGAATTTCACTTATAATGCCTCTGTGGCTTGTGTTGTGATGTCATCATTCATCCTGAAAATGAGCGATATTTCGGTTTTTTCTTTGCTACTGGATATATCTAAACCGGCTCCATGAATTTCCAGGAAAGTTTGAACATAATGCAAACCGAGCCCAACATGTTCATCACTATGATGCCTTCCCGCACCAAACGGCTTAACAATTTCCTCAATCTGGTCAGCAGGAATTACTTCGCCGGTATTCGAGACAATTATTTTCAATTGACCATCTTTTGTGGTAGTGGTAATGTGAATCACACCATTTTCGTTTGAGAATTTTATAGCATTGTCGATGATTTCCTGCATGCATCGCGTAAAATACATCTCCACAACTCTTATACTCGCCTGCGATTTAAATGAAGTTGAAAATGTCAAATGTTTTTCATTGGCATTTGAAAGATTTGCCACTATCAATTTTTCAATAACCGACTTCATGTCGATTTGTGTCCTCGCCATATCCCTTCCCGTTGTTTGCATCTGGGTTATTTCAAGGGCAAGTTTTGAAACTTCTTCAAGCCGCTGAACCGATTCATTCAGGATATCAAAAAGCTCTCTTAATTCAGGATCATCGATCATTTCGCTGAGCACATTGGCAGGTCCCAGTATACCATTTAAGGGTGTTCGGATTTCATGACTGATGAGTTTTAAAAATTCATTTTTTGCTTCATCAAGAACTAAAAGTTTTTTATTGGCATGTTCTAATTTAAGGTTCGACTCGTTGAGCTCCGCAGTTCTTTCATCAACTTTTTTTTCCAAAATTTCGCTCATTCTTTTCAGTAACTCCCGTTGCATCTTTAATTTGAGCTGAACTTTGACTCTTTCAATCAGTTCATGGGTATCGAATGGTTTGTAATATAATCTTGTGCCCCCAACTCAAATCCTTTCAACACATCCTCTTTTTGCACTTTTGCTGTGAGGAATATGATAGGAATTTCCCTGCTACGCTCATCGGCACGAACACGCTTGCATACCTCGTATCCATCCATCTTCGGCATCATAATATCAAGCAGAATTAAATCAGGCGGGTTATCATTAAAAACAGTTTTCAAGGCATCTTCTCCACTGATCGCCGTTTTCATGTCAAAATCTTCGAGCAATGAAACCAGAATACCAATGTTTGCTGGTGAATCATCAACAATAAGGATCGTATTATCATAAAGATCTTTCATATTTTTCAGCAAAGAATTGTTCAATCCAATCAAACATTAGTCAGGTTAATTTGTGATCTGTTACTTATATTTGTACAATATCGCCTCATTCATGCCAGCTTTATCTTACTTCCGGGTTAGCGGATTACCATTGAACCTTCTCAAAAACTTGATGGCCTGCCTATTTCACATGCTTAAAATGAACAGTACGCGAAATCTGTAATGCACTTAATCACTTATCTTACAGCGTATTAAAACAAATATAAAATAAGAACGGTTTTAAGGTTATAAAAGTACGCATAATTACTATCAACTATTCATTTAACTGCAATAATTGATTGATCAAAATGAACCTGAAAATTAATTTCGTAAAATGATGACGGCTATTCATAATCAACCAATTGGCGACAGAAGGTTCCTGAAATAATCTATTTCCGATTACCTTATTCAAATTAAATACAAATTACTTTAAAACCCATGTTTTTCTTGGTCAGCTCAAAGAGATTATATACTTTTACCCTCCCTTGAAAATCATCTATTTAAATATGAATTATTATCTATACAACCAACTATAACCAAAGACGAAATACCTAATTATGAAGAAAATTCATGTGGTCAATCCTGTTGTTGAACTCGATGGTGATGAAATGACCAGAATTATATGGGCCATGATCAAAGACAAATTGATTCTGCCCTATTTGGATATTGATCTGAAATACTACGACCTGAGTATTGAAAAAAGAGACGAGACCAACGACCAAATTACCATTGATGCCGCAGAAGCCATAAAAAAATACCATGTTGGTGTAAAATGCGCCACCATCACCCCCGACGAAAACAGGGTAAAAGAATTTGGGTTGAAGCAAATGTGGCGTTCACCCAACGGAACCATCCGAAATATACTGGGAGGAACCGTTTTTCGCGAACCCATTTTGATGAAAAATGTCCCCCGCCTGGTTCCGGGCTGGACGAAACCCATCGTTATCGGACGTCATGCTTATGGTGACCAATACCGCGCCACCGATTTTAGAACCAAAGGCAAAGGCACACTTACCATCACCTATACCCCCGACGAGGGTGAAGCACAAACTTATACCGTGCATCAATTTGATGGCGACGGAGTAGCCATGGCCATGTTCAATACCGATGAGAGTATCACCGGGTTTGCTTATTCATGTTTTAACATGGCACTGGATAAAAAATGGCCTTTGTACTTAAGTACAAAAAACACCATCCTTAAAAAGTATGATGGCCGGTTTAAGGACATTTTCCAGGAAGTGTTTGAAAAAGAATTTAAATCGCGTTACGAAGCTACAGGCATCACTTACGAACATCGTTTGATTGACGACATGGTAGCTGCTGCCATGAAATGGGAAGGTGGCTTTGTGTGGGCAACCAAAAACTACGATGGCGACGTACAGAGCGACACCCTGGCGCAAGGTTTTGGCTCTCTTGGACTGATGACCTCTGTCCTCATTACCCCTGACGGGAAAACCATGGAAGCAGAAGCCGCCCATGGAACGGTAACACGTCACTTCCGTGAACATCAAAAAGGAAAACCCACATCAACTAACCCCATCGCGTCCATTTTCGCCTGGACCAGAGGATTGGCTCATCGGGGAAGGCTCGACAACAACCAGCCATTGGTTGACTTTGCATTAAAAATAGAAAACGTATGTGTCGACACCGTTGAATCGGGATTGATGACCAAAGATTTAGCTCTGATTATTCATGGTAATAACCTGAAAAAAGAAGACTATCTCACTACGGAAGGCTTCCTGGATGCCCTGGCCAACAGACTTAAAAAAGAATTATTCTAATAAAATATACAACCATGACTGGCTTAAAACAAAAACTATACGAAAAAATCGAAGCCCACCGTCCCCGCATAAAACGGCTTCTGGATGAACATGGGGAAACTGTTATCAACTCCGTTACCGTGCAACAGGTGATTGGTGGCATGCGGGGCATTAAAAGCCTTGTTACCGACATCTCTTATTTGGATCCTTACGAAGGAATCAGGTATCGCGGTTATACCTTGCCTGAGGTATTTGAAAAACTACCCAAACCTCCGGGAGCAGAAATGCCCTATGTAGAAGGATTGTTTTATTTATTGCTCACAGGCGATATACCAACACAGAAAGAAGTAAATGATGTGATTTACGATTCTGTAAACCGCAGGCAACTTCCTCGGTATGTTTATGAAGTAATCGATGCCTTTCCAAACCAAAGCCACCCCATGGTGATTCTGTCAGCAGCGGTGATGTCGATGCAGCGCGAATCGGTTTTTAACCTGAAATACCAGCGTGGCATGGATAAAATTGACTTCTGGGATCCAACTTATGAAGATGCCATGAACCTGGTGGCAAAAATTCCGGTGATCGGAGCCTACATCTACAACAAACTGTATCGAAAAACCAAGTACGTTTATCAGGATCCAACACTCGATTTCGGCGGGAACTTTGCCTCCATGATCGCCATCGACAAGCCCTATGATGATGTTGCACGCATGTACTTCATTCTGCACGCCGATCACGAAAGCGGTAACGTCAGTGCCCATACAGGTCATTTAATTGCCAGTTCATTGTCCGATGTGTATTATTCAATTTCGGGGATGATCAATGGGCTGGCTGGTCCTCTGCACGGATTGGCCAACCAGGAGGTGCTCAGGTGGATTCAGGATGTTAGAATACGTTTCGGCGAACGAGTGCCAACCAAAGATCAAATGCGCGAATTTGTGATGGAAACATTGGATTCAGGTCAGGTGATTCCCGGATATGGGCATGCCGTGCTCAGAAAAACAGACCCCAGATATACCATTCAACGCGAATTTTGTTTGAAGCATTTGCCAGATGATGATTTGTTTAAATATGCAGATATCCTGTATCAGGTAGTTCCCGATATTTTACTTGAACAGGGAAAAGCCAAAAACCCCTGGCCCAATGTCGATGCACAATCAGGTGTTATTCAATGGCACTATGGCCTGGTTCAGTACGATTATTACACGGTTTTGTTCTCCATCGGTAGGGCACTTGGTGTACTCTCCAATATTATTTGGGACCGCGCATTGGGTTATCCAATCGAACGTCCGAAATCAATTACTACCGACATGCTCGAGCAAATGGTGGGGATAAAAAAATAGAGACTTTTCACCAAAAAGAACCCTCGCGTTGAAAAATGCGGGGTTTTTTTTTGCTTTGAAAGAAGAAACAAAATCTATAAAGTTACATAGGTCCAAGCGGACGCTTGAACCAGTTAGGTTTGCAGAATTAAAATAGAATTGCCGTTGCCTCAGGGCTGAACGTAACATACAGGTTAGCAAAGAAATTCCAGATGGTCACCACGGCAATCGCAAAAACTTTGGCTACATAAAAGTTCATTTTAAACCGGGTGACCAACAACCACAATATCATTGTATTGATAACAAGCCCGATGAGTGAGATGACGATAAACTGCGAGTACTCGAACATGATCTCCGGATTGTGACTTTCGAAGGTCCAAACCCGGTTTAAAAAATAATTTGAGGTGGCTGCCGAAATAAACCCGATGGCATTGGCGACATATTTTGGTATCCGAAGCTTTTCTTTGGTCAGATAGGTGATGCCGAAATCGATAAACAAGCCCGAAAAACCAACGATCCCAAACTTAATAAATTTTTGTACCAGCTCAGGGCTGAAAAATTCGGACATGCCAATTAATTAAAAGTTAAAACCTTATAAAGCAACTATCAGCACCTGTTTTTGGCCATCCCTGACAATATCCACGGTAATGCGTTGTCCGGGTTTCAGTTTTTTAAGCCTGGCCATATAATCATAAATGTTGGTTACCTCCATGCCATCGAGAGAAGTGATGCGGTCACCTTTTTTCATCCCGGCGGCAGAGGCTGGTCCGCCCGCAGTTACGCCACCTACACCAAGCCCGTTATTTTCTGTATTGGTAAAATCGGGCATGATGCCCAACTTCACTTTCAAGGTGCGGCTGTTGCGACCTTCTTGTTTTGGGGCAGCAGTTTCCTGGTAAACCAGAGCATCAGTCCGGTTGGCCAATTCAAATATCAATGGGATCGCAAAATCAAGGATGGCCAGCTCGCCCTCATAATTTATATTGTCTGCGTCGTCAAAAGGTGTGTGATAATCCTGGTGGGCACCGGTAAAGAAAAACAATACCGGCACACCGGCACCATAAAAACTGGCATGATCTGAAGCACCATAGCCTTCCGGTGAATGGGTAAAACCCATCGCACTTCCTTCTTCCATGGTTTTTAGGAAGGCTTCTGTTTCAACAGCCGTTCCGGTTCCTCCAATCATGAGGGAAGGTTTTTCAGCATCCAACCGGCCAATCATATCGAAATTCAACATCATTTTTACCTGTTTTATGCCGACCAAAGGATTTGACGCGAAAAATTGCGACCCTAACAATCCCATTTCTTCGCCTCCGAAGGCCATAAAAATCACGCTGCGTTTTAGCTGTTCTTTTTGTGAAGACATCCACTGGGCCAATTCAAGCACAGCAGCAACGCCGGAGGCATTGTCATCGGAGGCGAAGAAATGGGATTGTTAGTCCGGCATGCGCGAACCCGAACCGTCTCCACCAAACCCCAGGTGATCGTAATGGCCGCCAATTACTACAAATTCATCCTTCAACAACGGATCAGAACCGGGTATCATCGCTACAACATTGCAGGTGGTTACTTCCACACGTTGCAAATCGGTGGTCGCTTTTGCCTTACTTTTCAGCGGAAATGATACGGGCTGCATGATGGAACGAATACTATCTTCGAGCCGGGAAATGGTCAGGTTCTTTTCAATAAGTAATTGGTTAGCCAACGATTGGCTGATGTTTATGGCCATCATTCCGGCACCGGCTGTTACCCTGTTAAAGGTTTGGGCCATCAATTGGTCGCCGGAACCGTATTGCGGGCCATTGACAAACAGAATGCCAGCGGCATGATGGTCTTTGGCGGTGAGGGCCTTATCGCGGTCGCTTCCAAAGTTGGCAAATACACTTTCTTCTTTATCCGGCTCTGGATCACCACGCAACACCAACACCCATTTACCTGTTACATCAATTCCTTCATAGTCGTTCCATTGAAGCGAATCCTGGGCTATGTCCAATCCGAAACCGGCAAAAACCACTTCAGCATCGAGCGTTCCGTTCGAGGTAAATGGCATCAACTGAAAAGTACTATCAAAAATGCCGGTTGCTTCTCCTACCGAAAAGACGTTTGCCGATCCCGGTTCTACACTTACCGTCACATCAAAATACTGAAACCCATTGTCTCCAAGCAATTGTAAGCCATTCGCCACAAATTGATCACGAATGTAATCAGCAGCCACTTTTGCCTCAGGTGTGCCCGGCTTTCTACCTTTCAACGAGTCGGAAGCCAGAAAATAGACGTGCTGTTTCAGATCAGAGATCGTAATATCGGTGGTGGTTTGAGCTTTTGTCACAGGCATCAAGGCCATCAGGACAAAGACCCACCCGATTAATTTGAGGTTATTCTTCATGATACTTTATTATAATTTCGGTGGCAAAGGTAATATTTTACCGAAAGAGATTGAAATCATAGAGATTATCCCCGGGACAAGAGCAAAGCCTTCCTATGGTTTATGACTTACTTTGGCGCTTTTTTCAGCAGGTACAATCCAATAAACAGGAAAATAATGTTGGGAATCCAGGAGGCAATGGCTGGTGAAAGATCGCCAAAGGCAGAAAATACGGTACTTACCTGCATGAGCAGGATATAGGAAAAAGTAAGCCCAATACCTGCACCCAGGTGCATTCCAATACCTCCCCTCACCTTCCTGCTCGACAGCGCCACTCCAATGATGGTTAAAATGATGATGGCAACCGGTCCGGCCAGGCGTTTGTGTTTCTCAATTTCAAAATTCTTATAGCCAATCGATCCTTTTTCCTTTTCGGCAGCAATAAATGCATTTAGCTCATAGAGGTTCATTTCTTCATAAACCTCTTTCACCTTATATAAATCGCTGGCTTTCAAAGCCAGTGTGGTATCCATTATTTCGCCTTTCATTAGGTGCTGGTTACCAACGCTGTCAATGGTTCTGACAAAATAATCCCTGAGTGTCCACTTTCCACTGAGGGTGTCCAGGATGATTTTATCAGCCATGAGCTTAAAAACCAACCGCTGTCCTTCAAATCTTTCGATGGAGAATTTATACCCTGTCAACAAGCTGCGGTTATAGGTTTCAACAAAGGCGAAGGTGTTGGGTTCTATTTGCAAATGCAGGTTTCGGCTCTGGTCACGTACCAGGTTTTCCATGTAGGTGTTTTTAAACACCCTTCTGGTTTGGTTTGTTTTGGGAATCAGAAAGTTACCGAGGTAAAATGAAAAAATCGCCAGGATGACGGCTGACAATAAATAAGGGTATAACAACCGTCGGAAACTAACACCACTGCTCAGAATGGCGATGATCTCGGTATCACCTGCCATTTTCGAGGTGAAAAAAATAACCGATATAAAGGTGAACAGATAGATAAAAAGGTTGATGAAATATGGGATGAAATTGATATAATAATTGATAATAATGGCCTGCAAGGGAGCCTCGTTTTTGATAAAGCTGTCGATATTTTCGCTTATGTCAAATATAATGACGATGAGTATCAACAAGGTGATTGCATAGAAGAAAGTCCCCATGAACTTTTTGATGATATACCTGTCGATAATTTTCAGCATGTTTTAACCTCCATTCAATTAAAGTCGATTCGTCACCTGCGTAACCATCTGGTTTTTCCATGTGGTAAAATCACCGGCCACGATGTGCTCACGGGCCTGGCGAACCAGCCAGAGATAAAAAGCCAGGTTGTGCTGACTGGCTATCATGGCGCCAAGGATTTCCTTTGATATAATCAGGTGTCGAAGGTACGCTTTCGTATACTGGCTGTCGACCAACGAAACCCCATTGATGTCCAACGGGCTAAAGTCGGCTTTCCACTTTTCATTTTTAATATTGATAATTCCTTCACTGGTAAACAGCATCCCATTTCTTCCATTCCGTGTGGGCATCACACAATCAAACATATCCACGCCAAGGGCAATACTTTCGAGGATATTTGCCGGGGTACCCACTCCCATCAGATAACGTGGTTTATCAAAAGGAAGTATCCGACACACCAAATCTGTCATTTCGTACATTTCCTCGACCGGTTCTCCAACCGACAACCCGCCTATGGCATTTCCGTCGGCACCTTTAGAAGCGATGTACTCAGCTGATTTCACGCGTAGTTCCTTGTATGTACTCCCCTGAACGATAGGGAACAAACTCTGTTGGTATCCGTATACCGGAGGTGTGTTGATAAAACGATCAATACAACGATCGAGCCAGTGGTGTGTAATTTGCAGCGATGAAGCCGCGTATTGATAGTCGCACGGGAAAGGGGTACATTCATCAAAAGCCATCATGATATCGGCTCCAATGGTTCTTTCTATATCCATCACCCTTTCAGGTGTAAAGTTGTGCTTCGACCCATCGATATGCGACTGAAAAACCACCCCTTCTTTTGTCAGCTTTCGCCTTTCGGCAAGTGAATACACCTGGTAACCGCCACTATCGGTCAAAATAGGGCCATCCCACCCATTAAACTTGTGCAATCCACCCGCTTGTTGGAGAATATCGAGCCCCGGTCGCAAATACAAGTGGTAGGTATTTCCAAGTATGATTTCGGCCTTCACATCTTCCTTCACATCCTGAATATGCAAGCCTTTTACCGAACCGGCCGTACCAACAGGCATAAAAATAGGGGTTCTGATCGCCCCATGATCTGTTGTTATTTCGCCCGCCCTGGCTGCACTTTTTGGGTCTGTTGAGAAGATTTTAAACTGCATTCAAGAAAATTTTGCGCAAAGATAGGTGAATTCACCTAAGTTGAATAAATTTGGGACTTTATACGACTATGTCAATATTCTCTGAAATTTCGATCACATCTCTTGTTTTGCTTGGCTTGTTAGGACTTGCAACACTCATTCAATTAATCTATTACTGGGTAATTTTCGCGCGACTTGCTTTTTATCGCAATTCGGTGGTAGTACCTTCCGGTGGTAACAAACTTCCCGGTGTATCCGTTGTGATGTCGGCCAGAAACGAATATCACCACCTGGTAAAAAATCTGCCGGAGTTACTTCAGCAAGATTATCCCGATTTTGAAGTGGTGGTAGTAAACCACACTTCCTCTGACGAAACGGCCTCACTTCTCAAGGAGCTGACGCCTTTTTATCCTCATCTTAAAGTAGTTAGTATTGAACAAGAACTTAATTTTTTTAAAGGAAAAAAATTTCCGTTGTCCATTGGAATCAAATCCGCGAAAAACGAATTGTTATTGCTCACCGATGCCGATTGTGTGCCGGCTTCTAATCAATGGATTAAAAAAATGGTGGAACCTTACGACTCAAAAACAGACATCGTATTGGGATATGGCCCTTACGAGCCGCGAAAAGGACTGCTTAATTTACTCATCCGGTACGACACCTTTGTGGTAGCCATGCAATATCTTTCGTATGCTTTGGCCGGGATACCCTATATGGGGGTTGGCAGAAACCTAAGCTATAGAAAGTCGATGTTTATCAGGAACAAAGGATTTACTTCGCATTATAAAATCAGTTCCGGTGATGATGATTTGTTTATCAATCAAGTGGCCAATAAACGCAATACCCAAATCAACATTGACCCTGATAGTTTTGTTTATTCCGCTCCAAAAACCACTTTTAACGCTTATTTCAGGCAAAAACGGCGCCACCTGACCACAGGAAAATATTACAAAACAACCTTTAAGTGGTTGTTGGGGTTATTTAGTTTTACACAATTGCTTTTTTGGGTAGTGTTTATTTTAATGTTAAGCCTTAATATTCAACCCATCCTGGTGTTGTCTTTGTTTTTGCTCAAGCTGATAACAACCATCATCGTACAAAAAAATACAGCCGGCCGACTTGGTGAGCATCATTTATTATTATTTTCGCTGGCAATTGAACCAATTTATGTGTTTCTGATCCCGTTGATTACATTTATCAGTTCAATAAACCAGCCAAAAGCATGGAAGTAACTGTACAACTCACCGAAAAAGGTCAACGCGACTACCAACTGATCAGAAGGGCGCTTGAAAAAGACGATCAATACGCCTATGCTGAGTTGCTTCATCATTATCGTGACAGCTTGTATTTTATGATGCTAAAAATGACCAATGATCCAACCGATGCGGATGACCTCACCATGGAAGCATTTGGCAAAGCATTTAAAAATCTCTATCAATACACCTCTGAATATGCTTTCAGCACCTGGTTATTTAAAATTGCCACCAACAACTGCATTGATTTTATGCGCAAGAAGCGCAAAAAAGAAATGACCATTTCTGTTGGCCCGGAAACCGACACCATGCAAAACTCGGCGCAGGACTACGGTCCTGATCCTGAAGAGCAATTCATTATCAACCAAAAAATTACGCTTATCCGTGAGGTTGTCCAGAAATTAAAACCCCACTACAAAAAACTCATTGAGCTGCGTTATTTCAAGGAATACTCCTACGAAGAAATTGTTGAAGAACTTGGCCTGCCGCTGGGAACGGTAAAAGCTCAGTTGTTCAGGTCGCGCGAGTTTTTATTTAATGTGATGAAGAACGCCCAGGAAAAGATTTAGGAAGTCAGAAGCCAGAAGTCAGAAGCCAGAAGTCAGACCCCGATAGTCATCGGGGGAAGCAAAAGCGGGACAAGCGGGAAGTCGGATTCAATCGCGAAAAGTACTGCTTTTATTTTGTGGAAAAAATTCAAGTAATGACACCATCACCTTTCAATTGCCTTGCCGGTTTGGGCTAGGGCCAGGTGAAGTGGTCTAAAAAAACTGGACAGAAAATTATTAGTTTTATAATTTTCCCCTCTCGTCCCCGTTTGAGCCTAGCAGTAACGATCTTGCCTACCTTCGGTAGGTAAACCTACCTTCATGCCTTTCGGCAGATAAATCGGTAGGTGAACCTACCTTCATGCCTCCATGCCTCCATGCCTTCATGCCTCCATGCCTCCATGCCTCCATGCCTCCATGCCTCCATGCCTCCATGCCTTCGGCAGGTAAATCGGTAGGTATATCGGTAGATAAATCGGTAGATTCACCTGCCGTAGGCAGGTAAATCTGCCGCCCTTTAGGCAGGGATGCTTACCCTATCTCAGTTAGTTTCATGCCTCCTACCTACGCGGTAGGTAAACAGGCAGACAAGTGCAATGCGTTCGCTCCCTAAAAAACCTACAATTAGTGATTTCCCTGATATTGATTTTTAAGTAATTTTGCTCGTATGAAAATAATTGACAGGGATAATAAGATCGCATTTGCTGAATTGGAACTGATGGCAGAAAACATGTTCGGTGATTTGATAAAAGCAGTTGTTGATATTGAAAATGAAATAATGGCACTGGATGCAGAGTTACATGCTGACGAGGAAAAGGAACTTTTAGTCAGGGGCTCCAGGCAAGAAAACTTATGGGGGATCAACCTTTATCCTGAAGAAATCGGAGATGACTTTATCGAATTCGATTCGATGATAAACCTGCGCCCCTCGTGGGGCAATAAAAGCAGGGGTGTTGATGATAAACAAACTCAAGCCAAAATCATCAATATCGTAAACTTCTTGGTTGAGCGATAATAACAAAAGTGTTTTTTACCATTAAAAAATCAAGCGAGATGAAACCGGATTTTTACCATAAAAATTTATCAACGGGCGAATGGGAGACATTAAGTTTTGCTAAGCAAATGGCAAATATTGGTTCTGAGGTAGAAAGATCAATAAAATGGAAATCAAAAAACCACCCTGAACGCAGCCAATTGGCTTTTTTCAGAGCAATCGAACTGATGGATTTTACTATTTCAGATAAAAAAAACTTACAACGACTGGGGGAATTGTGTAGAACCAGGGAAGTGCTGGTAGATTATTTTTTTGCCGACAACCAATATGGTTCAACGGACCTTGCATGGCAAAAATACTTTAGAGCCTTTAACTGGATGGCTAATTTGCCCGAACAGCAGGATCGCCAATCGTAGCTCAACCAATCAAAATTTTAGGTTTACCAGGAGATGTCTCCCCTCTGACTTATTAAATAAAATTTTCAAGCCCCCAGTTACGTTCCGATGGTTATCGGAAGGGGGGGCGGGGTTACGCGGTTGTGTTTTTTACTTTTTTAATATCTTGTCGGCTGTTGAATAAATAAACTAAGTTTATTCTCGTTTCTGATATTTCGTAGAAAATGGTAGTCTGTTTGCTTAATACAGCTTTTCTTAGTCTTGGGTTATAATCTGATTTTGGAAATAATTTCGGGTTACTGGTTATCAGGTTAAGTTGTTTACTCAGCTGGTTTTTAAATTTGTCCACTTCTCGCTGTGTCCATCGATTTTGTAGATAATCTAATATCGACTCGAGATTATTGATGGCTTCATCTGACCAGAATAATTTATAATGATAAGCCATATTTATGCGCTATTTCGGAATGAGGAGTTACTTTTCCTAAATCAATATCACTTAGTCCCCTTTCAATTCCCATTTTTTGTTCATTTGTCAAATCAAACCACCAATCTTGATTATCCTTACGTGATTCTTTTACAATTTTCAGAAAATCAAGGGTGTCATCATCATCGAGCTGTGTTAACCACTCAATCAGTTCAAGTTTTATTGCATCGTGTCCCATATCATTTCGTTTTTTCAAAAGTACAAAAAAAAGAATCGTACTGACGTTTCTTTTGCTGTACAGCTACGCATTTTAAACACTCACTTGAACTCGTTTTGCAGTGGTAAGGATCTTGCCTACCTTCGGCAGGTAAATCTACCGCCCTTTAGGCAGGGAAAATCCTGATCCAATCGTGTTTTATACTAATTTTGCTACTTTCAAATCAAACCTTATCAGGTCATGAACGAATTTCAGGAAGCAATTTTAAAGGGGATTCCAACCAAATTGCCCGCAAAAAAACCACTTGATCCCAATGTAAGTCACGCGCCAAAACGAAAGGATATTTTAACTCGCGCTGAAAAACAACTGGCCCTGATGAATGCATTGCGGTATTTTCCCAAAGAAAACCACGACCTGCTGGCCCCGGAGTTTTTGGAAGAATTAAATACCTACGGAAGAATTTACATGTACCGGTTACGGCCTGATTATATAATGTTTGCCCATAACATCGAAGAATATCCGCATCACAGCAAACAGGCTGCCGCCATCATGCTGATGATTCAAAATAACCTGGATCCTGCAGTGGCACAACATCCCCACGAACTTATTACCTATGGCGGTAATGGAGCGGTTTTTCAAAATTGGGCGCAATACCTGCTCACCATGCAATACCTCGCCACCATGACCAACGAACAAACCCTGGCCATGTATTCGGGCCATCCCATGGGCTTGTTTCCCTCACATACTGAGGCTCCTCGTGTGGTGGTAACCAATGGCATGGTCATTCCAAACTACTCGAAACCTGATGATTGGGAGCGAATGAATGCGCTGGGCGTTTCACAGTATGGCCAAATGACGGCAGGGTCGTATATGTATATCGGTCCTCAAGGGATTGTTCATGGCACCACCATCACCGTAATGAATGCGGCCAGAAAAGTGGCTGCTCCCGGAGAAAATCCTTTTGCAGGGAAGCTTTTCGTTACTTCCGGCCTTGGCGGGATGTCGGGTGCACAGCCCAAAGCCGGCAACATTTCAGGTGTGATAACGGTAGCCGCCGAAATCAACCCCAAAGCATCCCGGAAACGGCACAAACAAGGTTGGGTGGATGAACTTTTCAGCGACCAGGATAAACTGGTGATACGGGTACGTGAAGCAAAAGAGAAAAAAGAAGTGGTTTCCATTGCTTATGAAGGCAATGTGGTAGATGTGTGGGAAAAATTCTACCAGGAAAACATAAAAATTGATCTTGGTTCAGATCAAACCTCCCTACACAATCCCTGGGCAGGCGGTTACTATCCTGTCGGGCTGACTTTTGAGGAAGCCAATCGCATGATGGCTGACAATCCGGCACTCTTCAAAGAAGAGGTGCATGCCTCACTTCGCCGACAGGCCGACGCCATAAACAAACATGCGGACAGAGGAACTTATTTCTTTGATTATGGGAATGCCTTTTTGCTGGAGGCATCGCGTGCCGGAGCGGATGTGATGTCAGTAGATGGACTTACTTTTAAATATCCCTCTTACGTTCAGGACATTATGGGACCCCTGTTTTTTGATTATGGGTTTGGTCCTTTCCGTTGGGTCTGCACATCCGGGAAACCGGAAGACCTTGAAACTACGGATCAACTTGCCTGTGAAGTATTGGAAGAACTGATGAAATCGTCACCCGAAGACATCCAAAGTCAGATGGCCGACAACGTACAATGGATTAAAGGAGCCAAACAAAATAAACTGGTGGTAGGGTCGCAGGCAAGGATTTTGTATGCCGATTCCATTGGGCGTATCCGCATAGCCGAAGCCTTCAACAAGGCCATTGCTGATGGGAAAATATCAAGTCCTGTTGTATTGGGCCGCGATCACCACGATGTAAGTGGTACGGATTCACCTTTCAGGGAAACCTCCAATATTTACGATGGATCAAGCTTTACGGCCGACATGGCCATTCAGAATGTGATAGGCGACTCCTTTCGGGGTGCCACCTGGGTCTCCATTCACAACGGCGGCGGCGTAGGTTGGGGCGAAGTAATCAACGGGGGATTTGGAATGTTGCTCGACGGAAGCAAGGAAGCCGATAAACGACTTAAGAACATGTTGTTCTGGGATGTCAACAACGGTATCTCACGCCGCAGCTGGGCCCGCAACGAGGGCGCTGTAAAAGCCATTTCACGGGCCATGGACGAAAACCCTAATCTTAAAGTGACATTGCCCAATATTGTTGATAAGGAGCTGTTAAACAGATTGTTTTAGGATAAATCCAATTGCTGATTTTCACAAGTGAAATGGATAAAGTTATTCCCATAAGAGCCGGAGTTGGAAATTGTTACCTGATCATTCATGCCACTGGATATTATTTGGTCGACACAGGAAGTCCGGGTTATGGGGAAAAAATCATTAAAAGCATAACTTCCAGAGGACTGAATATTAAAGAATTACAGTTTATCTTCCTTACCCACACCCATTATGATCATGCTGGTAATGCCCGCTTTTTGAAAGAAGTGAGTGGTGCCCCATTGATAGTCCATAACAGTGAAGCCGGGTTTCTGAAAAATGGTTGGCATGAAGTTCCATATGGAACCAACCCAGTGTTTAAAATGATTTCCATGCTTGGAAGAAAATTTAGTCCTTCACATGCCCGATTTGAAGCAGCAGAACCAGATATTTTATTTAATAATCAGTTTTCTACCATTGAGTTGGGTGCGCCAGCCACCATTGTACATACACCGGGACACACGTTGGGCTCGTCCACATTGATTTTCGGGAAACAGGCCTTCGTTGGCGATAGCATGGTAAACATGGCAGGAAGGATTTGGCCGCCTTTTGCCAATAATGAAACTGAATTGTTAAAAAGCTGGAAACTTTTGGCAGCGATGGATGTTGATTTTTTCTATCCGGCACATGGAAAACGACTTAAGAAAACGCTTTTTTTGGAGGCATTATCAAAAAAAACTGGGTAATGGCAGAAATCTATTTATCCTCATCACGCACAATTACGTAAATATCCTCATTGCTTTTCTTCATGTAATATTTTTCTCGCGCATACTTCTCGAGGCTGACGGAATCATTCTCCAGGGTTTTTATGGCTTTCTCAGTTTGTGATATTTCGTTCAGGTAATACTCTTTTTGATTGTTCAGTCCACTTAAAGTGTCGCTCAGGCGATATTGCTCCAACATGCTTTCCTGATCAAAAAAAAGCACCCAAACAGCGAAAATCAATCCTGTATAGAAATATTTGTTACGAAGAATTCTTCTATTGAACATACCCGGGCATTTTGGCAAAGATAGGCAGCCTTTGTCCTGATCGATACATTTGGATGTTTTTTTTTAAACTACTCTTTGTTGATGGAACAAAATAGCAAATCGGTTTCCATATCACCTGTCAACTTTCAACCATTCGGACATGTTGCTTCATGACTGAATATTATGGGTTATAAAAAGAGGTGTCTGGAGAAATAATTATCTTTACAGAAAAAAGGTCATGAAAATTGCATTGTTCTCTATACTGGTACTTACCGGGCTTGCTGCTTGCACAAATAATGAAAAGAAACCTGTTAATTTTCCAAGCCACGCCTATATTCCAACCAATTTGTTAAAGGAAAATGCCGATACTTCCCACTTGGTTTATGTACCCATTTATTCCGACATCTATCATCAAGATGGCTCAAAACGCATTTTACTTACGGCAACCCTGAGCATTCGAAACACCGATCTCCACGACACATTGTATTTATTCCACATCGATTATTACAATTCAAAAGGCGAACAGATCAAGAACTATTTGAAAAAACCTTTACAGGTAAAACCCATGGAATCCCTTGAATTTATAGTGGAAGAAAAAGAGAAGCAGGGCGGTGCAGGAGCCAATTTCCTGGTTCATTACGGGGGTAGCAGCCAATTGAATCATCCTGTGATTCAAGCTGTGATGATTGGCACATCAGGACAACAGGGATTGTCGTTTACCACGGATGCTGTGGATATTCATCCATGATGACCAACCAGTGCAATTAAAACAAAATAGGTTATCCTATCATCTCCCCTGCTGATTTTTAATCTCTGGTTTTTGAAATCCCCTTTTTACAATATAACAGTTGCTTAAACTTGAGGTTTTTTTGGGTGCAGTCGGCTAAAGCCAGACTGCAATGGATTGATTCTATTCAGTTTTATTCATCTACTATGAACTTGTTAAAAGTACATCCATTGCAGCCGGATTTATCCGACTGCAAGTCGATCAAATTTATTCCTTCATTTCCAGGTATTTTAATCTCAGGTTTTTGATATCTCCTTTTTACAATATTACAGTTCTATAAACAGAAGTTTTTTTTTGTTGCAGTCGGCTAAAGCCAGACTGCAATGGATTGATTCTATTCAGTTTTATTCATCTACAATGAACATGTTATAAGTACATCCATTGCAGCCGGATTTATCCGACTGCAAATCGATCAGATTTATTCCTTGCATTCCCAGTATTTTAATCTCTGGTTTTTGAAATCTCCTTTTTACAATATTACAGTTGTGTAAACAGAAGTTTTTTTTGTTGCAGTCGGCTAAAGCCAGACTGCAATGGATTGATTCTATTCAGTTTTATTCATCTACTATGAACATGTTAAATGCACATCCATTGCAGCCGGATTAATCCGACTGCAAGCCGACAGGTTTATTCCTTGCATTCCCAGTATTTTAATCTCTGGTTTTTGAAATTCACTGTTTACAATATTACAGTTGCTTAAACTGGAGGTATTTTGGGTGCAGTCGGCTAATGCCAGACTGCAATGGATTGATTCTATTCAGTTTTATTCATCTACTATGAACTTGTTAAAAGTACATCCATTGCAGCCGGATTTATCCGACTGCAAGCCGACAGGTTTATTCCTTGCATTCCCAGTATTTTAATCTCTGGTTTTTGAAATTCACTGTTTACAATATTACAGTTGCTTAAACTGGAGGTTTTTTGGGTGCAGTCGGCTAATGCCAGACTGCAATAGATTGATTCTATTCAGTTTTATTCATCTACTATGAACTTGTTATAAGTACATCCATTGCAGCCGGATTTATCCGACTGCAAGTCGATCAAATTTATTCCTTCATTTCCAGGTATTTTAATCTCTGGTTTTTGAAATTCACTGTTTACAATATTACAGTTGCTTAAACTGGAGGTTTTTTGGGTGCAGTCGGCTAATGCCAGACTGCAATAGATTGATTCTATTCAGTTTTATTCATC
>Ga0209417_1001139_pt1 | contig 51632 bp, 40 predicted proteins | sample RifGroF2_FD_184002 | JGI IMG/M metagenome (GOLD analysis project Ga0209417, IMG submission 184002) | Groundwater microbial communities from Rifle, Colorado, USA - Groundwater F2 (SPAdes) (version 2) | ecosystem: Environmental > Aquatic > Deep subsurface > Groundwater | place: Rifle, Colorado...
CAACGGCATTTCTTGCTGCACAATTAACACCAAAGCTAAAATTATTAGTAACAACTTTTTCTTCATTAACTAAAGGCATCCAAGCATTTTCCATATTAATCACAGGAGATTTAATCTCTTGAGTTTCACTATCAATAAAATCTACAAAACAAAATTTTGTTCTAGAATTTTTATGCTCTCTCACTATTTGCGCTATCGTTCTATACCCACCAAGTAAAGCAATATTTTGCAGCAATGGAACAATTTCGCTCTTTAATTCATTCATTAATTTGTGAGTTACTAGCAGACGCCCAGAGCTATAAGCAGAAGATTTATTTTTAAATGTATCGCTATTTAAATTATCGAGCAATTTATCTAAACCCTCTAGTTTTTTATTTTCACCAACCAAGCTATCTCTTTTTAGAAATTTTTTAATATTTTTTATGGCAAAACACTCTTTCTTACCTTCTTCCAAACAACTATCCTGCAAGTCACTTAAAACCCTTAACATGTCGGCAACTTTTACTAAATTTTCTTGCAACTTACCTGCAGTCTCTCGCAAAAAAGCAATTCTCTTTATCGAATCTCTTAAATTATAATAATTTAAATAATCATTCAATGCTTGCAAGCCTACAACAGCAATTAAAGATATTGTTCCTGAAAAAATAGAATTTGCCAGATCGTTCACAATTAAATTTTTAGTACAAAGCCTTAACATCTCTTTATAAACTATATATTTATCTCCAAATGAAAAACTGCTCATATGAAAAACCCCACGCCAATTATACCCATTTTTATAAACAAATGAATATGGGTTATGGTCTCTAAATGGCGTACAAACTCCATTAATGAAACTTTTTTTCCAACCAGGAAATTCAATATCTATCCCTAATGCGTTAGCTGTCTTGCAAGACATATAACTATTTACAACACTACTCAATCCCATTAAGGCAAGAATATTAACAAATGGTCGCGCATATCCAAATGAATACGAAGCTCCTAAAATAGTCTCATTATTATTTAAATAATTATTTGCTTTTGGTGCAAAATTACTTAAAAGTGAATAATAAAATTCTTTAGAATTTTTATTAAGCTCATCAAACTCATCCCAATAAGAAATTAATTGATCCTGTGCGGCCTGGACAGAATCCATAATTTTATTTAATTCGTAAAAAGCTCTGTCGTCTTCTACCAATGTGCGAATTAACTCTTTTGACCCCTCAGGCGCATGCTTTAATAAATTTTTAAGCCCCCAGATATCAAATTTAGTCTTTTTATACTTATCCCAACTTTCTAAAACTTTATCTAATTCAAGCTCCTGCCACTCATTTTCAGAGATAACCGAACTAAACTCATCAAAAAATTTTACTGAACTCAAAATCTGGTCAACACGCAAAAGATCTAATTTTTCTTTTAACTCTTTATTTATTTTTGTATCTTCTTTTTCTGCTTGCTCAGTTTTTTTATCAAGCAAACTTTTATTATCGGCACCCTTAAGGCCCCCAAAAACTGGATATAAAAAAAGATTTAAATTAAACACTAACAACAAAAACAAAGCTTTTAAATAAGATTTATTTCTAAAATTTTTTTTAAATTTTTTATTATTCTTCACTAATTCTCCTGAAACATTTTTTAATGTCAAAAATTTTTATCAAACAATATTAGACATGTTAACCAAATACCTTAATAAGTCAAACAACAAAAAAATAAAAACTCTCAATTTTTTGTAAAATTTATAAAAAAAATTTGACAAGCCATAATCAATTTACTAGCTTAAGATGAATTTATTTATACAAACTTTAAAAAAAAAGAAGGATTGAAGATGCCTATCAAAAAAAATAAAAAAATTGTTTCGTACATATGCCTTTTTTCGTTATTTTCTAACAATGTTTATTCTATGTTTTCAGAAAAATCTACCCTAAAAGAAGAAGTTATTGAGATAATTGAAAAAGAAGCAACAAATGAAGAAAATACTCAGAAAATAAATTTCGACGATATGTTATTAAACAAATTTCCACTAACAGGTATCGACGAAATATATCAAACACCTACAAAATCAAAATTGATGCTTCAAGAACCTGAAATGCCAGAAGATTTTAAAAAATTTGTGTATAAAGAATTATGTCCAGAACCTTTAAAAGAACTAATAAGAGGCTACAAAAAACTTGGTGCCGACGCATTTAGCCCACAATTTGCTAACACTTTGCCAAAAGTAGTTCTTTTATACGGTCCAAACGGAACTGGTAAGTCAACACTTGGGGTTTTAATTTCTAAAAAACTAAACATCAAACTTATTTTTATTAATTCTGGATTCTTAGGCACTATGTACAGACAATCTGAAGAAGTAAATTTAAGCGAAACAATTGCTCCACTATTAGAGGATGGAACTCCTTGCGTCATTGTTATAGATGAAGCTGATGCTCTTGTTGGAAAAAATGATAAAGATGACAATTCCAACAGAAATAAATCTGCCGCAATTGCACAAATGATGGATATGTCAAAGAAAAAATCAAATTTTATTCTTGTTTGGACAACGAATAACATCGATCAAATAGATGCAAAATTTAGAGATAGAGCTGGTGTTTATGGAAGAATAGAAATTCCACTTCCAAACCAAAACAATAGAGAAAAAGCAATAAAATATTTACAAAAAAAACAAACAGAAGCTTCAAACGATAAAATAAAAACAGTTTATGATGAATCCCCTGAAGCCATTATTTCAATCGCAAAAAAAACTGAAGGCTTGTCTTTTAGAGCTATTGAAGAACTGCATACAAGATCCTTTCTTAAAGCCTTAAATAGGGTGCCAAAAAAAACTAAAGAAGAAGAGAAAGAAAATACTGAACCAATAACAATTATTGTAAATGAAAATGACTATACTACTGTTGGCGAAAAAATAGCAAATGGCGTCGCAGATGATAAAAACAATACATCAAATAAAAATACTATAAAAAACATTAAAGAATATGGGCTTATTGGTTGTGCAATAACTTTTGCATGCGCTGTATTTGGCGGCGGAATTAGTTACATAATATCAAAGCAGTCTTTAGACCATGCAAAAAAAGCCCAAAAAGAAAGTCTTTTCTGGACAAAAATAGGCGTCTATGTATCTACAATTGGAACAACTATAAGCTCTGCGGCCGCCATAATAGCCATAGCTTTAAAAATTGCGAAATAATAAATAAATAATTTATTATATTATTAAAAAATATAATAATAAGGCAAACTACGTGTTTAAAAATAAAATATTTTTTAGTTTTTTATTTATTTCTTCTTTAAATATTTTTGGCATGCACCAGATAGGTAATTCTTATGAATTAAGAATTAACCATAACTCATCATCTAATAATAATCGACCATCTAACAATAATGCTTATACAAAAACTTTTTTTAATGGCAATGGTAACTTTTCTATCAGCCAAAACAATCAACGCTCACATCAAGCAATACAAAACCAAATCGAGCAACAAGCAAATCTAAGAAAAAGTTATCTCGCTTTTGTAATTGAAGCACGCGCTTTTCCTGAAATAGGGGAGATAATAAATACATACCAAAAAAAAGGCGTTCATTGCAATCATCTAAACGAACAAATGAAAAGCCTCTCCGACAAATACAAAAGTTTAATTCTAGAAGATGGTCGCATAAATGAAAATTTTTCTAATCTAAGCGCAAAGGATCTAGTGGCAAGAATTAATGCTCTAGAAAAAGAAAAATATAAACTTGATAATTCTGTTAATGCTTGCGGTCCAAGCATGTGTAAAAAGATCTTTGACAAAGCCAAAAAATCAGAAAAAATAACTGTCTTAAATAAACTTTTAGATAAAAGAAGAGAGTGTGCAAAATGCATGGCTCAAAGCAGTATTATCTCAAGCAAACTTCTACAAGCAAATGTAATTCTAAAAGAGAAAAATTTGCAAAACTTCCAAAAATCAGAAGAGTTTTATGAAAAAATAAATACAGAAAACTCAAAACAAGAAACTATCTCAACTGATGATATTTCACATCAAGAAATGGCCAAAGAACGCGCAAATATCGCAAAAAAAATATGCGCTCAAGTACCTGCTGAGCAATGTAAAGATCGTACTTTTGACACTTCTGGCATCTCTTTAGAATTTTTAAAAACAAACGGCTACAATCAAAACGATATCTCACAATTAAAAGGTGCAAATGATTTACAAGATTTTTTACAAAACAATTTCATAGACCAAATAAAAGAAAATCAGAACTTTAAGCAAGAGCATAGTGATAAAAAGTTTTTATCTTCTCTTACAAGCCTTCATGAAAAATACATACAAAATGGCTTAACTTGCAATAAAGATGGCGATACAACCAAAGCAATGACCTACTCTGATTTATGCTGGCGCACTGCAAAAGGTATAAAAACTTTTGCCAAAACTCTAGCAAACTTGGGTGATGTTTCTCTTGAAACCATACATACTTTAGACGAAATTACTTACGATGCAACAAAAACATTCTTAGACGCGGCTGATAAGTGGACAAGGGATTTCTTTACACATTCAGATGAACATATTGTTCAACTAATAGAAGGCGCCCTTGACGGGGCAATAACCTTTGCAAAAATTATAAACAAAGGGCTTGAAGCTATTATTTGTTATCCAGAACAAACAATAAAAAAATGCTTAGGTATTGCATATGTGCTTACTAATAAAGCAACTGCAATTACCACTAAATGCATAAATTTTTGCGATGAATCTTTAAATAATCCTGTCGCAGCAAAAGAAAAAATACAAACATTAAAACATGATGTTTTACAATTTATAGATGATGTTGGCGACAATTTAAGCGAAACTAATAAACTAGCAATAACACACGCTCTTGGCGAATTTATAGCATCAGGATATTTAACTGGCGAAGCTATTAAATTTGCAGGAGAATTCTTAAAAATTATTGGCACAGAAATATTTGATAGTTTTAAGGCATTTATAAAAGAAGTTTTAGAAATTAAATCACCCGCTCCTGTTGTTGTAACAACAAATGGTCTTATTATGCCCATGGAAGGCTTTAAAAATACTGTGCAAAATGGCGCAAAAGTTGCAGAAAATACTCTTATTGATGGCGAACGAATAGCTATAGATGAAATCAAAAAAACCTACAATATCGCAAAAACTATTGCAACTGAAGGTGAACAGATAATTGAATATGATGGCATAGAAAGCGCTTTGGTTAAACCCCTTGGAAAAGGATCTACCGGAAGAACAGTTGCTAATAATTTAGAAGAACAATTGGCAATGAAAGAAGTAATGTCAAATCCATTGCCGGATATTACAAAAGAAGGATGTAAAAAACTATCCGATGAAGGCCTTAAAATGACTGACAAAAGATGGCCAGAAAGCGACGGGTGGGAAAAAATTTCAAGAGAAATTAATACTTTCAGACCTGGAGGCGAAAAAATCAGAATTGAAATACACTACGTATGGAATGAACGATTAAATATTTACGATGATTTTAAATTTAAAGATAAAATAGGACAAATAATAAATGAAAGTTAAGCGTTTATCAATTACAGATGGTGGCAATATAGCTGTAGGCAAAATTTGTAATGTGTATGCAATGTTATTATGGAAAGGATCATTAAAATATCTTCTAGGAGATGGTCCATACTGGTATTCTGCCGAACAATTTGAAATTGTTAACCCAACTTTACCATTGATTTGGTATTTTACTTTTAAAGAATACGAAAACGTTAAAAATAATTGTTTTTATACGGCTATATGGGGCTACAAAGAGCTTGTTTATGATAAAAATCACAATCAAGATTTAATGGAACGAGAGCCAGAAGCTCTAGAAATTTTTTTAAAACGAAAAGAAGAAATTGACGAATTTGAAAATCCAGAAATAAAAAAACCAATTTCTGAAAATTCTTATTATTAAAATCATAAAGGATATAAATGAAAGTAAAATGCATTGCGAATACCATCGCAGGTTTATCACAAAAAACAATTGAATTAGGATATTCAAGCGAAACTAAATTTAAGATTCAAGTCGGAGAAACATATACAGTTTATGGCATGTCTATGTGGAAAAATTCACTAGATTATTTAATCTCAGAAAAAGAAACAAATAATCCTGCTTGGTACCCAGCTGAACTGTTTGAAGTAATTTACAATCTATTACCAATTATATGGTATTTCAATTTCGAACGATACAAAAATTATAAAGGCGAAGATTCTGAAAAAGCTTTTTGGGGATACAAAGAAATGATCGCAGATCCAGAGCATTACGCAAATCTAGTAGAAGGCAAACAAGAAGCTATTGATATTTTCAATAAAAGAAAACGCCAAATAGATGAATACGAAGATATGCGTTAATTACAACATAAAATTTTCAACTCAAAGACATTAGTAACAAATCTTAAATATCATGCATCATGGCAAATATAAGGCAATCGTATATGTTTAAAAATAAAGTATTTTTTAGTTTTTTATTTTTCTATTCATCAAATATTTTTTGCATGCAACTTACAGACAGCTGCTATAAATCAAAAGTCAACTATAATCACACTCATAATGCAAATCAACTAACACCACTACAAATCGAACAAAAAGCAAGCTTTCAAAAATCTTATAATGCTTTAAAAATTGAAGCACGCATTTTTCCCCAAATAGGACAAATCATAAATGCATACCAACAAAAAAACATAAATCCTAATTATCTAAACGAACAAACTAAAAACCTCTCTGATAAATACAAAAATTTAATTCTAGAAGATGGCCGCATGAATGAAAATTTTTATAATCTAAGCGCCAAAAATCTAGTTGCGAGAATCAATGCTCTAGAAAAAGAAAAATATAAACTTGATAATTCCATTAATGCTTTCGGTCCAAGCATGTGTAAAGAGATATTTGACCAAACCCCACAATCAGAAAAACTAACTGTCTTAACTAAACTTTTAGATCAAAGGAGAGAGTGTGCTAACTTAATGGCTCAAAGCAGCATTATCGAAGACAAACTTCGCCAAGCAAATGACATTTTAAAAGAAAAAAATACACAAATTTTACAAACAAAAGAAAATCAAGACTTTAAGCAAAAGCCTGTAGAGATAAAATCTTTACCCTCTTTTAAAGTTCTTGAGCTTATTAAATTAACAAACAAAATATTTAATAACGTAGAAGCTACAACAAATAACAAACTCACAAACAAAACAATAAAAAAAGTCGAAAAATATATAATAAAAAATGTTTATTATATACACAGAATAAATAAATACTTTCTTGATAAATTTAGTAAATATAAAAATGTAGCCCTAAAATACTTAGATCCTAACGGTAATCCTGAAAATAGGATCTAATATTTGGATTTTAATAGAAATATTAACTAAATAAATAAAACTGTAACAAAAACTTTTAACTAAAGGATACTAAAATGAAACATAAAAAAATAATTTTTTTAACAGCAATAATTCTTTCAAGCTTATTTAATACGCAAATAAGTGCTGATACTAATAATGATTTAGATTGTTGCCCTTGTTGTTCATGCTGTAACGATTTTTCTGAGTGCGATTATAACCCGTCTACAAATGAAGAAAATTATAAAACTGAACTTTCAGACGAAGAAACGCCTAACCAAATAAATTTAGATGATATTTTATTAAAAAAATTTCCATGGTCAAATATCGCAGAAACATATCAAACACCAACAAAATCAAAATTGATGCTTCAAGATCCTGAAATGCCAGAAAATTTTAAAAAATTTATCTACAAAGAATTATGTCCACAGTCGTTAAAAGATCTAATAATAGGCCACAAAAGACTTGGGCAAAAAACGCTAAGTAACAATTTTGCAAGACACCTGCCAAGAGTAGTTGTTTTGCATGGTCCAAACGGAACTGGCAAATCAACTCTTGGAGTCTTGATTGCAAAAAAACTGAACTATAAACTTATTTTTATTAATTCTGGATTTTTAGGCACTATGTATAAACAATCTGAAGAAGTAAATTTGAGCGAAGAGATCGCCCCCTTACTAGAAGATGGGACCCCGTGCGTTATAATTATTGATGAAGCCGATGCTTTAGTTGGAAAAAACGATAACAAAGACAATCTCAATAGAAATAAATCTGCTGCTATCGCACAAATGATGGACATGATAGAAAAAAAACCAAATTTTATTCTTGTTTGGACAACGAATAATATCGATCAAATAGATGCAAAATTTAAAGATAGAATTGGTTTTTGCAAAAGAATAGAAGTTAAACTGCCAAACCAACCACAAAGAGAAAAAATTATAAAATATTTAATAACAGATAAAAAAGAAACTTCAAGCGATAATATAAAAATAGCTTGTGAAAATTCATTTAATGACTTTTCTTATATTGCAAAAATAACTAATGGTTTTTCTATTAGATCACTTGAAGAACTTGTAGCCGAATCTTTTCTTAAAGCAATAATAAGATTACCAAAAAAAACTACTGAAGATTCTGAAAAAAACGCCCCTACAAATATTATTTTAAGAAAAAAAGATTTCATCGAAACAAGCAAAAAAATACAAACCGGTATATCAGTAGATAAAAATGCTGAATCAAATAAAAGCATGCTAAAAAATATTAAAGAATATGGACTTGCTGGTTGCGCAATAACTATTGCTTGCACAGCTTTGGGGGGCGGCATTAGTTACCTAATATCTAAAAGTGCTCTAGAACAAGCCTACATAGCCGCAGAACAAAATCGTAAATCTTCAATCGCATCTATCAGCATAAGTGCCTTGGGAATTGCTATAAGCGCAACTCTTACAGCAATAGGTTTAATTTATAAATAAACAAATATAATCAGTCCCGTGACTTTAATAAGATAAAAAGACTTGCTTTATAATTTTTTTTATTTAAAATTATATAATATATTGAAATTTTGACTTTAAAGATTTGGAGAGGTGGCAGAGTGGTCGAATGCGGCGGTCTTGAAAACCGTTAGCCTGAATAAGGCTCAAGGGTTCGAATCCCTTCCTCTCCTTTAAAATTAGAAACCCGGCTTGAAAAACAAGCCGGGTTTTTGTATTTCTTATCTAATTGCATTTTAAAACAAACGATAATATAAAATCTACTTAATAAAGAAGCTTGATCCAACAGCGTAAGATCTTCCGTCTTTTTCAACCTTCATGACATAAACTGTTTTCAATCTACCACGATCTCTATAGATAACTGTCCCAGAACCATCTTTGGCCGTATTAATTATAAGCTTTACATATTGACGACCATCATCATCTTTTGCTGTAAGCATATCTTTCCATACCATATTATAATCAGAGCCATAAACCAAACATAAACCTGAAAAATCATAAACAAATATTTCTAAATCGCCTTTTACAAACTTACCACTTCGTTTAATAAATTCTCCAAATGCTTTTTCGGGGCCCAAATCTCTTATAGATCCAGCTGCATCCTTTACAATAAGCTGCATAGTCTCAGGCTTTGATGTTGGAAATATTCCACATCCAATAACATACTTTTCACCCGCAACAACTATTTCTTCAACATACCTAAACATGTAACTATTCTTAACTTTATAGTCTACCCAACCGCCACCAGCTTTGGCCTTATCAATCATTTGTCTTATTGGATATTTTCCAGTCTCATCTTTTACATTCCATTGATTAATTCCTATATAATCATAATTTGCACCATGAGCTATACATTTTCCTTTAATATCATAAACAACTAAAAACAAATCTCCGTTTCTATAATCTTTCTTAGTTCTTTCGGAAAATTCTTTACTTGCTGCCGCTGCACCATTTTTTGCCATATATGCATAGCCCTTTTTTACAAGCTCAACAACGGCCTTACGATCTGTATCTGGGTAATAACCGCAAGCAATAAAATATTTATTTCCATCCCTATCTATAACTTTCTCGGCATATGTTAGCTTTTTTGCACCTTTAGAAATGTACTCAGTCCAAATTCCGATATCTTTTGTCTGTAATTCTTCTATAATTTCTCTATTTATAAACCGTCCTGCAGAATCTTTATAATCAATTGCACTTGTCCCAATAATTCCAGGAATATCTCCCTGAGCAACTATCTTACCTTTAAAATCTAATGCGAAAAGATACAAATCTCCGTTAATAAAACGACCCAAAGAATAACTAAATTCACTAAAAACGGCTTGTGTTGATCCTCCAGACTTCATTACATTATTAAAAGTTTCAACCGCATTTCTAACTAAAGAAACAGTAGCATCTTTTTTTGATAATGGATAAAAACCAGAACCTATAGCATATTTTTTGCCATCCTTCTGGGCGCCTTTAACATAAACAATTTTTGTAGCATTATCTTTTTGATAATTTATCCATCCACTACCAGTCTTAGCTTTATCAATAATCATTTTTATAACAGGGTTACCAAGAATATCTTTATAATTTGTTCTATCTTGCCATATCAAATAACGATCTTGACCATGCGCTAAACAAACATTATTAAAATCGTAAACAAATAAATGCAATTCGCCGTCAATAAATTCTTTTGAATAACTAAATGCATTCATTGATTTGCCAAAATCATTTTTTTCAAAATATTGTACTGCTTTATCAACTAAATTTTTCACGTCAACTTTTCTTGAATCAGAGTATGCCTTTTCATCAAAACCTTCAACTCCAACAGAGTCATTCATTCCAGAAACAACAGCTTTTGCAGCTGGCGCCAAAGCAATAAAATTATAAAAAACAGTTAAAACAAAAACAATTACAAAATTATATTTTAAATATCTATTCATATCAAACCTCTAAAAAAATTTATTAAAATTTTATTCGCTTCTTCTGCCGGTAAATCTTAATAAAAATAAAAATAAATTAATAAAATCTAAATATAAAGTAAGCGCACCTAAAATTGCAATCTTATTTCGCACTTCGCCCGTAAACATTAACTTTCTTGCTAGCGCCTTTATTTGCTGTGAATCATAAGCTGTTAATAATGTAAAAATAATCACTCCAGCTACTGAATATACATAATCAAGCATCGCACTTTTTAGAAAAATATTAACAAAACCTGTTAATATTAAACCTATTAAAGCCATAAAAGCAAAGCTACCAACAGATGTTAAATCTGCTTTTGTAAAATATCCGTACAAACAGGTTACTGCAAACATACCTGATGTTATCAAAAAAGTAGAATAAATCGAGCTAGCTGTATAAACCTGAAATATAAAAGATAAAGTTATCCCAACCATTGCAGCATAAAAAGCAAACATCATGAATGCAACAGGAAAAGACATTTTTAAAACAAAACCTGACAATGCTATTACCAAAACAAATTGCAATATTATCAACCCAAATAACAACCATGGATTTTTTAATACAGGTTCAGCAATAGCTGGATTTTTAAAAATATAAAAAGATATTCCTGCTGTAATAGCAAGACCAATAGACATCCAACCATAAACTTTATAAATAAAATTTACAACCGAATGTTCACCCTGCTCAGATTGATACCCTCGAAAGTCCATAAAAATCTCCTTCTTTATAAAAATAAAATACACTATAAAAACTCTTTTATTACTCTATAATTATTGCCTTTGTATATCAATAATTTATAAAATTCAACTAATTTATTGCACAATTACTATAATTTTTAGTAAAAAATATAGTACTTATTGAACGTATAAAAATAATTTTAAAAAAATTAAGAAGGGCTAATATGAAAAAAAAATTTATTATCTCCCTAATCTTTACTTCAACCATTTTATTTCTCGCAAACTGGGCAAAACAAAGTAGCGATATTTCTGGTAACCATAAACACAGAATAAATTTTTACGGAACAATAATAACCATAGGTAATCAAGACCAAGAAAAAGAAATTGAGAACATATCTATAGATAATATTTTCAAACAAATACCTGTTTATGTTACGCCAACAACATTTACTCAAGACATAGATCCAAAGTCTCATATACTAAAATCCAACCCTAGGGACCTACTAGAAGACGTTAGGCTTGATCTTTCTGAAATAAAATCTATAGAAACAAAACGAGAAAATAATAATCCAGTAATATGGGAATTCAGAGATAAAAAATATGGACAACCAGATAAAATAACTAATGAATTTATAGAAATAATTGTAATATCAAATGATAAAACAAAAAACAGTTACTTAATAGAGCTAAGAAAAAACATACATTTTGATATAAAAAATCCTGCTGGACCAATAGAATCAAAAGTTAATTTTAAAGGTCTTTCAAAGCTATCAATAGAAGGCTATAAAGATAGAGAATTTGAGAAAAAAAATAAAATAAAAGAAGAAAAGACTCAAGAAAGTTTCGAGGTAAACAACAAAAAATTATAGTAAAATATAACAAAATAAAATATTGCATGCATATTTTTTTAATAAAGATACACATGCAATATTTTATTTTCCGGCTTATTTATGGTAACTTATTAATATATCACAATTTAAAAAATACAAAGTTATAACTTATAATTATTTGGGAGAAAATATGGCTGTTTTAATAATCACAAATGAAAATCACAAAATCGAAATCGAAGATTCAAAAATTCCAGTTTTAATAGATGTTTATGCTCCATGGTGCGGACCTTGCCAACATATGACTCCAATTTTAGATGAACTTGAAAAAGAAATTGGCGACAAATACAAAATATGTAAAATAAACGTAGATGAATCTAGAGAACTTGCAATAAAATACGGCATATCCTCTATCCCTGCTTTTATTTTTATAAAAAATAATCAAATTGTTGCAAAAGAAGTTGGATACATAAGCAAAGAAGACCTAAAAGAAAAATTAGAAAAATATTTCGGATAATTTTTCTTTTAACTAATAAAGAAATTTAAAAATAGCGGCTGCTTTATTTTAAAACAGCCGCTATTTTTTACGCAAAAAATCACTCTCTATTTTAAAATCCTAAACTAAATCTCGTACTAAATATTCATTTATATTTTTAGCTTCGCTAGAAAAGTTAACTCCGACAAGCTTTATTTGTGTATTATTCACATTTTTATTTTTTGCCTGATATGCCTCATAATATTTTTTGTCCAAAATTTGTTGTAATGCTTTTTTAGCCGATCCGTTTAATTTAAACTCAAAAATATATAACACTTTATTTGTTTGCACTAACAAATCAATGCGTCCAACATTTGTAGCTCTTTCAACATCAGGTCTTAGGTTAACTAACTGCAAAAGCAAAAAGAAAATCGTCTGGTAATATTTTTCGTTATCTATTGCAATAGTGTATGGTATTGTTGAATAAAACTTTTTAATTTTATAAATAAAAGCATCTAAGTCGCCAGCTTCTAATGCAATGCGCAAGTCTATTAATTCAGTATTAATCGTCGAAGAGCTATGCTCGGTCATTACGGCCAAAATACATTTTAGCAGCGAATCTTTTACTTCATAGTTCGGCATCTCAAGAGCATAACGGTCATACACAGAATCATAATCTTTTATTGTTACATAACCAGCCTGAAAAAGCAGTGCTGCCAGTGGTATATTTTCAATATTAAACGACATAAGTTCATTCATATTAGCTTTTAAATTTTCAAATGACTCGATTGGATAATTTTTTTGCTTTAAAACTTTGATTAAAAATGTCGGAGTCCCGGATTCAAACCAATAATTTCTAAACTTTGCTTTATGTAAAAAATTAAGCACAGAAAATGGCGTATGAAGTCTTACCAACTCTTTACCATCCACTTCTTGCTCCTCATCACAAAAACAATACCCATTGTACCAGGCATGAATCTTATTTTTTATTTCTTCAACATCTCCACTTTCGACAACTTTTTTAGCATCTGCGATTTTCTGCAAATGCTCATGAAAATAAAAATTAATTTCGTCTTTTGTGTAACCAACAAGATGCGCAAATCTAGAATCCATAGAAATATTATCCAATTGGTTTAGGCCAGAAAAAATGCTCGTCTTGGAAAAACGAGTAATTCCAGTAATAAACACAAAGCGAAGATACTTATCAAGACCCTTAATACAGGTATAAAATTTTCTCAATACTTCTTGAAGTTCTTTTGCTTTTTGCAAGTCTTCAATATGATTTATTATTGGCGAGTCATATTCATCAATAATTATTACAACATTTTGCCCAAACTTTTCTTGTAATAAAACAATAAGATCTTCTAGCATTTCTCCCGGAGTAGTTTGAGCAATTTTAATCAATTTATATGATTTTGCAATTTTATTAAGCTTACGCATTAAGCTACTTGTTAAATCTTCAGGCGCATCCGAATCTCTCATTGATAAATCTAAATAAATTACTGGATTCACTGACCATGAATAGTCTGTATTTTTATCAATCCACAATCCCTTAAAAAGATCGCGATTACCAGAAAAAAGTTCGCAAAGCGTAGAACATAAAAGTGATTTACCAAATCGACGTGGACGCGAAAAGAAGACACAATTTTCTTGAATTAATTCATAAATATACTTTGTTTTATCAACATAAACATAGTCACCATTTATAACTTTTGAAAATGTCTGTAAACCTATTGGAAGCTTCTTCATAAAATCACCCTTACAACAAAAAGTAACACAAATTTTTTTTACTACTATTTTAAACCAAAACCCCTTTTATAAAACTATTGATGTCAATATTAACAATATTGGGCTTTATCTACAACTTTTTTTGCATAACGTTTAAAATCTTCCTATACCAACCCCCCTCACACCAAAAACAAATCCCCCTCTAATTTTATCAAAAACCAATTTTAAAAAAATTAACCCCCCCTGTTATGTAATTTTTCGCGAAAAAACTTACAATCTACATACAAAACTTACAATCTACATACAAATATTTGTATTTTATTATTATGTTTATTTTTTATTAAAAAAAGGGAAAAATAATGATTCTAAAAAAATACACAAATCGCATGATACTAACAATTAGCACACTAACAATCTTAATTACAAATACTCCAACAAAAATTAAAGCCTATATACCTCCAATTAAAGGCCTATACGAAATATTCACTCCAGATGTTATAGGTATCGGTCAGGCGTTAAAGGCCAAGGGATGGATTGAAAATGTCTATGATTTTGCGCCAGAAGATAATTTAGCAAAAAAAGTAATAACATCCTTTTGGCATAAAATAAGTGAAAATGAACAATTAAAACCTACTGAGCTTGCCCCTGTTTCTGAGATTACTCCTCAAATATTAGGCCAAATTTTAAAATATATTAGAACGTTCGAAAACGGCAATAAAGAAGAGCGTGAAAAAATTGCAGCAGCCTGGAATAGCCAATGTGATGACTATATCAAAAATAAATTACCTTACAAAGTAAAAAATGATATTAAAAAGGCTATCGAAGAGCTTAATAAAAAAAATGATGAAAATACTAAAAAAATCGCTTCTAATAAAAATACAGAAGAAATTAAAAGTGAACTAAAAAAATCAGACTCAGAAATAGAAAAATTAAAGAAAATAATTAAAACACTAACTAAAGAAAACCAAGCAAGTGAAGCAGAAATCAAAAAAACTGAACTCAAAGAAAAAGAAGAATCTCGCACTAAAAATCAACTGCTTTTAAAAGAAATTGAAAAGGCAAAAAAAGATAATCTAGACTTTCAAAAAAAATTAAAGAAATTTAATGACAATAATCTACAAATAAATGAAATAGAAAAAAAAACAAGTAATATAAAAAATAACACAACTAAAATAATTGAAGAAATTGAAAAATTAGCTGCAAGCCAAGACTTTATACCAGAAACAGCAGAAGCAATATTATGGGCGTTTTTTGAAGATAAATTTACATCAGAAAATCAAGATGAATCTTTGATAAATTTACTTTTATTCATAAACCCGATAGATAAAAAAATTTTAAATACTATAATACCAATAAAAGAATACAAAGAAGAATATAAAAATTTTGAAAATGCTATAAAAAATTTACATGATATATTCAAAATTGATAAAATCGTAAAAGAATATGACCTGTCAACTTACAGCTCAATTACTGCAACAAGAATAAAAAATCTCCCTCCAATTATCGATTCACCTAAAATGGAATTTCAAAAAAACAATATGGAATTTCAATATAAAAATAATAAAAGATCAGAGTATGAATTTACTACCTGTTTTGAATCTGCAATACTGGACACATTGAGTATTTTACTTTATAATCCAACAAACAAAACCTATGACCTTACACTTCTACCAGATAGCTCTAAATCAAGTGAATTCTTCATAAATATAATTGATCAAGTATTTAAAGAAAAAACTGACTCAGGAAGTCTTATAAACCCATCAATAATAAATACTAAATTCAAAAACTGGATAAATATAATAGAAAATAAACCCGGTATAGAATATTTCGACAAAAAAAACATTAACGATAAAACAATCAACTATAATTTAAATACAAGAATCGAAAATTTAATAAAAATATTAAACGAATTTTTCAATTTAGGCCTAGAAATTACAGACAATCACAAAGATCCAAAAACCTTAGAAATAAATAACTTTAATAAAATAATAGAGAACCCAGAAAATGCACAAGACTTTTTAAATAAAATATTTAAATTTATTTCAAAAAAATTAAGCACTGATGACCAAAAACAAATTAATAAAAATCCTAGAAAGATTACTTTTTCATACGAGTTAGATAGCTCACGTAAACCAAGTATACCAAATTTTGAAATATCAGAAAATAAAGTAAAAATAAGCGGCTCATTCGGAATAATAAACATAAAAATTGAATACCCTAAATTCGATATTAATTTTGATCTACATATTGAATCTGGTCATGCATATATTAAATTCCCCGCAAGAGATAATATTATCATGAATTACTCTAATAATTTTAAAGAAAGACTTGGGATAAATTGTCATGGAAAAGAACCTGGGGTCCATTTTTATGATAAAAAAAACAAACAAAAACTTTTACCACTATTTATTTTGCTTGCAGATCTAAACATATTAGAAAAACTTACAGATCTAAACATATTAGAAAAAACAGATATTAAAATGCAAAATCTCTTGTTTTATTGCATGCCTTCAAAAGCAGATCAAGATAAGCTAAAATTTATGATAACAATTGCACGAAAAGGACTATTTGAAGAACAAATCTTTAAAAAACCAATCCAACAATTTATTGATAAAATATTCACAAACGAACAACTTAAATCAAATCTTTTAGACTCAATACTGTATGTTAAAACAAAAAATAAAACAATAGATATAATAATTGATCAAGCAATTAAAAAAGATCCAAACTATCTACTCATAAAAATCTTAGACAAAACTTCTATAGATTGGAGTGAAAATATCGCAATTCAAATAATCAATAAAAATAAAAATTTTTATTTAAATAATCCTGTAAAATATAGATCAATATTATTGGACGCTATTTCAAATAAACATAAAAATATAGTTGAATTATTATCCACAAAATACCCAGAAGATACACTTCTTCAAATCATGCAAGATAAACTTAATGAATGGACTAAAAACATCGCACTTAAAATAATCAACGATAATCCTAATCTAAATTTTACAAAAACCGATTTTTTTGGAAATTCAATACTTTATTATGCTACCAAGAATGGTCATAAAGATATAATTGAAGCTTTATCAAAATTAAAAACCAAAAATAATCATGAGAATAAGAACTAAGAGAACAAAATACTTTATAAAAATATAAAGAAAAAGGGCTGCAAAATAAAACGCAGCCCCTCTTACTTTTTAAAATCAAAAAAATTTCGTAAAAATTTTACTTCAACTTCTTATCCTGTACCTCAACACCAAGCACAGCCAATTGATCGCGAATTTGATCAGCTAACGCCCAATTTTTATCCAGTCTTGCTTGCGCACGATCATCAATTAATTTTTGTATCTCTGGAGCTATCTGGACTTCTTTTTCTGCCAATGGCTCTAAAGTTAAACCTAGAATATCTGTAAGCACAGTTTTTACTGCACATAGTTCTTGTGGGTTATTGCACAAAAATCTAAACCAAACCTAAACTAAATCTTGCATCAAATATTCATTTATATTTTTAGCTTCGCTAGAAAAGTTAACTCCGACAAGCTTTATTTGTGTATTATTCACATTTTTATTTTTTGCCTGATATGCCTCATAATATTTTTTGTCAAAAATTTGCTTAATAGCTTTTTCTGCTGATCCATTTAATTTAAACTCAAACAAATATAATACTTTGCTTGTTTGAACTAACAAATCAATGCGTCCAACATTTGTAGCTCTTTCAACATCAGGTCTTAAGTTAACTAACTGCAAAAGCAAAAAGAAAATCGTCTGGTAATATTTTTCGTTATCTATTGCAATAGTGTATGGTATTGTTGAATAAAACTTTTTAATTTTATAAATAAAAGCATCTAAATCGCCAGCTTCTAATGCAATACGCAAGTCTATTAATTCAGTATTAATCGTCGAAGAGCTATGCTCAGTCATCACAGTTAAAACACATTTTAATAACGAATCTTTTACTTCATAATTTGGCATCTCGAGCGAGTAGTGCTGATACAAAGAATCATAATCTTTTATTGTTGCATAACCGGCCTGAAAAAGTAACGTTGACAGAGGTATGTTTTCAATATCAAATGTCATAAGTTCGTTCATATCAGCTTTTAAATTATCAAATAACTCTATTGGATACTTTTTCTGCTTTAAAACTTTCATTAAAAATGTTGGAGTCCCGGATTCAAACCAATAATTTCTAAAAGCTGCATTATCTAAAAAATTAAGTATTGAAAATGGAGCATAAAGCCTCGCCAACTCTTTTCCATCCTCCTCTTGCAGCTCACTACAGAAGCAATATCCATTATACCAAATATGCAGCATATTCTTTACTCCTTCAATACCCATCTTTGAAAAAACTTTCTTATCCTCTACAATTTTCTGCAAATGCTCTTGAAAATAAAAAATAATTTCTTCTTTGGTATACCCAACAAGATGCGCAAATTTAGAATCCATAGAAATATTTTTTAATTGATTCATTCCAGAAAAAATACTTGTCTTGGAAAAACGAGTAATTCCAGTAATAAAAACAAAATAAAGATATTGGTCAAGACCCTTAATATAAGTGTAAAATTCTTTCAAAGCTTCTTGAAGCTTTTTAGCTTTTTGTAAGTCTTCAATATGATTTATTATTGGCGAGTCATACTCGTCTATAATTATTACAACTTTTTGTCCAAATTTTTCTTGTAATAAGATAACCATTTCTTGAAGCACTTCCCCTGGTGTAGTTTTATTAATTTCATCTAGTTTATAAAACTTTGCAATAACACTAAGATTACTAATTAAACTGTTTTCCAAAGCCTCAACAGTACTAGAACGTGTCATTGATAGATCCAAATAAATCACAGGGTGAACCGGCCACGAATAATCTGTATTTTTATCTATCCATAATCCATTAAAAAGATCACGATTACCAGAAAAAAGTTCTTTAAGCGTCGAACATAAAAGTGATTTACCAAATCGACGTGGGCGTGAAAAAAATATATATTTCCCCTTTATAAGCTCATAAATATATTTGGTTTTATCGATATAAACATAGCCATTCTCTATAACTTCTGAAAATGTTTGTATGCCTATTGGAAGTTTCTTCATAAAATCACCCTTACAACAAAAAATAACACAATTTTTTACTACTATTTTTGCCCTCCTTATGGGGCAACCCGACCGAAGCCGTAGGCGAAGACAGGTTTATTTTAAATTTTCCTATTAAACAAAAATCCCTTTTATCAAGCTATTTATGTCAAGATTAACAATATTGGGCTTTATATACAACTTTTTTATCAGCCTACGCCAAGGCTACGGATGACATGCCCCGCAAACAAATCACACCCCCCGCTTTTACCAAAAACCAATTTAAAAAAATAGTCGAAAAACTTTTGTCAGAAAAAGATATTGATGTTCAAAGTTGTTTATCTCTAGCCGCACAAGGATCTGCAGAAATTTTGGAACTTATTTTAAAAGATAAAAGAACAAATATAAATGCTTATCTAATGGGCGAATACACTGCCCTAGATTTAGCAGATATGCAAGATATGACAGAAAATGTAGAACTACTTAAAAAATACGGCGCCAAAAGTGGACTTTTTGATGAATAATTATTAAGAATACCAATATAGGGCGAAGAAAAAAACTAATAATAATTTTGGTAAAAAACAATTTAAACTACAATTATTTCACAGGGGCTGCAAAATAAAACGCAGCCCCTCTTACTTTTTAAAATCACAAAATTTTCGTAAAAATTTTACTTCAACTTCTTATCCTGTACCTCAACACCAAGCACAGCCAATTGATCGCGAATTTGATCAGCTAACGCCCAATTTTTATCAAGTCTTGCTTGCGCACGATCATCAATTAATTTTTGTATCTCAGGAGTTATTTCAACTTCTTTTTCTGCCAATGGCTCTAAAGTTAAACCTAGAATATCTGTAAGCACAGTTTTTACTGCACATAGTTCTTGCGGGTTATTTTTGAGATCGCTTAAATTCTCAAATAACACGCCAAACATGCCAGAAGTGTTTAAATCATCTAATAAAAAATTTAGCATTTGACTTGCCACTTTTGATTCTTGCACTTGGGCAAGAGTTTCTTTCTCGCATAAAGAGCCAATATCACTTTTGCAGGACTTGCTAATATCAGGATCACAAAAAGTATTTGCTATTTTGTTAAAACTTTTTTTGCTACTTTCAATTTCATCAAAAGAAAAATCAAGTGGCGCACGATAATAGTGTTTAAGAATATAATATCTAATTAATCTTGGCTCGAATTGCTCAAACACTTGTCTTAAAGTAAAAAAGTTGCCCATAGATTTGGACATTTTTTCTTTGTCGATAACGACAAACGCATTGTGTATCCAATAATTAACAAACGGCTTTTTATTATGCGCTTCAGATTGCGCTATCTCATTTTCATGATGAGGAAATATTAAATCCATGCCACCGCCATGAATATCAATCTGATCTCCAAGAAACTTATTAGCAAGTACTGAACACTCTATATGCCAACCTGGTCTGCCCCATCCCCATGGACTCTCCCAAAAAGTACCTTCTGACGATCTTTTCCATAGAGCAAAATCCAAAGGATCCATTTTAACTTCACTAACTTCTACACGCGCACCAGATTGCAAATCATCTAAATTATGTTTTGATAATGTTCCATAACCAGAAAAGCTTTTCACGCTAAAATATACATCGCCACCTGAAACATATGCAGCTCCAGAATGCACCAAATCATCTATAAATTTAATAATCTCTGACATATTATCAGTTACACGAGGCTCAAAAGTTGGACGCAAACAATTTAATTCATCTACGTCAACTTCAAACATTTTAATATATTTTTCTGCAATTTCTTTATATCTTAAACTATCACCAAGCTCTTGATCTGCTTTTTTTAATAACTTATCATCAATATCTGTATAATTTCTACAATAAGCAACATCGTAATCTAAAAATTTTAATAATCTATAAAAAACATCAAAAACCACTGCGACTCTACCGTGTCCTATATGTGCGGCATCATATGGAGTAATTCCACACACATACATTTTCACTTTATTTTTTCCTATTGACTCAAAAATCTCTTTTTTTCCAGTTAAAGTATTTGTAACTTTAAGCATATTAACCCTTTTTTTAAAAGAAAATTTTATAAAAAAATATTTATAAATATTATACACAAATTATATCCGTTCGTATAATTGGCCAACTTAAAAAAAAAATAGTATTATTTTATACTATCGGACCTTTGTTATTGTTATGAAAAAAAACAGGAGCTTTTAAATGGCACAAGATATAAAAAAAATTTATAAAACAATTTTTGTGACTATATTTAATTTGTCACTATTATTATCCTTTACTTGCGCACAATCTGCAAAAAAAACTAGCAAAAACACTAAACAAATAAACAGTAAAGATATCGAAAAAACCAAAAATAAAACACAGATACCTGCGCAAGAACAAAATAAACTTCAAGAAAAACCTGACGATGTCGACAATCAAAAAACCAAGTTAACTAAAGAAAAAACACAAGAAAGTAAAAATACTAAAGAAGCAAAAAACTCAAAACAGGAACAAAAAAACAACAAAAAAAGTTCCAATAAAAGCAAAAACGATATAAAAAATAAAGATCAACAAGAAGATGATCTAAAAGAACTAGGAATTAATACCGATTCCCTAAAAATAATAAAAAATATAATTGTTACAGGAAATGTTCTTGTAGATAAACAAGCAATATTAAATAAAATACCATATAAAGTAGGCGAAAAATTCGATCCAAGAAAAACAAGAAAATTAATTCATAATCTTTATTACGGCCTAAAAAGAATTAAAAATGTAAATATTTATGGTGAACTTGTTGGTGATAACGGCGTAAATATTATAGTAAGTATAGAAGAAAAAAAAGTCTTAAAAGACATACAGTTCTTACCTAAAAAAAGAAGCGTTAGCGACGAAGATCTAAAGAAAAAAATAAACTTAACAGATATCCCAGCTCTTGATGATCAAGAATTAAAGAGATACGAATTAATAATAAAAAATATTTATGCTGAAAAAAATTATCATAACACAATGGTTACTTCTGAGCTAAAAATAGACGCCGATGGCAGAGCTATAGCTATATTTAATATAGAAGATGGCCAAAAATCAAAAGTAAAACGTGTTATGTTTGATGGAAATAAAAATATAAGCTCAAGAGATCTAAGAAAAATAATTTTTACAAGAGAAGACTGGATTTTAGGTGCTCTTGATGGCTCTGGAACACTACAAGAAGATAGATTAGATGGCGATAAACACATAATTGAGCAATACTACCAAAGCTCCGGTTATATGAAGGCAAAAGTTATAAAAACTGATCTAAAAAAAGATTCTAATGGCAGCGACTTTACAGTAACATTTAATATAGAAGAAGGCGATAGATACAAAATTAGTGAAATAAAAGCATCTGGTAATGACATTCTAAAGGACGAATATTTAGTATCAAGAATTCCAATAAGAGTTGGAGATTTGTATTCTAGAAAGAAGATTGTTGATGCTATAAAAGAACTTGAAATGGTATGGGGCGAACTTGGTTATATATTTGCAAACATAGAGCCATCTATACAACCTGATGACGACAATAAAACTGTAAAATTAGCTTTTTATACCGAAGCAGGCGAAAAAGTTTTCCTCAATAAAATTAATATAACAGGAAACAAAAAAACTAAAGACAAAGTTATTAGAAGAAAAATAGTCTTGAGAGAAGGCGATATTATAACAAATCGCAAAAAAGAAATTTCTAAATATGGAGTTGAATCTCTAGGATTCTTTGATCCAAAAGACGGTGTAAACTGGCAGGCAACAAGACTTGAAAAAAATCTTGCAGACCTTGATTTGGTTGTTAAAGAAGCAAAAACAGGGCATGCTGGAATTAAATTAGGATTTGGTGGTTCGGTAGAAAATATAACAAACGCAAACTCAGGATTCTCAGTAACTGGCGAACTCAACGACACAAATGCTTTTGGCACAGGTATAGCTGTAGCTCTCAGTGGTGCACTTGCAAAAGATCAACAAACAATATCATTTAATATTACAGACCCATGGCTATTTAACAAACCAATAACTGGTGCAATAGATATTTATCATAAACGCCCAACTTATGGTGACTTTACTACAATAAGACCTATGAGTGAAAAAAACACTGGCGGCGGTGTAACAATAGGATTCGTTTCTCCTAAGCTAAATAACTCTCAAATATTATTTAAACTTGGCGCAGATAACGTAGTATTTGAAAACAGACCAATATTAGCATTAACTAGACAAGAGCACGCAATATTAGCAGATCCAACAGCAAAAAATCAATATCAATGCATTCTTGATCAATTATTTGATGGTGGAACATATGTTTGGTTAGAAAATCAAATTGGTCAAGACAGAAGAAACCATCCTATGCATACAAGCCAAGGATACAGATGGTTTTTAAACTCAAGATTAGGCTTGCCAAGTTTCAATTGCAATATCGGTTACTTTAAAGCAGATTTTGATTTTAGTTGGTTTACACCTCTTATCGGCACAAACGACTTAATTTTAAAATTACATTTATTCTTAGGCGCATCAAAGAAATTTAAAAACAGAACCATCCCATATAGAGAATTATATCATATTGGTGGCCCTTCAAGCGTCAGAGGCTTCTTATTTGGACAAATAAGTCCTATGTTCTGTGGCGACCCAATTGGCGGATCAAAAGCCATGTTTACCAATATAGAATTACAATTTCCTATAACTCAAGATTTTAATTTAAAAGGCGTTGTTTTCTATGACGGTGGTACCGGTTGGGATAATCCTTATACAAATTCTTGTCCCGCAGGAATAACAAACAACTCATTTAATTATCGACATGCAGTAGGATTTGGCTTTAGAATGTTAAGCCCTATGCCAGTAAGAATAGACTGGGGATTTAAATTAGATCGTAAAAAGAAATTGGGCGAAACGCCTTCTGAAGTTCACTTTGGCATGACTTACGATTGGTAATAAAAATTTACAGGAGCATATGTACTGAGTCAGAACAAGCGCTTTACAATAATGGGCTTTTATGTCATAATACATCTTAATTGACGGCAAAAGTCCCATATGTACTGAGTCAGGACACATACTTATAATTTTATATAAAATATGCTCCTGTAAAAACTATTTTATTTAGAAAGAAATAACATGAAAAAAATAAAAATACTTTTTTTAATAACATTTACTTTTATTATATTTAAAGAAACAAATTTATTAAGTATGGAAAAAACAAATTTAAATAATAATGAAATAATAATTAATATAGACCCTATAAAAAAAAGACAAAAAACTAGCATTTTTAAATGCATTAGCGATTCCATAACTGCATGGCATAATTATATACATAAAAACTATATAATTCCTTGCATAATGTTTTCTGATATCTACTCAAAATCATGTTCAAATATTGGCTTTGCTAAAATAGCCCCCGTTGACAACAATGAAATTATCATTACTTTTGATGGAAAAAATAAATAAAAATTATGATAATAAAAATAATAAAATTACTTTTATTAATCTCACTTGCAATATCAAGCTGTATATTTTGCACGAAAAATAAAAATAAACCTAAAAGTTTTTTTACAATTGAACTTGATTTAGATAATATAAATCAATACTTAGAAGAAATAGAAATTAATGCTTCACAAGAAAAATTCGATAATTACTTATTTAAAATAATCATTAATGGCAACAATTCTCTATATAAAAACGCACAAAAAATTTCTAGCAAACAAATAGAAAAACTTATCGATATACAAAAAAACAATTTAATTGGACTTGTTCTTTATTCAATAGACATAGAAAAAGTTTTTCAGAATAATATTATAAAAATTCTTTCAGAAAGCAATATAAGATTTCTAAAAATATCTTCTTGCACAAATATTAATGCCGATTTTTTAAAAAATCTTCCAAAAAAATTAGAAATATTAATATTAAAAAACAACTTTTATATTAAAGAAAATTTATTCTCTGATTTTAATTTTTCAAAAAGTCTAACTGAAATAGATATTTCAGAAATAGATTTTAACGCTTCAGAAGATTTTTTTAAAGGAATTCCAAGAAATACAAAAAAATTAAAACTTGGATGCACAATTAAAGATAGCCATTTATTAAAGCATTTACCAAAAACTTTAACTTCTCTTTGTTTAAAAAAAGCTTCTATAGAAAATTTAAATCCAAACGATTTACCTCCGAAACTATTTAAATTTTGCCCGAATAACAAATTTAAAAGCGACAATTTCAAAAATTTACCAAAAATATCTATAATTAATTTTGCAAATTCAGAAATGGGAATCGAAAAAAATACAGACATAACTGGAAAAAATTTTGAATTTCTACCAAAAAGCTTAAAAACAATCATAATCAACCCTTCAATTTTATTTCAAATAAACGATGATCAAATACAAAATTTCCCTGAAAATATAGAACTTGTTATTAAAAAAAATTGGATGAACTTCAATTTTTCTTCTAACAATATAAAAATAAATGAACTAAAAAAACATATCAAAAAAGTAACTATCATCGAATACAAAGACCCTGAATTTGATAGAATAATACCTAAAAGTGATTTCGTTAGCAATAGCAACCTTGAAGATCTTGAAAGCCCTAGCAGCTTTGGCGATCTAAGTGGCTTGGCTAGTCCAGATTCTGAAACTAATAGCCCTAAAAATCAATCACTCAAAAAAAACAATAAATAAAAATTTTTACCAGAAAAATTAAAGCATTTAAAACTTTATAACAGAACTTACGCAACAACATAAAAATCCTGACAGGATATATTATATTGTTACACAAAATTTGACTTTAACCCGCAACCCTAGTAACATTTGTTAAATTACATTTAATTAACGTTACAAGGATAAAACAATGAAAAACTTAAAATTGCATGTTTTTTTGTTATTTTTCAGCTTATTAATCTTTAATAAACTATCATTTGGATGCCTTCCATTTAACGACGAATATATACAGGAATATATTGCAAAACGTGAAAAAATAATACGGGAACAGTTAAAAAAAGAACAACAAGTACAAAAAATTTTAATAAAAAAAGCATTGGATCGAAAAAACAATAAAAATTTAGGTAATCAAAAAGAAGAATTTGATGATTTCAAATTTCTTGTACCATAAAATTTTTCGATATTTTAGAATTTTATTATTTTATACATGATAAAAAAATAAAATATGCATTTTAATCAAAAATCATAATTATTTAAACTCGTAAATTATTTACGTTAATATCTTATAATTATAAATTTAGTTGATTTAAAAAACATTAATTTTGTAATATCAGTAAAGAGATGCACAATTTCTTTACTGATATTTTTTTGTAAAAAAAGGCATATTTAAGAGTAGAAAACTATGAAAAGAGCAACTTTTATATCTATATTTATTTGCACCCATCTATTGTTTATTTTTTTCCAGATAAACAAAAACAATAAATTCATTAGCTTATCTTACACTAAACAAAAATATGAAAATGAGATAAAATCTCTTACACAAAAAAAACAGGAACTATCTCAAAATTTATATAATTTACGCAAGAGCTCAACTATTAAAAAATTTGCCAGTGAAAAGCTTGATATGTATGGCTTAAATATTAAACAAGTAAAAAAAATTGATTTAGTGAAAGAAAATATTGAACAAGTTGAAAAGCTTACTTCGCAAAAACAAGAAGAGTCAACTTCATTGACAACCCTTCGATGCGGACCTAAAGGTCCTACTCAGGGCGAACGAGGGGGAGAATCCATAGTTTTTACGCCCATACAAAAAGAGAGTACATTAAAAAATAATAAAAAAATTCAAAAAAAACTAACTATAGCTAATAATAAAATTCAGGCAAAACAATGAACAAAAGCTATAAAACAAGAATAATTATAGTATTTTTATTGTTTTTTTCGATCTATGTAACAATAGCCATAAACTTATTCATGATACAAATTATGAAAAAAGATTTTTTTGAAAATTTAGGAAAAAAACAATATGACGTAAGCGTAAAAATGCAACAAGAAAGAGCGCCAATCGCAGACAGGACAGGAAAAAGCTTTTTTGCCATGAACAAAGACTGCTTCTCTGCATTTGTATTGCCACGACAACTTACAAAAGACAAAAAAGCTTCATTAATAAAATTTTTAAATAAAAATTATCCAAAAGCTATTACTCGCCTAGAAAAAAGTAAAAAAAGCCACTTTATGTTCGTGCAAAGAAAATTGAGCGACGAACAAATAGAATTTATAAAAAATAGTAAAATAGAAGATATTTACTTATTAAAAGAACAAGGTAGATTTTATCCTATAGAATCTGCAAGTACAACAATAGGTCTTACCGACATAGACAATTTTGGAATTTCTGGCCTCGAAATGAAATTCAACAGCCAATTAGCAGGAGAACCAACAACTGTTTATCTCGAAAAAGATGCAAGATCAGGACACTTTCACTTTAAAAAAGAAACTAAAATTAAAGGCAAAACTGCAATACCCTTAATATTAACACTAAGTAGCGACCTACAATTTTTAGCAACAGAAGAACTAAAAGAAATTGTTGAAAAATATAACGCCAAAGAAGCTGCCGCAATAATAATGGATCCAAAAAATGGTGATATTCTAGCGCTAATAAACTACCCATATTTTGACCCAAATGATACAAAAAGCATTAACCCAGATAACAGCAAAAATAAAATCATAACTGAGTGCTTTGAACTAGGCTCTGTAATGAAAATCCCCGCCGCATTAGCAGCTTTAGAAGAATACGTCGTAACACCAGATGAACTAATAGACTGTAAAAACACAAAAAGCACATACATAGACGGTAGAAAAATAAATACAGTAGCCCCTCATGGAATAATATCATTTTCTGAAATTGTAGAAAGATCTAATAATATAGGCATAGCTATAGTTGCAAAAAGAGTCGGAGAAAAAATTTATGATCATTATATAAAAATGGGATTTGGGGTAAAAACAAATATAGAATTTCCAGGCGAACAAAGTGGATTTGTAAACCCTCCAAATAACTGGTCAAAACAATCTATTATCTCACTTTCTTATGGATACGAAGCAACCGAAACACTACTACAGATTGCAAATTTCTTTTGTATGATCGCTAATGACGGCATACCAATTAAACCAAGACTTATTTTGCCAGCCCCGACAGAAAATGAAGAAAATTTAGTAAAAAACAACAAAAACAATAGAACTTATTCAGAAAAAAGCGTAAAAATAATAAAATACATAATGGAAAATACAACACTTAAAGGTACCTGTAAGCGCGCCAGAATAAAAGGCTATAGAATAATGTGCAAAACAGGAACGGCAAATTTATTGAAAGATGGTAAATATTCGCAAAATGACAATATTTTCACATGCGCTGGAATTATCGAAAAAGATCTATATCAGCGTGTAATTGTAGTTTTTGTAAAAGAAATAGAAAAAAAAGGCGTACATGCCGACACGGTAGCCGTACCTTTATTTGAAAAAATTGCTGAAAAAACCTTAATTCATGATAAAATTATATAATTATGGCATAAAAAAACTGGGGGATATATGCAAGATTTTTTATATAGCTTTATAAGAAAATATAAATACAAAAAAACATATAAAGAAGATATCTCATGTGGAATAATGGATATAAAGTATGATGATAATTCTTTAAAAATTTTAGAATTTGGAGAAATAGAATTTTCTGCATTCAAAGGACATGAATATTTATTTGGACCAGGGAAAATATGGGGAAACTTATGGAAGTATTTGGCACAACTGAAAAAACCAATATGGTATGTTAGCAGCAGAAGCTCTAGCTTATCTAATGACAAAGCAATTGATGTTTTATATAAACTAAATGGCCTGCGCAAAAAAAGCTTTGAAGATCTAGAGAAAGACAATAATTTTAAACTTGCTAACCAAAAAGGCCTTCAAGAGAAAAAATCCAAAACAAAACTTCAAGATTACAATGGAATAATTGTTATAAAAAACCGTAGCAACAGAAAAGCAATTACAGAAAAATTAAGTGAATTTATAGTATTGAACGATAAATTCACAAAATATTGCGAAAACAAACATAATGCAGCGCTACTTTTCCAAAGCAAAAAACTAGAAATTTTTAAACCAAATTGGAAATCATATCCATTTAAATACCATAAAAATCTTGCTCAAGAAATATCTCAAGATTTAAAATGCGAAACTTTTGTCATAAAACCTATAAATGCAACTCGAGGCGAAGGCATAATTATTGTTGAAAAAAAAGATTTAAATAAAACCCTAAAAAAAATAATGGGTGCAAATATACATAGCTTGATAAAAGACTTAAATAGTGAATACGCATATTGGTCTAGATACAAAGAAAATATCTTTCTAGTAGAAAGCTTTGAAAAATCCAAATGTATTTTGGTAGATAAAAAAAAATACGATGCTACGATGAGAATTGTTTTTGTAATGAGTAACAATGAAAAAACAATTGATTTTAAAATAATAGGAGCATACTGGAAATTACCAGTTAAATCTATATCAGAAAAAGGCTCTCTAAATGATAAGCATAAGTCAAAAATAACAAGATGTTCTACCGGCTCGGCACCTGTAAACAATGAAGATATAAATAATGTTGGTAAAATTATGGAAAAAATAATCCCAAAAATATACAAAAAAATATTAGAGTTATAAACTGGTCCTATGTAAATTTATTTGTAGTTGTTAGTAGCCTTGGTTTGAGATTGTGGCAAATAATATTAAAAAAGGGAAGAGCAAATGATAAAAGTACAAATTCCAGCAGACGTAGCAAAAACTGCAGAAAAAAATTACATAGAAAATTATCTTGCAATAACAAAAGATACCGGCAAACTTTTTTTATTTGCTGGGGACCATAAAATAGAACATTTAAATAAAGACTTTTATGGCGAAAATATCCCCGCAGAAGTAAATGACCCAGAACACTTATTTAAAATTGCAAGCAAAGGAAAAATCGGAGCTTTTGTATCACACTTAGGTCTAATCTCACTTTATGGGCAAGATTACCCAGATATTAACTACATAGTAAAAGTAAATGCAAAAACAGACATCGTACCGGCAGAAGAAATGGACCCATTTAGCGGCCAACTTTGGACCATAGAAGATGTTTTGGATATGCAAAAAAACTCTGGATTAAAAATACGAGGCGTAGGTTATACAGTTTACTTGGGTAGTGAATATGAAAGTGAAATGCTTTCGCAAGCCTCTCATTTAATATATCAAGCTCATCACGCAGGACTTATTGCAATACTATGGATGTACCCACGAGGAAAAAGTGTGTCAAAAGAAATAGATGCCAACTTAACAGCTGGAGCAGCTGGCGTTGCTGCTGCGCTTGGAGCCGATTTTACAAAACTTATGCCTCCAAAAACACCAAAGTGTCTAAAGCAAGCCGTTGGCGCTGCTGGTAAAACAAAAATAATTTGCTCTGGCGGACCAAAAAAAGACCCTCATGCATTTTTACAAGAAATTCAGCACTATATACAAATTGGTGGTGCTTATGGTGTTGCTGTTGGACGAAATATTTACCAAAACACACTAGAAGATGCTGTTAAATTAACAGAAAAAATTTACTCACTTGTTTATACTGGCCATTAAAATAATACTTTTATTTATTAACCCCCTCCGGGGGGCTAACTTAGAGACAGCGTTAAATTAACAGAAAAAATTTACTCACTTGTTTATACTGGCCATTAAAATAATACTTTTATTTATTTCGCCCCGCAGGGGTGAAATATATCCATCTACCCTTTGGCAAAAAACAACTAATACCATTTTCCTACATAAATTTTAACAAAAATACAAGTCCCTCGACCCCTCGATTAACTCGGGGCGAACGGGAGAAGTAAGTATTTTCAAGCTTGCGTTATTTAATAAAACAGTGTTATATTTTTTACCGGCAAATGATATAATCCATAATTCGCCCCGCAGGGGGATATCAACCAGCCTACCTTTGGCACAAATCCATAATTCGCCCCGCAGGGGGATATCAACCAACCTACCTTTGGCACAAATCCATAATTCGCCCCGCAGGGGTGAAATATATCCCTCTACCCTTTGACAAACGGATTATAATCAAAATTATAAAAAGTAGCTAAAAGAATCCTGAAATTATTTGCCGGAGTTCCACAAATAACGGCTCCATTAGAATTAAAATCTTTTTCCCAATCAGGGTCCGTAAAAGGTCTGGCAAATGATGCACGAGTATATTCCAACTCTGCAGAAATATTAAGCTCTCCAAATTTAACCCTAAGCCTTGGTGCACAAATAAAAGTATAATCAATTCCAGTTGTAGCATTTTCTACCTGCAATAATGTTAGAAAATCAGGATCTGTGACACTTTCATCAAGACCCTCTGGATAACCTTTTACAATATTTTTTGATGCACCAAAATTTTTAGAGACACCTATAAAAACAGCCGGTTCAAAACTAGTTAATCTATTATAAATTATATCAGCCCAACATGCCAAAGTTCTTGTATTTATATAAATTTTTTCATCTGTTCTTTCATTTCTACTCAATACGTTATATCCACCTATCAAAGAATAAACATTTCCGTTTTCTGCATACGTAGCCTTCATCCTTATATCAAACGGATGAACATGTAATTTTGCAAACACAAAAGGATAAATAGAATCTACACCTTCTGTTGTTTTAAATGTCTTATTTTCACTTACTTCATCTATACAATCTAATTCTTTAAAATTAGCGCTAATCTCAGAATAAAGACGAGGAATTTCTGAATGATAATTTATTCCAGCCCCAAAGAGATGTTCTCCTACATTTAAATTAATTTGCCCATACAAATCAGGCATAGCTGCTGTACGAGAAGCTTTAGAATCAAATCTTTTTGATATTGCAAGAACAAATTCAAGCTGATCAATTTTATGCCTAAACTTAATTTGCGGAGCATATCTAAATGGATCATAAATTATACCCCTACCAAAAGAAATAGTTTCTGGAAAAAGTTCATCTAAAACTATCGGATGATAATACTGCCCAAACATCACGCTAGAATTTTCCCATTCAAATTTTGCAAATGCTTTTTTCAACCTAAAAAGACTAACAGTATCATCATTTATACCAGAGAAATCACCTTCAATCTGAGCTCTTGATATTGCGTCCCATATATCTGGACCCTTAACATTCAAAGTTAGCGTCCCTCTTACGCCAGACATATTAAACTGACTCTTATCATTTATATCAAGACCTGTTGCATCCAATTTTTGTGGCGCTGGAAATAATGTATATTCATTATACTTGTATCCAATGACTTGACGAGTATCATACATCCCTTCAATAGCAACATAACCCTGCAAATTAATATCAAATTTTCTATCAACTTGTTTAGGAAAAAAATCATATTCCATAGCAGGCTTTTCTTGTGCTGCATCTTTTTTTAAGGAATCTTGATCTTTTTTTGATAATTCTTTTTTATCTCCATTTTCTTTTTTTAAATCACTTGTATCTAAATTTAAATCTCGCAACTCTTGTTCAACAGACTGCTTACGACCAATATCTCTTATTTGAGATATTGGTAATAATTCTTCTTGAGCCAGCAAATTAAAACCAAATAAACTAGCCTGAAAAAACAATAAAAACTTAAAAAAATACTTCATTAGTAAAGCCCTTTTAATATAAAAACTAATACCTAAAACGTATAAATAACACTAAATATAAGCCTAATGTCACTTGCAGGTTTTGCATTTACAACTTTTGCATTACAATCATAATCATCTTGCCAACCAGCTTGCAAAGAATTTTTTGCAAATGCTGCTCTATAATACCCTGCTTCAAGCCCAAAAATAAAATCTTTAACCTGCATTCTAGCCCTAGGAGAAATTTGAAACATATATTGAGCATCTTGCACCAGAGAATTTACATTAATCAAAGAAAGATTAACATCTTTTTCTGCTACCTGCCTAGAATAACATTTTAAAATTTTTTTTGATGTTCCAAGATTTTTTGCAAAACCAATAAATACTGCCGGCTCAATCTTTTTACTATCAACAAAAACTATATCGGCCCAAATAGCAGCAGTTCTCATAGGAGCATAAATTCTTTCATCTGTCACAGCATTTCTACTTACAACACTATAAGAACCCATAATCCCAAAATTATTACCATTTTCTATATAAGTAAATCTAGTTTTTACAAGAAAATTTAAAAGCATTAATCTTGCAAAAATAAAAGCACTAAGCCCATTTACCTGCTCAGTTGTTTTATAACCATTATCAGTTTGCAACCTTGGAACTTCTGCATGATAATTAAGCCCTGCTCCAAAAATATATTTATCACTTAGTTTTAAATTTAATTGCCCAAAAAGATCTGGCATTGCAGCTCTATTTGACGCAATCGAATCAAATACTTTTGCAACTGATAAAATAAATCTAAATTTATCAATACGATGAACAATCCTTATCATTGGACTTCTCCTACTTGGATCATAGCCAAGTCCCTCACTGCCAGAAACCGGGGTAGGATAAACATTATCTAATGCCAATGGATGGAAAAAATGTCCAAAGCGCATCTCCGTATTTTTCCACAAAAAACTAACATAAGCGCTACTTAAATTTGTTATTCCAGCTATATCATTTTTTATTCCGCTAAATGCAAACTCTATCCGACCAAGAACTTTTGCACCCCACAAATCTGGTCCAGAAAATAAAGACTTTATACTCGCATTAAGCGCAAACATGTCAGACTGATCTTTATCATTAATATCCAAGCCTGTTGCATCAAGTTTTTGCGCAGATGGATAAAACAAAACAGCATCTTGAACCAAGCCAACAAATTGATTAGAATCATAAGAAGCTGCTGAGGCAACCTGACCTGTAAAAAAATATTTAAATTTTTTATTTTCTTGCTCAAAATATTTTTCTACAACATTATCTTTTGCTGCTAGCCTAACTTGTGCTGGTGGAAGCATCTCTCGATGCTGCATACATTTTAAACTACATATAAAAAAAACTTGTAAAAACACTAAAAAAAAGAGCAAACTAAATTTTTTATACTTAATATTCTTCATTATTATTCTACTAATATTGCCAAAAAATTTTAAAATTAAACGCTTCAAAACATACTCCCAACAAAAATGGAAGACAAAATATATATACATGATAAACCAAAATATAAAATTTAAAACTCAAAATATTATATAAATATTATTTAACTTGCAATCTGAAAAAGAGAGTTTTATTTTAAAATTTTATCTTGCCTTAGTGCTCACATCTGATATCTTAATGTGCAAACACGGTAATTAAGCATACCCTCTTAATAATATAGTTGGGTATATGGAGACAATATGAATTTTGAAGTAAATTTTGCAACAGAAAAACAAATAAACCCTATAGTCTTGATAGTAGGAACAAGGCCCGAGGGAATCAAAATGATCCCACTCTATAAAGCTCTAAAAAATGCCAACCTCCCAACTCTTTTATGCTCAACAATGCAACATGACGAATTACTTTATCAAGTTTTTGACGCTTTTGATGTTAAACCAGATTTTAATCTAGAAATAATGCGTCAGGGCCAAGATCTTTTTTATCTAACAAATTCTATTTTACAAAAAACAAAAGAGCTTTTTACAAAAATAAAGCCATCATTAATAATTGTACAGGGAGATACAACATCTACTATGGCAGCAGCTCTTTCTGCATTTTATCTAAACATACCAATTGCACATGTAGAAGCTGGACTAAGAACTGATGACATAACACAACCTTTTCCAGAAGAAGCAAATAGACGAATCGTAACACAAATAGCAAAATACAACTTTGCACCAACAGAAATTACCGCAAAAAATCTAATCTCTGAGAATGTTAACCAGGCAAATATATTTATTACTGGCAACACTGTTACTGACGCTCTTAGAATTATACAAGAAAAATTCACTCAAAATTTTAAAGAAAATTTTAAAGAAATTATATCGCCAGAAATTAAAAATATTATTACAAAATGTAAGCTGGAAAATAAAAAAATTATTCTTCTCACAGCCCACAGAAGAGAGTCATTTGCCCAAGATAAAAATGGAACAAACGGAATAAGCAAAATTCTAAAAACTATGCAAAAAATTTTACAAAAAAACCCGAACACATTTTGCATTTATCCATTTCATCCAAATCCAAATGTTATTCAAGAAATAGAAAAAACAAATATCAGCAACCTAGAAAACATTTATCTCTGTGAGCCTATAAGTTATAGCAATATGGTTTATGTAATCACAAATTCGGATCTAATATTAACAGACTCCGGAGGCATACAAGAAGAAGCTATCGCCCTTTCAAAACCTGTTTTAGTTTTAAGAGAAAAAACAGAACGCATGGAAGGTGTCCTTGCCGGGCTAGCAAAAATAGTTGGCACAGATGAAACAAAAATAGAAAAATATATAAACGAATATATAAACGAAACAAATAATTTAAACGCTTTTTTAAGCACTGCTTTAAGCACAGGCGCAAATAATATTTATGGCGATGGATATGCAAGCGAAAAAATAACAGAAATAATAAAACAAGAAATTAGTAAAAATAATATCAAGATACAAGTATCGCAGACACACGTGTCGCAGACACACATGTCGCAGACACACATGTCGCAGACACACGTGTCTAAAAAACAAGAAATTGATTTTTTCAGCACAGGCAGCACGTTAGTTACAAATAATCTAGAAAATAAAATTTTAATGAAAACTGGGAGCTTAGATATGAACCAAAAAGAAAATAATATATTAAATAAAGTATGCATGATCGGACTTGGCTATATAGGACTCCCAACGTCTATAATACTAGCAGAAAATGGTCTTGAAGTAACAGGTTTTGATATAGATGCAAAACGTGTAGATAGTATAAATTCAGGAGACCCTGTAATTGAAGAACCTGAAATTTATGAAAAATTACACGTGGCTCTAAGCTCAGGTAAATTCAAAGCAACTACAAAAATAGAACCCGCCAATTATTTTATAATTGCTGTTCCAACACCATTTAAAGAAAACAATTTAGCAGACTTATCCTATGTTGATAGTGCTGCAAACTATATCTGTACAGTACTGCAAAAAGGCAATACTGTACTTCTAGAATCAACTGTGCCAGTAGGGGCAACAGACTCTCTCGCCCGCACCATAGAAGAAAAAACAAAATTGATCGCGGGACAAGATTTTTATGTTGCACACTGCCCAGAGAGAGTTTTGCCTGGAAAAATATTCCAAGAACTTGAACAAAATGATAGAGTAATCGGCGGAATAAACCAAGAATCTGCTTACCAGTCGTCACTTTTATACAAAACATTTGTTAAAGGTCAAATTTATTTAACAGATTCCAAAACCGCCGAAATGGTGAAATTAGTAGAAAATAGTAGCAGAGACGTGCAAATAGCATTTGCACACCAAGTTGCTTCTATGGCAAAAGATGCAAACCTTAACGCAAACGAAGTTATAGAACTCGCAAACAAGCACCCAAGAGTAAATATTTTACAGCCAACATGTGGAGTTGGCGGGCACTGCATAGCAATAGATCCTTGGTTTTTAGTCGAGTCTTTTCCAAATAGCTGTAGCCTTATAAAATCTGCAAGACAAGTAAACGATAATAGGCCACTAGAAGTTATTGAAATTATCACGCAAAAAATTAATTCTTGGGACTTAGAAAATAAAAAAACCTGCTCCGAATCTTGTAAAAATTCGCACTGCACAAATAGCGACAATACCTGCGATAAAACCTGTACTAATATGTGCGATAAAATTTGCAGCAAAATGTGCAATGTACTAGTTTTAGGCTTAACGTACAAAGCTGATGTGGACGATCTTAGAGAATCCCCAGCGCTGCAAATTGCAAAAGAATTGTGCAAAAATAAAAATATAAATTTATTTGTATCAGAACCAAACATAAGACAACAAAAACTAAAAAGTTTATTTGAAACACAAGCAATTTCAACACAAGAAGGCATAGAAAAATCTGATATAATTATTTATCTTGTCGGGCACAAGAGATTTAAGGCAATTGATCAAAAAGTATTAAAAAATAAAATAATTTTGGATTTTTGTGGAATAACAAATAAACCACGTTTAAATAATTCGCAGACCAATATTTTTAGCGCAAATAATATAGAAAATATAAACACTAATATATTAAATAAAGGCGAAAATATTTTCTATTCAAGCAATAAAGAATAATAAAAAATATAATTAATTTAAAAATAGAAAGCGACCGAAATGAGACAAGTTTTTGTAGACAACAATAGCGATAATGCCGTAAAAGAAATATGCCGACCATACCTAGATTGCGACCATGTTTTGATAGCCGTAAAATACTCTTTCTTGTTATCCGGAGCTGCAATTTCTTATATAGAAAAAACTAAAGAAAATATTTTCTTGAACGAAGTTCCAAGCAAAATAAAACGTGTTATAAAATCTGTTTCTAAGCATGTCAGCGATCAAAACACTTACCAAAATACGAACACAATAAATAATACACTAAGAAATCAAGTAGAAAATCTAGGCTATTCATGTTCTGGAAAAGTTGTAGCTGTTGGTAAAAATGTAAAAAATATTCAAGAAGGCGATCTTGTAGCTTGTGCAGGTGCAAATTTTGAAAAAGACGCAGATATGTTATCTGTACCACAAAATTTGGTTGCAAAAATAAATAATGAACAATTTCTAAAAGATGCAAGTTTAACAAAAATTGGAGCTGTTGCTCTGCAAGGCATAAGGAATGCAAGCCTACAAATAGGTGAAAATGTTTGTATAATAGGAATGGGCGTTGTTGGACAACTAGCGTTGCAACTAGCAAACCTATCTAGCTGTAGCGTTATAGCAATAGACATTATCGAAGAGCGATTGTCTCTGGCAAAAGAACTTGGAGCAGTAGAAACATATTTATCGACAGAAGAAAATATTTCAAACGAAATAGAATTTCTTACAAACCATCAAGGCGTAGATTGCACAATAATAACAGCTTCATCAAAAAGTGATTTTTTAATTCAACAAGCTATAAAAATAACACGAAAAAAAGGCAAAATAATTATAGTTTCTGACATAAGTTTAAATATTGAGAGAGGCGAATTTTATAAAAAAGAAATAGAATTAATTGTATCAGCCTCTTATAATCCAGAAAAACCTTATTGCATAGATAACTGTAGCTGCTGTGATACAAATAAAGACTATCCATACGAAATTATAAGATGGACAGAAAATCGCAACATGCAAGAATTTATAAAGTTAATAGAAAATAAAAAACTAAATTTAGAAAAATTAATAACAGACAAAGTAGAAATAAATAATATAGAAAATGCATATAATATGCTTAAAAATAAAACAACTTTAGGCATAATATTGGATTATCCAGAAAAAAAACCTGAAATAAAAAATTCGGCAACAACTGAACTCCGAAGATCCTGGGGGACAAGCAAGAATGTGAATAATTCGCACGCGAATAATTCACAAGTAAGTTTTAAGCCGGCAAAAAAAGATATAATAAAGGTTGGAATGATTGGAGCTGGCGAATTTTCTAAGCAACATATTTTTCCAATAATATCACAACAAGAAAATGTAAAAATAAACAGCATAGCAGATAAAAGCTTGTCTAACTTATTAAACACATCAAAAATATATGGCGCACAACAATGTTTTAATAGCTACCAAGAATTTTTTGAAAAAGATTCTTCTGACATTATAATTATCTCATCTGAACACAAATATCACTGCACACAAGCTATAAACGCTATGGAAGATGGAAAAGCCGTATTTTTAGAAAAACCTATGGCAACAAATTTTCAAGAGCTTGAAAAAATAAAAAACTTTTTAGATAAAAATAATGAAACTCCATTTTGTGTTGACTATAGCCGATCATTCTCTCCTTTTATAAAAAAAATAAAAAGTGAATTAGCAAGCAGACACTCTCCATTAATAATAAATTATCGTATGAACGTAGAACTTCTAAAGAAAAATAATTCTGCACAAGAAGATATGGGAGCTGGAAGAATAATTGGCGAAGCTTGCAGCATACTAGATATTTTTTACTTTTTGGTAAATTCAAAACCAATATCAGTATCTGTCGAATCAATAAATACATCTAATGCTCAACTTTTCCCTACAGATAATTTTTGTGCACAAATAAGCTTCCAAGATGGCTCTATATGCTCATTAACTTATACATCTCTAGGCAGCCAAGAAATTGGCAGGGAGAGAATGGAATTATTCTTCGACGCAAAATCTATTGTCATGGAAGATTATAAGATTTTATCAGGTTTTGGCATGAAAAAATCTTTTAACGAATATCTACAAATACCAGACAAAGGCCGATCTGCACTTATTGGAAGTTTTTTTTCTAGCTTAAAAGAAACAAAATTTACCCACCCAATAAGCACACAAAGACTTTATGATGTTGCAAATTTAACTTTAATAATTGATAAACTCGCATGCCAAAACGGTGGAAGTGAGATTTTAAAATAAAAAAAATAAAACAAGAGAATAATATGAAACAAAAAAAATTATCACAAATAATTATAATAACTATACTTATATCTGGCCAATACCTATCTGGCCAAAACAACAAAAATTCATACATGCACACAAATTCAAAAATTTATGTAGCTGGACACAACGGACTTGTTGGGTCTGCAATTGTAAGAAATTTACAAGCTTCCGGTTTTTCAAATATAGTAACGCACTCATCAAAAGAAATTGACCTGCGAGACCAACAACAAGTTGATAATATGTTCGCAAAAGATAAACCAGAATTTGTGTTCTTAGCCGCTGCAAAAGTTGGCGGCATACAAGCAAATAAAACCTACCCAGCTCAATTTATATACGATAATATTATGATACAAGCAAACATAATAAATGCTGCATACAAGCATAATGTAAAAAAACTTTTATTTCTTGGTTCATCATGTATATATCCAAAAATGTGTTCTCAGCCAATAAAAGAAGAATATCTTTTGACCGGCGCACTTGAAGAAACAAATGATGCTTATGCAATTGCAAAAATTGCTGGCATAAAAATGTGTCAATCATATAACAAACAATACAACACAAATTTTATTTCATGCATGCCAACAAATTTATACGGCCCAAATGACAATTTTGATCTACAAAACTCACATGTACTTCCTGCACTTATCAGAAAATTTCACGACGCAAAAATACAAAATCTTCCAAGTGTTACTATTTGGGGTACAGGCAAGCCATTTAGAGAATTTCTACACGTAGATGATTTGGCTCAAGCAGTTGTTTTTTTAATGCAAAATTATAATGACTCGGAGATAGTAAATATTGGAACAGGTTCTGATATTACAATACAAGATCTTGCAATTCTAATAAAAAAAATAGCTCAGTATGACGGCCAAATTATATTTGATACCCGAGCGCCAGACGGCACACCAAAAAAGCTGCTTGATATAACAAGAATTAATTCACTCGGCTGGAAAGCACAAATATCACTTGAAGACGGCATAAAAAGCACACTAGACTGGTATATTAATAATATTATAAATTAACAAATACTTAATTGCTTTTTATCAGAATCTTAGATATTTTTTATAAAAGCAACTAAAAATATTTTAAAATAAAAAAACAGGAAAGCGAGAAAACACAATGAAAGCAAAAATATTAACAGCCATGCTAATTACAATAATTTTTAATCAATACTCATTCACAGGGCAAGTAAAAAAAGCTCTAATAACAGGAATTACTGGCCAAGACGGGTCTTATTTAGCAGAGTTTTTAATAAACAAGGGCTATGAAGTCCATGGCATTAAGCGCAGATCATCATCTCTAAATACAAGTCGAATCGACCATTTATTTAAAGATGAACATGAATATAAAAATAGAAGATTTATTTTGCATTATGGAGACATGACTGATTCTACAAATTTAATACGCATAATCCAAGAAGTTAAACCTGATGAAATTTATAATTTGGCAGCACAAAGCCATGTCGCAGTGTCGTTTGAAACTCCAGAATACACAGGTCAAGCAGATGGACTAGGAACTCTAAGAATTTTAGAAGCTATAAGAATTTTAGGCCTAGAAAATAAAACACGATTTTATCAAGCATCAACTAGCGAACTTTATGGCGACACGCTAGAAACACCACAAAACGAAAATACAAAATTTAAGCCCTGCTCACCATACGCTACTGCAAAATTGTACTCATATTGGATAACCATAAATTATAGAGAGGCATACAATATTTTTGCATGTAATGGAATTTTATTTAATCACGAATCGCCAAGAAGAGGTGAAACTTTTGTAACAAGAAAAATTACGCGCGCAGTTGCACGCATAAAACATGGACTACAAAAAGCACTTTACCTTGGAAATTTAGACTCTAAAAGAGACTGGGGCCACGCCCAAGACTATATCGAAGCTATGTGGCTTATGTTGCAACAAGATAAACCTGATGATTATGTAATAGCAACTGGAGAGACGCACACTGTTAGAGAATTTGTAACTAAAGCCTTTGCGCATGCCGGCATAGAAATAGAATTTTCTGGAACAGGAGTAGATGAAGTAGGTTTCGACAAAAAAACTGGCAAACAATTAGTTTTTATAGACCCAAAATATTTTAGACCTGTTGAAGTAAATTTACTACTAGGCGATCCTAGCAAAGCTTATAAAAAACTTGGATGGCAACCAAAAACAAAATTTAATGACTTGGTTAAATTAATGGTTGAGCATGACTTAAAAGATGTAGAAAAATTGATAAAAGAAAAAACATGCTAAAATAAAAAAATTAAAAATTTTATAAAAAATATAGCATACACTAAAAAAAGGGCTGTAACATGTATTTGAATAAAAAAATCCCCCAAACTTATATCGTAACAATACTTTTTACAATTATATTTTTTTCAAACTTAACTCAAGCAAATGCTGAAACCAAAGATACAAATAAAAATATCACCATAAAAACGCCATGCGCCGAAATTCCTGACTTTTTATATGATAGCTTTACAAAATATGGCAGAATTCCAGTTCAATACAGAGTTCTAGACGAAAGCTACACAAGCAGCAACCCTATTGTTTTTACCAAAGAATGGATAAAAAATCTTGTTGATGCAGCAAATTTCAGAAATACTTACTACTATGGCAGAACAGATTATTACTTGTACCAAGCTATTGAAAAATACTTGCCTTACATAAAAAATAAAGAGATAGGAGTTTTGGGATCAAGATTACCTTGGTACGAAGCGATCATAATTTCTTTCGATGGCTCACCAACAACAATTGAATACAATAAAATTATTAGCCAAGATGACCGACTAAAAGTTATGACTGTAGACGAATACGATAAAAATCCTAAAAAATTTGATACCCTTGTTTCTATTTCAAGCCTTGAACATGATGGACTTGGACGCTATGGAGATCCTCTCGATCCAGACGGAGACATAAAAGCAATGGCAAAATGCAAAAGTATGCTAAAAGAAGGCGGCCTTTTATTTTTATCAGTACCTGTAGGCAAAGATCTATTATATTGGAATGTTCATAGAGTTTACGGAGAAATAAGATTACCATTATTACTTGATGGCTGGGAAATAGTAGACTCATTTGGATATAATGAAGAAGATAAACAAAATAATAGTGAATTTGTTCAAGGCAGCGGACATCAACCAGTTTTTGTACTTAAACCAAAATATAACTAAATAATTTACAAGCCTATAATTCTAAAAATAATTAAATATTTATGGCTATAATTATACTTATTAATAAAATTGTAGCCATAAATAAAAGTATAAAAAGAGAGATCATATGAAGCAAAAAATAATCTCACTAATAACACTTGTTATATTTATATCAAGTTCAAATATATCAAAAACAAATTCAACTAATAATCAAAAAATTATTAACATAAAAAAAGAAAGAAAAAATGCAAAAATTTTATAAAAATTTACCAGTACTGGTAACAGGCGGCGCAGGCTTTATCGGCTCCTACATCGTCGAAAAATTAGTATCACTTGGCGCAAAAGTTACAATAATTGATGATCTTTCTTCTGGAAATCTAAAAAATCTAGATAACGTAGCAGGCAAATATAATTTTATAAATAAAAGTATTACAGATATGGACGCTTGCCTACAAGCAACATGTGGCCAAAAAATTATTTTTCACTTGGCCGCATTTATTTCTGTCCCAGAATCGATAGCAAAACCAGATATTTGCCACAAAATAAATGTAGACGGCACCTTTAATATTTTAGAAGCCGCAAGAATTAATAAAGTTGAACGACTCGTATTTTCATCCTCTGCCGCAACATATGGCCCTACAACAGCAATATGCAAAGAGGATATGGCTCCGGATCCACAATCACCTTATGGTACAACAAAATTAATTGGCGAATATTATTTTAAGCAATACGCTACAAATTATAATTTAAATACTGTAGTTTTGAGATACTTTAACGTTTTTGGTGATCGACAAAATCCTAATGGCGCTTATGCCGCTGTTGTTGCAAAATTTACAGATTCGATGCGAAATAATAAACAAATTACAATATTTGGTGACGGATTACAAACACGAGATTTTGTACCAGTTGAATCTGTAGCTGAGGCAAATTTAACAGTTGCTATGCTTGATAAAAATTTAATGAACGGCCAAATATTTAATGTAGGTACCGGTAAAAGCGTAACACTTCTCGATCTTGTAGAAATGCTAAAAGAAAAATTCCCAAACTATAAACAAGAATTACAATTTAAACCTGCTCGAGATGGTGATATTAAATACTCACAAGCTGATTGCTCAAAATACCAAAGTTTAAATATTTAAATTTAAAAATAATTAAAAGGAAGACTATGAAAAAAAAATTATTTAATCTAATTATCTTTACAGTCATATTTTTTAATTTTAAGCAGAATTGTTCTCAAACTCAAACTTTAACCTCAAAAAACAATATTTATTATGAAAAATTTAAAGACTTGCTTTTAGTTATTAATTTTAATCATCCTCATTACTCAAACATACCATTTTTAAAAAAACTATATTCCCCAATCTTTAAAAATATTGTTTTTTATGGAGACAAGCCAGATCCAAATGTTTGTCGTGTATATACACAAAATGGAATTTTCATGACAAATATTTTACCTGATGTATTAACTAGATTTCCTCAATTTAAAGGCTATCTTATTTTACAAGATGACTGTATTCTCAACTTTTGGAATTTTTTATCTCTAGATCAAAATAAAATTTGGTTTTCAACTCGATTCACTAATAATGGTAAAACTGGAATTAGTGTTGTAAAACTTACTAACGGCGAGTATGTATCAGGATTTGACTGGGGATTCTGTTGGAACATAGGATATAATTTTGCTTGGTGGGCTGAGGGAACAGGATTAACTATAATAAAAACAATGAAAAAAGCTTATCTTAATTTTACAAAAGAAGATAAAATTATTTTAGAAGAAAATATAGGAATAGGAAATGTAGCAGCTAATCCTTGTGATTTTTTTTATTTTCCTAGCCGCTTTAGGGAGGGAATTATTAGGTTATCTCCAGCTTTCAACCTTGTAGAGCATGAAGCTGCTATTCCAACAATGTTTTGCTCATTAGATTTAATTAAAAACTGGGAAAATCTATATATATGTCAAGGACAGGGGCCTATAAATAGTAAAAATTATCCGAAGGAATTACATTGGGCACATCCTGTGAAATTTTCAAATTCAAATAACAGAGCTATTATTTCTGAAATATTTAATAAAATGTTACTAGAACAAAACTAGATTATTTTATAAAAATAAAATAAGTGCTAAATATCACAAAAATTATTTAGCACTTATTTTATTAAAATCATTTATCCAAGCCATTAATAAATCTAATTCTTTATTTTTCAAAAATTTATTATCTATCAAATCTTGAAACAATTTATGCATATTTTCTAAATTATTATCTGTATACAAAGCTTTCCATTGGCTTAAAAACTCAACCAATTTTCCACTTTTTATATATAAATCATCTTCCAAAGCAAAATCTTTTAATAAATCATGATTATTTCTTTCTTGCACTGCACTTGGACCAGAAAATGCTAACGACAATCCAGATAACTGTATAAGTTTTTGAGCATAATAACCTCGCCAAATATCTGAAACTCTCATAGATACAGAACCTGGAATATATAAAGTAAAAAACGCTTTTTTATGAAAGAACGTATTTTGCGAATTAAACGGACAATAGATCCCTGGGGCTAAAACACACGCCTGTTTTTTTGTAAAAATTATATTACCAGCATGAAACCGTGTTAACCTATAAATCGCATCAATGTCTGGATCACCATTCACGAGCCCCTGTTCAATACCAATTTCAACATTACTATTTTCCAAACTACTTTCTTCAAATTGTTCCAACAAATTAAATTCATGACTATTTTTTATATATTCTAATGGATAACCTCTAGGCCAAACATCTGGCTTTTCAAAATATGAATAAATATTTATACATCCATTTGGTCCAGATATTACCGGTAAAACAGTATTTTTTGACAATTCTTTTAATTCACCTAACGGTTCATTATCATCATCAGTGTCATAAATTATATTTGCACCATGCTCTATAGCATATAAATAACCTATATTTTTTCTACTATAATGATTCCATGGCAATAATTTCGCAAGTTCATAACCAAGCGACAACTGTCTTTCTGGGCTTAAATACTCACAATTTTCTAATGACCAATCTTTTGGTGTTTTTTTATCTCCCACAACTAACAAGTGCCATCCTTCAATTTGAGCCAACTTTTTTACTTGCGCCGTTGGATATTGTATTGACGTAATAACTATCCATTTATCGTATGAAAATAACGATAAATTAAAAACTAGTGTATAATTAACTAACAGAAATAAAACGTATAATTTAAATCTATACCACATTAAAAGCCCCTAATTATAAATATATATCTAATAATTTATACAAAAATATTATAAAAAAATAAGTTTTGCTAAAGCTTCTTTAATAGGATAATTTTTATTTAAACCTACATGAACACTTTGATCTCCTAAAGCCTTATTAAATGAACCATTTGAGTCCGCATAAAGATAATATACATCCAAATATTTTATATTATTTAACAAGCAAGCTTCTTTTAACTTACTATTCAATTTTTTAGTTATATTAACTCTATCTTCAATAGTCCCATAGTAAGGGAATGCGTGATTAAATCCTCTATTTGTTGGTGGCAAAACGCTCATTATAACGCAATTAATATTATTATAAAATACTCTATTTTCATTTATAGTCGCAACATAATTATTTACAAGCGTATTTATAATCTCTTCTAGACAACGTTTTTTTTGATCTCTTTGTCTTCCAATATGGCAACGCACATCTATTTCACCAAAAACAAAAACTACAATATCATTTTCCAATACGTTATATTTTTTTATATCTAAAGTATTCAGTCCATCTTTACCAACACCATGCATTGTTTTATCTACAATCCAATGAATAGAAAATGGTATTTTAAAATCATTATAAATAAAGATATGGTCATTTCCCGTTAACTCAAAAGACAAACCTCGACTACCATCACGAAAACATGCTATAGAATGACTATCCCCAAAAACATGTACATTAGGAATATTATCAATAGAAGCTTTTAAAGATACATAAAGTAAAGTAAACACAAATAAAAAATATAAATTACATCTAAAAAACATTTTATCCCTCTCTAATTTTTTTCCTAAAAAATAACAATCTTATTTTATCCTGGGCAAGAGCCACAATTTTTATACAATATTTTAAAACAACCCAAGCATTTACATATTAATACTTTTCACGATTAAAATTAAATGATCTTACAATTTTTATTAAATTGTTTGCTCAATAAACAAAAAACTCGCTCATCTTTCTTTTTTTATTTTTCAACAACTATAATTTAATCGCGTTCTAAATACTGATATTAAATATTTGCAGTAAAATTACTTACGTGTGTCAAATTTTAAATATGTAAAATTTGATGATTTTATTCAAATAGCTAAAATACACATACAACAAACTCTTTGCGCAATTATAAAATATAAGCAAATAATTTTACTTTAATATTATTATTAATTTTAAAAATTAAGTTGACTAAGCCTAACACTTTGTTATTTTTCTTATAAACTCGAGCATCAATATCAAAAAGGGATAAAAATAATGATAATAATAAAAAACTACCACATATATCTATACCCCGTAATACTCTTTATAACAATCATAACTTTTCCCGGCTGTTTTGACAAAATTGGTAGCAAAAACGAATACAAAGATAAAACAAAGTTTAAAAAACTTGCTACAAAGCTTTATGTCGACTTTGATACATCAATGCAATCTGAAAAATATAAATCTAAAATAGATTCCAATAGACCTCTTTTTAATTTTTTTAGATACTATTACGACAAAAACAGCCTTGATACTGCAATACCTCAAGAAATATGTAAAGTGCCAAAAATTTTACATTACATATGGCTAGGAAAAAAATTACCAGAGCAATACATGCAATATTTAAATAGCTGGTTTAAATATCAACCAGACTGGACTTATGTATTTTGGGTAGATAATAGTAAAAATTATGATCTTGGTGAACTTAAAAATTTTGATCTAGATGATCTAAAAAAATACCTAGAAGCTTCAAATATAAATAATTTACCTGAACAAAAAAAGATTGTAATTGATGTAAAAAATATAAACTTTGATAATAAAAAATTTTTTTATGAATCGAGAAATTATGGCCAAAGATCTGATATTTTAAAATGGGAAGCACTTTACAGATTTGGTGGCGTATACATAGATGTTGACTTTGAGTGTATAAATCCACTAGACATTCTCAATCACACATACGACTTTTATGCTGGCATACAACCTCTAGACACAGGCATTATTCAACTCGGATCGGCCATAGTTGCAGCATGCCCACATCATCCAATACTAAAAAGATGCGTTGAAACAATAAAAGACGATTGGATACATCAACAGATAACAGTTTCAACCGGAGCTCTTCACTTTACAAAAGCATTTTGTGAAGGTGTAAACAATAACAATTTTATAAGCATAGCCTTACCTGCAAATTATTTTTATCCATGTGGATACGAAGAACAAAGACTGCCAAGAAAAAATTGGCTAAAACCAGAATCATTTGCTATACACCATTGGGCTGGTAGTTGGTTAAAACCTGACGGTTGGGACCAAAGAGATGCGTAATTATAAAAGCTATGCATATAAAAAAATAAATAAAATAATAATATAAACAAACAAAATAAAGGAGTTTTAAATAATGTTCAACAAAAAAAATATACAAATATTTATCTATGGGTCGTGCATTATCGGCACACTTAATGCTACAGAAATAGACATACAAAAACAAAGTCGGCCTAAAGAAATTCTAGTAAAACAAGAAGTAAATATATCACAAATAAAAAACACTCAAAATATAACTCAAGCACAAAAAGCTGATCTAATAATAATCTCAGAAAATAACCCACAATATTTACGCCAAATGATAGAATCTATATTAAAATACACTCCTAACATAGAAAAAATATATGTACTAAAAGACCCTTGTTATGGTCAATACAGAGATTTATATAATAGTATAAAAGATGATCACAATGAAGTTGAATTTATAAAAGTCGGACCATCAAACTTTAAGAGCATGTTAGAATCGATCGTACAATTAAATCATAATAAACATGTGCTAATTTCTACAAGTAATATAATTTTTACAGATTATGTTGATTTTAATAAATTAATAAAATTTATTGATCAAAAAAATTCTCCATTATTTTATTTAAACCCATGCGATCAAAAAGATATATTAAAACAAGAAAATCAAAGCTGCTTTAATAATTTAAAAGATTCTGAAAATCAAAAATTATCTGGCGAAACTAATCTAACGCAAAACACAGAAAATTTGGAAATTCTAGATAATGAAGCTACAGAAGAAAGTCCAATTGAACAGGAAAATGTATTTATGTGGCAATTTAAAAATAATTTTACAAAAAATACCCCTAATATGGCACTATACAAAAAAAGCGATCTTCTTGATACAATCACGCCATTAGATTATACTTGCTTGCAAGAGTTACTAAAGATATTGAGCAATTAATTATACCATACCGGTTTCGCGAGTATAGCTAACATATCTATATAGAGCTATAAAAAAGAAAGAGAAGTAATGCGAGCAATAAAAAATAATTTTTGCACGAGTAAATTTATAAAACTAATAGTATTATCAACAGCGATAACCTGGCTTTTTACTTTTGCCTCACTCACACAAGCACAAAAAGCTGACTTAGTTATATTTTCATATAACAGACCAATTCAATTATATGCACTTTTAGAATCAACAAATTTATATATAACAGGCCTTGACGAAGTACATGTAATTTATAGAACCTCAAATGATAAAGGTGAAATTGCTCAAAATTATGAACTTGGCTACCAAGAAATACAAAAAATGTTCCCATATGTTATTTTTCACAAACAAGGCCAAAATCCTTATCTAGACTTCAAGCCGCTGACACTAAAAGCAACTTTTGACTCGCCTTCAAAATATATAATCTTTGCTGTCGACGACATAATAGTTAAAGATTTTATAGATGTAACACGTAGCATAGATCTACTTGAACAAACTGGCGCTTATGGCTTTTACTTTAGACTCGGACTAAATATTAATTATTGCTATATGCTCAATAGACCAGATCCAGCACCAAAAATAATAAAAATTGCAGACGATGTTTATGCATGGAAAATACAAGATGGTGGACCTGGCGACTGGGGATATCCAAACACTGTTGATATGACACTTTATAGAAAAAGTGATATCGAGCAAGAATTTAGGTCAATGGTGTACAAAGCTCCAAACCCACTAGAAGGCCATTGGTCAGTGAGCCCAAAAGTGCCACAAATAAAATCCAAATTTGCCCTATGCTACCAAGAATCAAAAATAGTAAACTTGCCAATGAACCTTGTCCAAGATGTTTATAACAATAGAAATATGAATGCAATATCACCAAAAGAACTTTTAAATAAATTTAATCAAGGACTAAAAATCGATATTTTACAACTATATAAAATAAATAATAAATCTGCACATATAGATTATATTCCAAGTTTTATAATGAGATAAAATAATATAAAACATAAAAAACAGGAGAAAAAATGCGAATAAAAATATTATCAGCAATACTACTGACAATAATTTTAAGTCAAAAATTAATTGCAAAAGAAATAGAACAAAAGCATATTGTTGTATTAAATTGTAGCTACAATAATGAAAAATGGTACCAAGAAAATATAAAATCTTTCACAGATCAAGACTATAAAAACAAAACAATGCTTTATATTGATGACTGCTCGCCTGACGGCACAGGAGATCTTGTACAAGAATATATAAAAAATAATAATCTAGAAAATGAAGTAATTTTAATAAAAAATCAAAAAAACATGGGCGCAATGGCCAACCAATATAATGCTATAACTTCATGCAAAAATGATGACATAATAGTAATCTTGGATGGCGACGACCTATTTGAAGACAATAAAGTATTATCATTCATAAATCACGTTTATCAAGATCCAAATGTATGGTTAACTTATGGCCAATTTAGATATATGTCAGATAGAAGACGTGGATTCTGCTCGCCAATTGATTTGAATATAGTAAAAAATAATACATTTAGAGAGTATGCAATGCACCCATCACATCTCAGAACTTTTTATGCAGGCCTATTTAAAAAAGTAAGAAAAGAAGACTTTATGTTTAACGGAGCTTTTTTAACAATGACGTGCGATGTTGCAGCAATGTTGCCAATGATAGAGATGTCAAGAGATGGACACTTTAGATTTGTCCCAAAAATTCTTTATGTTTACAACGATCTAAGCCCTATAAATGATCATAAAATAAATAGACAATTGCAATATGACCTAGACGTTTATATCCGGACAAGAGAAAAATATGATCCAATTATAAGCCCATTAATTGATTAATTTTTTTAACAATATTTATATAACTAGGAAAAAAATGAAACACATATCAAAATTTTTAATTTTTTTATTATCACTAACAATAGTTAACAGCAATCTTGAAGCAGAAAGAAATAAATATCAAAGTAATTTAGAATATCAATACAGTGGACACATTTTAAATCCTTGAGGAATAAATTGTGCCGTAATCTAAAATCTCCCGATAAACAGGAGATAATTTTTCCGAACTTAGGTCTAAACCTAACTTTGGAAAAAATCTGCTGA
>Ga0209417_1001140_pt1 | contig 51617 bp, 55 predicted proteins | sample RifGroF2_FD_184002 | JGI IMG/M metagenome (GOLD analysis project Ga0209417, IMG submission 184002) | Groundwater microbial communities from Rifle, Colorado, USA - Groundwater F2 (SPAdes) (version 2) | ecosystem: Environmental > Aquatic > Deep subsurface > Groundwater | place: Rifle, Colorado...
AAGGAGAAACGCGCTAAAAAATTCAGCTGGAAAAGATTCTGGACAATTGTGGCATACGCGGCTATTGCCAGTATTTTTTTGGTGGCAATAATGTTTGCATGGTTTGCCAAGGATTTACCTACTCCAGCCAAGATTGCTAGCCGACATCCAACCGAATCGACTAAGATTTACGATCGTACAGGCAATACTTTACTGTACGAAACTGGTGAGCAAAAAAGAACAATAGTAACTAGTGATCAAATATCGCAAAATCTAAAAGATGCCACCATCGCGACGGAAGATGCAAAGTTTTACAATCATCACGGTTTTGACACTCGAGCCTTTTTGCGAGCAGTTTATTATCGTATAACCAACAAAACTACTCGCGTCTCGGGAACATCCACCATCACCCAACAATATGTCAAAAATGCACTATTAACCTCAGACCGTTCAGTGATCAGAAAGATAAAAGAGCTAATTCTGGCTATAGAACTTGAGTTCATGTACAGCAAAGACGAAATATTAACCATGTATTTGAATGAAATACCTTATGGAAATAGTACTGCCGGCGCTGAAGCTGGCGCAAAGATGTATTACGGAATAAATGCAAAAGATATTACGGTCGCTCAAGCAGCTACCTTGGCAGCTATTCCTCAAGCTCCAACATATTACTCTCCCTACGGAACACATACCGAACGACTTCTTGAACGACGCAATTATGTTTTAGATCGAATGGCAGAAACGGGAAAAATATCCCAAGAAGACGCAGACAAAGCGAAAGAAGAAGACACTTTAACACTTGGAACCTCTTTGAAACCTCGACGCGATTCGATACTCTCTCCACATTTTGCCATGTATGTATTAGAACAAGTAGCCTCCCAACACGGTGAGGAAAAAATTCAAAAGGAAGGATTGAAAATAATTACAACCCTTGACTTAGAAAAGCAAAAATTCGCCGAGGAGGCCATCGCAAATGATCCAGGAAAATATACTCGAGCTAAAGCTAGCAATGCAACATTGGTATCAGTCGATCCCAGAACGGGCGAAGTAATGGCCATGGTTGGGTCGAGAGATTATTTTGATGTTTCAATCGACGGTAATGTAAATGTTGCCGATTCACTTAGACAGCCTGGATCTTCGTTCAAACCAATCGTATATGCAACTTTATTCAAGAAACCAGAATATTCTCCATCCAAGAATATATTTGACCTACAGACCGATTTTGGAAATGGCTATGTCCCAAAGAACTACAACGGTAGTTTTAACGGCCCTGTTACAATAAGGTATGCGTTAGGAAACTCATTAAATATCCCTGCAGTTAAGGCTACTGGATTGGCTACAATAGACAATATCATAAGAACTGCAGAAGACATGGGAATTTCTAGCTTAGGAGAAAGGGATAGATACGGCCTATCCTTTGGATTAGGAGTTGCCGAAGTAAAACCAATAGAAATGGCTGGTGCCTTCTCGGTATTTGCGAACGGAGGCGTAAAACATGATGTTAAAAGTGTTCTAAAGATATCTGACGCAAAGGGTAAAACAATCTACGAGTACAACAAAGAAAGAGATTCTGGTAAAAAAATACTTGATCCTCAGATAGCATACGAAATATCAGATATATTGAAAGATAATGAAGCCAGAACAGCAACCTTTGGTGCAAGATCAGCTCTTTATTTCGGAGACAGACCAGTCGCAGCAAAAACTGGAACCACTTCCGAGAATAAAGATTCTTGGACAGTTGGATATACCCCTACATTAGCAACTGCAGTTTGGGTCGGAAACAATCAACCCTCCCCCATGAATGCTGGTGGTGTTATGCTTGCTGCTCCGATTTTCCATTATTTTATGGAAAAATCTTTGGCTGATGTCCCCAAGGACGACTTTCCCAGACCAGAAGGAATACAGGAACTAACAGTTGAAAAATATTCCAATAAACTACCATCTGAGAGCTCTACAAATCTCGTCCATGATATCTTTGCTTCTTGGCAAGTACCAAAAGACGCCGATGATGTAAATGTTAAAGTTAGGATTTGCAAAGCATCAAACTTATTAGCACCCGATAGTTTGTCTGAATCAATGGCGGAATTTCGAACTTATACTAATTTGCATTCGGAAAAACCTGATAATCCAAATTGGGAAAATCCAGTTAGAGCTTGGGCAACTTCGGCAAATCTAACTAATTTACCACCAAAAGATTATTGCGACCCAAATCAATACAAAGCATCGATTTCTATTACTTCACCTTTGAGCAACGACACTATTTCAGAGGCAAAAAGCATAACTGCTGCCGTTAATTCATCACACGCGGTCCAATCTGTCGAATTTTTTGTCGACAATGTATCTACTGGAGTGGTTACTGCAATCCCCTATACTGTTGATTATGATTTTTCTACCTTGTCAGAAGGAATCCATAAGATATCCGCCCTCTTGACAACCGAAGTCACCACTGCTCAAACCGAAATATCAATAAACTACCAAAAGGTCATTTCACTCTCCATTTCAAATCTAAATGCATCAATATCTGACGATAAAGCAACGATCACATGGGTAACAAATGAACCTGCTACTTCTCAGGTAGCATATAAGAAAAGTGGCGATACAGAATACACAATGTCAGGGGCTGACAGTGTCTACAAAACCAGTCACTCTGTTACAATAAAGATCGATCCAAAGAAAAAATATTACTACAGGGCAATTTCTGTAGATGAGAAATCGAAATCCGTAACTTCTGCTGAAAAGTCTTTTAACCCCCCAAATTAGCTCTTAAATATTTCTTTACATATAGTCTCTAAATTTTTCCCATCAGTTGCAATAATTTCAAAACCTAATTTTTTTGCCTCTTTTTTCCTTTCGTCGATTCGGCCGACTTTCCTTATTTCTCCACCTAATCCAACTTCTCCAATAGCACATAACTCTTTTTTGATCGGTATATTCCTGAGCGACGAGATAATCGCCAAACATACCGCAAGATCTGAGGCCGGTTCACTGATTTTAATTCCACCGGTAATATTAATATAGATATCAAAATTAGCTAAATTATATTTTGTCTTTTTGCTTATTACAGCTGCTAATAAACTAAGTCTGTTTAAATCAAATCCTGATGTAGTTCTTTTGGGATAGCCAAAATTAGTAGAAACAACTAAGGCTTGTAGCTCTATAATAATTGGTCTCGTGCCCTCTAATATCACAGTGACTGAACTGCCTGATTCTCCTGTTCTCTCTGACAAAAAAATTTCAGAGGGGTTGGTTATCTCGGTCATTCCCTTTTCTCCGAGAGCAAAAATCCCGACTTCATTTGTGGCTCCAAAGCGATTTTTTATTCCTCTTATCAAGCGCGCATCATGGAAACGATCTCCTTCCAAATAAAGCACCGTATCAACAAGGTGTTCCAAAATTCTTGGCCCTGCTATTGATCCTTCTTTTGTAACATGTCCGATGATTAATATTGGGATTCCCGTTGTTTTGGCAAATTGCTGAAGAAAAATACCCGATTCCCTTACTTGGATCATACTGCCTGGAGACGAGGCAACATTTGTTAAAAAAACAGTTTGAATTGAATCTATAATTATTAAGCTGGGACTATGCTTTTTAAGTTCTTTTTCCAAAGATAACAAGTCGCCTTCCGAAGCCAATTTCAAAGTGTCGTTACTGATACCTAATCGGTCAGCTCGCATTTTTATTTGAGCCAACGATTCCTCCCCGGAAATATAAAAGCAATTATCAATATTGTTACATAACTGCAATATAAGGGTTGATTTACCAATACCCGGCTCTCCTCCTAAAAGAGTCACTGACCCAGGTATTATTCCGCCACCCAAAACTCTATCGAGCTCCCCTATTTTAGTTGATATTCTTGTGTATTTCCCAGATGATATAGAACTTATAGTTTTTAATTCTATGTTTTTAGTAATATTAGAATGGCTACTACTTATACTAATAGAGCTTTCTTGCAAAGTGTTCCATTCACCACATGCTGGGCACTTACCAGCCCAGCTAGGAAAATCATTTCCACAGCTATTGCATAAATATATTACAGTATTCTTTTTGGGCATTTTAGCGATCTCCCTTTAGTGCTTTCCATTTTCTAAACTTGTTTTACATCAATCACATTTAAATTAAGATTTGTTGCATTATTCCAGGTATTAATATCAAGATTAAATGCAATATCACATTTTTTTAAGTTGCCGATCATAGAACAATCTATAGGAGAATTAAAACAAATTGATTTAAACCGGTCCTTCCCATCGCTCACCAAAAATGATAAATGTTTTTCCATTTTACCAACAAACCTTGGGTTTTCGAGCGCTATTCCACTCGCAACAAAAACAGGCTTACTATTTCCCATCCCAAATGGTTCTAATTGTGTGATTTTGTCATACAAAGCATTCGTCATCTCGCTAAGCTTTATTTTTGCATCAACAAAAATTCTTTTAACCAATAACTCGTCTGGGATTTGCTCATTTGCTAATTTAGTTAATCCTTTCACAAACGCGCTGTAATTTTTTTCTTCAACTGACAACCCCGCTGCACTTTTGTGCCCACCAAATTTTATCAATTGTTTTTCAAAAGGACCGATTAGCTCAACAAGGTTAATTCCTGGAACCCCCCTAGCGCTTCCCACCAACTTTTGACCGTCTTTAGCGAAAAGAATCGCTGGCCTACAATATTTTTCGACTATTCGACTAGCGGTCGGTCCAATTATTCCTTTTGGCCATTCTCCTGATAAAATTATAATTTTATTTTTAGCCAAATCATCTTTCTCAATAATATTCATTGCTTCAGTCTCTGCCTTCTCCATCGCCAATTGACGATGTTCATTTTTGTCACTTAACCAGGATGCTAAGCTTTCTGCTTCATTCTTATCTTCTGTTACCAAGAGTTCATAAGACTTTGTAGCATGGTCCATTCTTCCTGGTGCATTTATTCGAGGACCCAGCTGAAACCCAACATGATAAGCTTCAAGTTTTTTATCCTTTAAACTGGCCGATTTGATCAAAGCACCTAATCCTAAGTTCTTAGTTTTATTTAAAACAATCAAACCATATCTTGCCAACACTCTATTTTCACCTATAAGTGGCACCATATCGGAAATTGTCGCTATCGCCACCAAATCTAGATTCCATTTCAAAAAATTATCATCAATTTTCCGATCGTATTGAGCAAAACCTTGAATCAGTTTGTATATCACCCCGCATCCTGCTAATTCTTTGAATGGATATTTATCTCCTTTTATTTTTGGATTGATAATGATATTTGCCTCTGGTAATTCATCATCAGGCAAATGATGATCAGTAATAATCAAAAAAATACTCTGTTCTTTGCAATATTTTGCTTCCTTAAAATTTTTGATTCCTAAATCAGCGGTAATAATAATGGAGCAACCCTTATCTCTCAAATAATTAATTCCATCTTCCGAGAGACCGTATCCAGTTTCCCTGTTTGGAATAAATACATAAGCTTTAGCACCCATCTTGGTCAAAGCCCTATACAGCAAAGCCCCAGCAGGAATTCCATCAGCATCGTAGTCGGTATATATTCCAATTTTTTCATTATTTTTTATAGCCTCATTAATCTTTAATACTGCTTTTTTTAGATTTTTCATTTCAAAAGGATCATTTAGGTCTTTTTGAAAATCAGGCTTAAAAAACTTCTCTTTAGAATCTTTGGTAATTCCTCTATTATAAAGAATCTGATCGATCAGATCAGTATGTTTTCGTTCTCTAATTTCCCAGATTTTTTCTTTCATTTTTTGCTGAACCTATTTTTAAAAGATCACCAACTATTTATAATACGCCCAACCGTCTACCCTCAAATCCACATATTCATGAATCTCATTCCTCTTTGATATCAATACCCTCTTGAGATTGTCTAATTGCTTTGCGCTTGATCTAGTTGTATCCAATTTCACAAAAAATCCAGCCTCAGTGTAAAGATCAACATCAAATGTGGTTTCAACTACTTCAAAATACAAGGGCTGAATGTTTGTGATTTGAAAAATCTGGTTTTTAATATTGTTAGTAAAAGCTATAAAACTAGATGAAACAATAATATCTCCCTCTCTAATCGAGATATTCTTTTTGTCTCTGATCAATGGTAAATTCAACTCTTTTTCTTCTAATGAAAGCTGTTGTATTACCATACCAGATCCACTGACTAAATATTTTGATCCATTCGACTCCCAGATTGCTCGTCCTTCATTTTCAAAAATAACGACTTTCAATGTATTTGGGAACCCCTTGTATATTTGTACTTCTTTAATTGCTTTGTTCGATTCTTTCAAATCATTTTCAATTTTAGAGATATTGATCAGCAATAAGTTTTTTCCAACAGGTAGATTTTTTTCAATTTGGGCGTTTTCAATAGAATGATTCCCTTCTACAATCACTTCTTTAACCTTGAGATTACCCGACATTAAAACATAGTAAAAACAGAATAATATGACAAATGAGTATACAATTTTTTTAAAAGATAATGATGGCCATATTATTTTCTTTTTTCCTGTGACCTTTTCCCCTGAAAAAAGACGAGGATTTCTAAATTTTTTATGCCCTCCATTATAAACTCTTTGTTTTTTGCGATATGTTCTTACCATTGGCCAATATACTCTATCTCTTCTTCTAACTCCTGTCCAAATTTTTCTCTTACCAGTTCTTTCATTTTCTCAGCAAGTTGCCTAACATCAGTTGCAGTGGCATTTTTTTTATTTACAATAAAATTAGCATGCTTTTTTGATATAGCAGCACCACCAATTTTTATTTTTTTTGCCCCTACTTGATCAAGCATATATCCAGCAGAATTCTCCACCTGTTTTCCTACATTTTTGAAAAAGCTACCAGCACTCTTTTCGTCTAGTGGCTGTGTATTTTTCTTTTTTTCCAAGTTTTGTTGAATCAAACCCAATATCTCATCTCTGCGACGCCTGACAAGTTGAAGCTTGACAGTTAAAACAATCGGTTTAAATTTAATGGCCGCATTTGTTTTTTTCAATTTTGATACCCTGTAATCAAAGCCAAACCAACTAGCGTCCCTTTTGACTATGTCAAGCTTGTCTTCCTTTGGAACAAGTAAAATTGCGGATTTTACAAATTCACCCATCTCATAACTAAAAGCTCCAGCGTTTCCATAAACTGCCCCACCAATTGTGCCTGGAACGCCATAAAGAAATTCCAAACCACCCAAATCACGACTAGCAGCTGTGTTTATTAATTTACCAATAGTAACCCCCGAATCTACAATTACCTGAGAATTGTCATTACTGAAAGCAATGTTAGAAGTTTGATTTTTAATAACAAGTCCAGGGAACCCTGAATCGGAAGGGATAATATTATAACCTCCTCCGATAACAAAATATGGTAAATTACTTTTATAAGCAACAGAAACGGCCTTGACCAGATCGTTGATATCTTTTGCTATGTAAAAAAAGTCAGCAATTCCACCAACCCCCATACTAGTGTGTTCTCTAAGAGGAACATTCTGTTTTAGATCGTCCCCCAGCTCTTTTTTTAATTTTTCTTCTATTTCTTCCATCTTTTATTCCTCTTTAGAAATCAATGCTAAGCCGATTTTGTAAACCGGCGGAATTCCTATAGTCAAAAGAACAGACTCTTTGTCTAGGGACTTTTTTAAATATTTTACAATTTCTTCGTCTGTTTCAATACAAACAGCTTTTTGACCCAACTTATTTATCTTGTCCACTAAATCCTTCGAGCTTATATCTAGAACCTCGTCCCTTCCTGGCACAAAATATATTGGCTTAATTATCACTTGATCCGCTTGTTCAAAAGAACTGGCAAACTTATCAAGTAAAGGCAAAATCCGTTTGTATTGGTGAGGCCAAAACACCACAATCTTTTTTTTATCTGGATATTTATCGTTTAATGCCTCGATTGTCATTTTTATTTCCGTTGGATGATGACCATAATCATCAATAATATCAGCCTCATTGCATTTCCCCAACAATTCGAATCTTCTGTGAGCGCCTGAAAAGGATTCCATTGTGCTTTTGTAAGCCTCGTCGGAAATACCAAGAAAATCAGCCAATGCTAGCACTGCTAAAGCATTCTGGATATTATGCTTACCAGGCACCTTTAATACAAGATCCAAATGATTGTATTTCTCTGAGTTAAATCCGTAGTATATTACAGGGGGCTTATTATCCATGGACTCTAGTACGGACATCAAGTTCTCGTCATCAGCGCAAGCAATTATCAAACCGTCTTTTGATACATTATTTACAAACTTAGAAAAAGACTCTTTTATCTCTGGAAGTCCGCCCGGGTAAGTATCTAAATGCTCTTCTTCTATATTAGTGATAATTGCTATTTCTGGAAAGAAATCAAGAAAACTTCTATCATATTCACATGCCTCAAGAACCAACCAATCTGATTTACCAATTTTTATTACATCATCATCAAAATCTTTTACTCGTTCTCCCACAAGAACAGTCGGATCGTATCCAGCATTAACTAGCAAGAGCCCAATCATTGTCGTTATAGTAGTTTTTCCATGCATCCCAGAAACCGTAATAGTTCTTTTCTGCTTCGTTAGTTCCCCTAAAAACTCAGATCTTTTGATTATTTTTATCCCAAGATCCTGAGCCGCTTTTATCTCCACCCATCCCTGTGAACCAGGATTGATAGCCGATGATCTTATTACTAAATCGATGTTATCCGTTATGTTTTTCGCAGAATGACCAGTCGTCTTCAAATCAGAACCTGACACTTCGTTTCCCTTATCCAACAAATATTTTTTAATTCCTCGCATGGAGACACCTTGATCTCCAATTAGATGATATTTCATATTATTCCTTTGCTTCGTCAATAATATCTTCACAGATCATACTTACTCCATTAGAAGGAAAAAGATTAGAAGCATTACTGGCCATTTCTTTCATTTTATCTTTATCAGAAAAAAGCAACTTTATAACGCTAAAAAGGGACTCCGATCCAAGACTGTCATCAGTTATCATGATGGCTGAATTATGATCCTCGAGAAATTTAGCATTTTTTAATTGATGATCCTGGGCTGAATATTTCCAAGGAACAACTACCATCGGTTTTGCCTTGATTGCTAACTCAGATATTGTACTACTAGCCCTAGTAATGATAAGATCTGCAGCATTGATTGCCTCCAGCATCATGTCTTTTCCAGATTTTTCAACCAACATCTCTGTTACATAATAGTTTGCTTGCTTATTTTTTTCCAATTTATTATGAAAATCCATGACTAGATCATAACTATGTTTACCCGCCTGGTGAATGATGTTGTAGTTGTCCAATAACTTATTTGCAACTCCGATAATACTTTTACTCATATTTAAGGAGCCCTGACTTCCTCCTGTTAAAAATATAATGGGATTGTTATTTTTAAAACCGAATGATTTTCTACCACCTGAAACAGCATCAGCAAACCCATCCCTTAATATCGGTCCACTCCATATCTTTTTATTACTGGTGACCTCTTTGTAAAATTGTAGGGGGAACGATACATATGTCTTTTTGGCATTTTTTGCCAAGAGTCGATTAACCTTTCCCATAACTATGTCAGATTCATGGAGAAAATATGGAATATTAAAAAACCGTGCAGCATTTATGACCGGAAGAGATACATATCCCCCCTTAGAGAAAACAACCGATGGTTTTATTTTCCATATATAATATAGCGATTGAATTGATCCAATAACAAATTTGATCAATTCTACCAAATTTTTAATCGTTAGATATCTATTTAGCTTACCTGTCTTTATCTTTATATAATTTGGAATTGTACCAAGAAATGCCCTTTCTTCCTTTGTGCCGACTCCAATAACAAAAACTTTTGCTTCCCTGTCTATTTCCTTTATCTTTCTGTAAACAGCTAAAACCGGAGCCGCATGGCCACCTGTACCGCCCCCAACTAGTAAGATTGAAGAGTTATTCTGTTTCATCTTAATTTCCTATATGTCTTATCTGATTGCTGACTCTTTGAAATATTAACCAAAATTCCAACAGCAGACAGAAGAATAACAAGCGAAGATCCTCCATAGCTGATAAATGGCAACGGAACTCCCGTAAGAGGAACTAGTGAAAGCATTGCTGCAATATTTATAAACATTTGCGAAAACAGCCATGTCGTAATACCAGTTGCAACTAGCATAGAAAAATTATCAGGAGCATTTTTGGCAATCTTATATCCTCTCAAAGCAATAAAAGCAAATACCAATACAATCAAAGCTGCTCTAACAAAACCAAGCTCTTCCGCCGTTATAGCAAAGATGGAATCAGTATGCGCCTCCGGTAGATATAAATATTTTTGTCTACTCTGACCGAAGCCCAATCCCAAAAAACCTCCTGATCCTATAGCAATCAGAGCATTGCGTATATGATATCCAGTAGCCAAACTGTCATTTTCAGGATTCAAAAAAGTCAGCAAACGCTGAAGGCGATATGGTTCTATTTTTATAGCTAGCCAAACAAAGAACACCCCCATTACTCCACCAAATGATAAAAGTCTTCCCGACAATCCAGCCATGGTGATGATTGCAGCGGAAATAAAAACTATAGCGGCTAAAGTTCCCAGATCTTTCTGTATCAACATCAGCATTGCAATCGATCCGATTATAACGATCAGAGGCACAAAAGCTTTATTGATATCATTTGATACCTTCTTACTTGCAAGCCAGCCAGAAAGATAAATTATCAATGTCAGTTTTGCCACCTCGGAAGGCTGAAAAGAGGTAAATCCAAGATCAACCCATCTTGCGCCAACTCCTGATTGTTCAGAAAAAGGCAGCAGTGGAAGTAATAATAAAAATACAGTAGCAAATAGCATGTAGCCGGAATACTTTTGCCAAATTCTATAATCGATCTGCTGAAAGACAATCCACGCAACAAGACCGATCCCTACAAAATTTAGCTGTTTTTTTAGATAGAATTTATCCGTCTCACCATCCGTTATTTGCAAAGAATAATATTTAGAAACCGAATAAATCATTATTAAGCCAAAAGCAATCAGGATAAAAACCCCTAAAGAAAGAAGATAATCTTGTCTTTTTTTTCTAATTTCTTTCATCCGCCAATTTTTCTACAGCTTTTTTAAATCTACAGCCTCTGTCTTTATAATCTTTAAACATGTCAAAACTTGCACAAGCAGGAGAGAAAATCACAACATCTTCAGAATCAGCAAATTTCATACTTTCTCTTACTATTTCATCAATATTCATTTTAGTGGCATCGACTATTACACCAGAGTAGTTGTTATCTTTTAATGATTGCATTATCTTTACACCTTCAATGCCAATAGCCACTACTGCTTTAGTTTTGGATAAAGATATCTTTTTGGCCAAATCCGAAAAATCAGCCCCTTTACTGCTTCCACCAAGAATTAATATTTTGTCTTGATCAAAAGAATTTATCGCTGCCAGCGTTGGTTCTGGGTTAGTAGCGTAGGAATCGTTGTAAAACTTAGCACCATCGATAGTTTTTACTAATTCTAAGCGATGGGGAAGTCCCTCAAATTTTTTTGACACATTTGAAATCGTTCCAGTTTCAATTCCAATGATTTTTGCAGTTATAGCCGCAGCTGCAATGTTTGCCAAGTTGTGATCTCCTACTAAGCGCACCTGATCCGAACGACAGATAATTTCTTCTTTGCCGCTGTATTTCAATACAACCTCTTTTATCGATTTATCTTCACTGGCTCTAATGTAAGCGCCCTCATCCACTGATTTGTTGGCAGAGAAGAAATATGTTTTTGCCCTTGTTAGCGCTGCAAATTCGAACGAAATTAGATAATCTTGATTTATTACAGCGTAATCATCCTGGCCCTGAAACCTAACTATTGACTCCTTTGATTCATGATATTCTTTTTCATTCTTGTGGTAATTAAGATGATCAACTGAAATGTTAATCACTACTGCAACATGAGGACTTTTCTCTAGATCTTGCAACTGAAAACTTGAAAGCTCTAGCACAACCCAATCTTTGTTAGTAATTTTATCCAATAAAGATATCGCCGGTTTTCCAATATTTCCTGCTAGGAATACATTATTAGAATCAGGAATATTTTGATTTTCATTATCGAAGGTCCCTACTTCATGGCCTTCCTTCAGCATTTCAAATATTAAAGACGAAGTTGTTCCTTTGCCCTTAGTTCCAGTAACTCCTATTATTTTGGCTGGACACAAATCAAAGAAAAGCTTTATTTGACTAGATACGATTATCCCTGCTTTCTTTGCTTCTTGTATTTTTTTATGTAGATAGGGGATACCGGGTGAACGAAAAATAATGTCGTATTTTATTAGATTATCTAAATAACTATCACCTAATATTTTGCGATCATCACCTACTTTATCCAGCAATTTTTTGAGCTCATGTTCACTGTTTTCCTCTGCCCTATTTCTAAGCTTTTCTTCGGTCAAAAGATCCAAAATATAATAATCAATTTTCTGATCGTCAAAAAACTTAGCAAGTGCAATACCTTCTATTCCTAGTCCCAATATAGCAATATTTTTTTTCTCAAAATCCATTAGTATGAATCACCTCTCCCAAACAGGGCAATGATTACTCCCAAGACTGCCGAAGCCGCCCCTATTATCCAAAATCTCATTGTTATCTTATACTCAGGCCATCCAATCGCCTCGAAATGATGATGAATCGGAGAAGAAAGAAAAACTTTTTTACCATTCCTAAACTTTTTTGAAGTATATTGAATTATAAAACTAAGACCTTCTATGGTAAAAATCAGAGTTATGACCGGTAGTACTATCACCGTATTAGTTAAAAAGGCGATTACTCCCAAAGTCATACCCAGCGCCATTGATCCCGTATCTCCCATGAAAAATCTGGCCGGGGGGATATTGAACCACAAAAATGCAAGCAGTGATCCCATAACAGTGGAGCAAAAAATTGCTAAACCGATTTTTCCCATCGTTAGGGCGATTAAGGCATACGCTCCATACGATAAAGCAAATATACCACCAGCTAGTCCGTCTAGTCCGTCGGCCTCATTTGAGGCAAAAGCCATCCAGACCAATGCAAAAACAAATAAAGGAATATACCAAAAACCAATATAATAATCTCCCAGACCAGGAATATGGAATGTGTTCCAATCGAGCTTAAAATAAAACCACCAAGCACCAACCAAAGCAACGATCGCATATAATAGGAACTTCTGTTTGAATCCCATTCCCCTGCCTTTAGGACCTCGCCCTCTAACATTCCACACATCATCTATAGCACCAATAAGTCCGGTTGCAACAAGGCAAAATACTGGTAGCCAGGTGGAAGATCTCTCGAGATTAAAAATGATTGTCAAAACAGCAGCTGTCACCCATATTAATATGCCCCCCATTGTTGGTGTTCCTGCTTTTTTGGCATGAAGTTTTGCATATATTGGAACATCTGCTCCTTCTCGAATTTTTTTTCCAAGCTTGTTTTGATAAAGAAAGTTAGTGAAAACCGGTGTCCAAGCAATCGCAATCAAAAACGAAACAATCGCCAACCAAAACATTTTCATTAAATCCTGAGTAGAAATCATCAGCAATTCCATACATACTCCTTATTTTTTACTTGCCCACATTCTATTCTGCCTAACCAATAACCTATCGGATTTTTCTGGCTCTAGCATTATTTTTTTAACAATCTCCTCAAAGAAATTATTGTTTTGAGAAGCTTTGACTAAAATCAGATCGTTTTCTTTGATCAACCCTGGAAGACTAGCTTCTAATTCGGTACGGTTACGGTAAATGAGACATGATTGCTTATCTTTATAGCCTTCAAGCATGTTTTCTGCGTTTTTCCCGACAAATATTGCCAGATCAACTATATCCTTAGTCATCGCACCGGCCATTAAATGAGATTCTTTTTCCATGTTTCCAAGCTCATTCATATTTCCTAGTATAGCAACTTTCCTTCCGTTATGCTTTACATGTTTTATCAAATCAAGCGCTGCTTTTAGTGAAGTAGGATTAGAATTATAGCTATCATCAATAATTAACGAATTCTTGATGCCTTTTATTAGATTCATTCTGCCTGGTGCTCTCTTGATCTTTTCCAATGATTTGGCCGCCTTTATTAAATTGATACCAAATATTTTAGCAATTGCGAAAGCAAATAAATTTGCATAAACAAATTGATTTCCTATCATTTTTGATTTTACTGCCACCTTGTACCCGACTGAATTGATTCTAAATTCGGTCCCAGCCAAAGAAGTACTTATTATTTCAGCTTTGTAATCCGGCTTACCTTCCCCAGCCCCCACGGTTACAATGCGCCGACCAGTCAATTGGCCAAGTTTTTCATCGTCATAATTGACTATGGCTATTCCATCTTCCTTCAGAAAATTGATCAGTGAAATTTTTTCCTTTTGATAATCTGACACAGTTTCGAAATTAGCCATGTGAGCCGGTGTCGTTGATGTTATTACAGCATAATCCGGTTTCACAATTTGAGTATAGTAGCCCATGTCCCCTGGCTTATCAACTCCCATTTCAAGCACTAAGTACTTTGGGTACTTCTTAATATTAGTTCTGAAATATGCCAACAAAAGAAAAACAGGCCAAATGAATTTGTTTGGCATTTTAGAATAGCCCAGTATTGTCAAAGGTATACCAAACTCTGCATTCAGGTTCCCTTTTGTTGATCTTACCTTATCTCCGTATTCTGATTTTAGGACCTGATAAATAGCTTCCTTTGTAGATGTCTTACCGACAGATCCTGTAATGGCGATCACAATTGGTCTGTGTAGCAAAACCACTTTTTTGGCGTAATATTTCAAAATGTACTGTATAAATTTTAGATATAAATCTTTCATTATTTGTCTTCTGTTGGTGCTAAACGATAATAATTATTTAATAGAAAAGAAGATATCTCACCAAATATTGGTGCTGCAGTACTTTCGGCATACTTGTCAGTTTTAGGTCTTTCCAGTTTAACAAGCATGACATATCTGGGCTCATCTACTGGAGCAATCCCAATCAGAGAATGGTTGTAAATTCCCAGTCCGTCTTCGGACTGCTCATAAACACCGTCCTTTACTATCTGAGCAGTACCAGTCTTTGCCCCAATTTTGAATCCTTTTACTTTTGCTTTTTTAGAGTGTCCATTTTCCACAACCGAATACAGCATGTCTCGAATAGATTTTGCTGTCTCAGACTTTAAGATTTGTTCTCCTTCTTGCCGCTCGATCGTTTTTTCTGTACCATCCTCAAAAATCATCTTATCCACTATATGAGGATATATGTATTTTCCTCCATTTGCAATCGCTGCGTAAGCACAAACTATCTCAATAGGACTAACCATAATACCTTGCCCAAACGAAATGTTTGCTCGATTGATGTCTCTCCAATTCTTCAATTCCTGTGTATAGCCAGCTTGCTCCGTGTCAAGATCAATGCCAGTTTTATTGAATAAATTAAATTTCTCAAAATACCGGTAAAGATTATCGTTCCCAAGCTTATCGCCCACCCAGACCATAGCGACATTATCAGAGTTTTCCAAAACTTGAGTCATCGTTTCCTCTCCAAATGCCTTTAGTTCTGCGGTCTTTATTTCATATCCGTCTACAAAAGTATGCCAATCAAAGGTCTCCTTAGTATCTGAAGTAACCAGCCCTTCGTTTATGGCAGCAGCCATTGTCAATGTTTTCATAATACTGCCAGGCTCGTAAAGATGTGCGATGGCAGGATTTATAAACGCTCCCGGATTTTCTCCTGCAACTTGCCTAAAATAGTTTGGATCGAAAGAAGGCGAACCCGCCATTGCTAATATACCACCGGTTTTGACATCCATTATTACTACAGTTCCCGAATCTGCCTTGTATTTTTCTACCGATTCGGCTAGTTTCTTCTCAACAAAATATTGAACGGATCGATCAATTGTCAAAACATAGCTTGTACCGTCTTTGGGGTCTTTTTGTTCCAGCAAATTGATCATTCTGCCAAGCGTATCCTTTTCCCCTTTGATATTGCCGGCTGTTCCTTTTAGTTCTTCGTTATAATAACCCTCAAAACCATACTTACCATCACCTTCTCCATTTACAAAACCTAATACATGAGAAGCAAGTGTGCTTTCGGGATAATACCGTCCATATTCAGGCATAACAAAAACGCCTGATATTTTCTTATCCTTTATCTCACTGGCTTTATCAAAACCTAATCCCTTTCTAATTGGAGGTATATATAGCTTATCATTGTTAATTTTCTGAAAGATTTCATTGGAATCAATTTGCAATAAACCACCAAGTTCTAAGGACACTTTCTCTTTGTCCTTAATTTGTTTGGGCACAACCCAAATTGAAAATGTTTTCACATCAAACGCGAGAGGAAAATATTGATTTAAATTAACATTTGAATCATGTGCATACACTTTTCCTCTTTGAGCTATTTTAGTTTGTTCAAAACGCTGTTGACCCTGGGCTAAAGCAATATAATGGCCATGTTTAGTGATCTGAATATCAAACATCCTCCAGATAATTACACCTGTAATAACTACAACAATAACGCCCATTGTTTTTAGGCGTTTTTCAATTGTCACTGAAAAATCAGACATACATTTATTATATTTGAATCAAAACAAGTTAGCAATTATTGAGAGATATGGCTTACGGACTCAGTGGGCAAAAGCGGAGTCTGCGCCGTCACACCACCATCGATTTCTTTAAGGGATCTCAATCTGGTCTGTTCGACTTCAAGTCTCTCTTTTTCCAGTAACAATTGGCTTTTTTTGGTTTCTAAATCACGCACTCTTATGCTTCTATTGGCGCCTGCAGTAGACTGCGTTAAATAAACAAGTGCCAAAATGGCACAGATACCAATGGCCACAAACTTTATCGCATTGGGACCTATTACTATTTGTCTATCAACTGTTTTTTTTCTTACACCGCTAGAAATTGAATTACTATTTGTATAAACGAAAGCTCTTCCCACAACACCCTCCTAATATTACCCGGTTAATAACCAACGATTATTGCTTTAATCAGTAGCCATTTTTTGTTTTCGCCACCACAACTGCATTAAATAAAGTTTTTGTTTTTGATCCTTTCTTTCGAAAGGTTTAAGCCCCTCCTTTGTCCTCCTCCGTGAAACAAATGAGTCCCGTGCGGGAAGAAAAGGGCAGTTCAAATGGCTACTGGTTAAAGCAATTTAATTAAAATAATTATTAAAACCCAATTTCTGATAAATTTTCCGCTACCTCCTCCGAATTCTCTTCCATTTCTTTCTTAAAATCATTCCATTTCTCGTCAGCCCAAAGCTCCAAACGATTGTGCATGCCAGTAATGATTACTTTGCTCTTCACACCTGCGTAATCTGCAAGATATTTCGGGATATTTACTCTTCCAATTTTATCTATTTTTGCATCCATTGCCCCTGACAAGATAAATCTGGCAAACGACCTAGCGTTTTTTGAAGTTACTGGTAGTTTAGATACTTCATTGGCAATCTTGTCCCACTCTTCCTGAGTGTATAACCATAAACATCCGTCTAAACCTCTAGTAATTACACACCCACAAGCAAGTTCGCCCCTGAATTTTACCGGTACTGACAATCTGCCTTTATCATCAATTGTGTGTGAATACTCGCCGCTAAACATTTATTTTTCCCACTTCTTCCCACTTTTTACCACTACATCTACTATATTAGGCATTACTTTACCTCCCGTCAACAAGCCCAACCTCCACAATATGTGGATAATAAAAGCCACCAATGCCTTTTATCAAGTTCCATGCTAGGTAATAATAAAAAAATCAGGATAAAAATCCTGATTCTCTAAGTTGATTTGAAAAGTTAGAAAGCGCGAAACTCTACTTTAATTTGCCTAAAATAATATTTTCCAGTTCTTTGATACTTATCCGCTCTTGCTCCATTGTATCCCTGTCTCTTATGGTAACTGTATTATCTTTTAATGAATCAAAGTCAACTGTTATGCACCAAGGAGTTCCAATCTCATCCTGTCTTCGATATCTTCTACCAACAGAACCTGATTCATCATAAAAAGTCATAACTCCTGATTTTCTCAAATCGGCGACGATTTTTTTGGCTATGTCTGGAAGACCCTCTTTTTTAACCAAAGGAAAAACAGCCACCTTGTATGGAGCAAGTTTAGGATGAAGCCGTAGTGTTATTTCTCCCGCTGCTCTACCGTCTGTTCCATCTGATTCGTCGTATGCATCTACCAAAAAGGCCAGCATGGCACGGTCTACGCCCAATGAAGGCTCAATAACATACGGAATATATCTTTTGCCAGATGATTCATCAAAATACTTTAATTCCTGACCAGAAACCTTTTCATGCTGCTTCAAGTCAAAGTCAGTCCTTTGGGCTATTCCCCCCAACTCAGAAGCACCGAAAGGAAAAGCATATTCAACATCCGAAGTTCCAGAAGAATAATGAGAAAGCTCTTCTTTTTCATGCTCTCGGATCCTCAAGTTTTCTTTTTTTAATCCTAGGCCAGTATAATATTCTTCAACAGTTTTAATCCAATAGTCATACCATTTTTTCGATTCTTCAGTTTTTGGTTCAACAAAGAATTCAATTTCCATCTGCTCAAATTCTCTTGTCCTAAATATGAAGTTACCTGGGGTTATCTCATTTCGGAATGCTTTACCAATTTGCGCAATACCAAAAGGAATCTTCACTCTATTAGATTGCAAGATATTCATAAAATTTGTAAATATTCCCTGCGCCGTCTCCGGACGAAGATATGCCGTTGCTGCGGTGTCTTCAGTTACCCCAACAAATGTTTTAAACATAAGATTAAATTCTTTGGGATCGGTAAATTTTTTACCGCCACAAGCTGGACACTGATTCTTTTCCATAGCTTTACCACCAATGAATTTACCTTCTTCCATATGATCAGCCCGAAATCTGGCATGACAGTCTAGGCATTCCATTAATGCATCTGAGAAAGAAGATAAGTGACCGGAAGCAATCCAGGTCTTTGGATTTTGAATAATTGCCGAGTCAAGGCCAACAATACTACCCTGTTCCACAACAAACTTTTTCCACCATTGATCTTTGATATTTCGTTTTAGTTCAGTGCCGAGTGGACCATAATCAAAAGTATTGGCAAAACCGCCGTATATTTCAGAAGCAGGATAAACAAATCCTCTCCTTTTGCAAAGCGATATAATTTTTTCCATTTTGTTTTCTTCTTTTTCAGCCATAATTGTGCCTTGTGTGTCATCCCAGACTTGATCTGGGATCCAGTAACTATTATAGATTCCGGATCAATACCGAATGACACTTATTATGTGATATCAGCTTCAATATACCAACTATATCCTCATTTATCAATTCCAGCCTATCGGTGCACTCAGATAAATTCTGAAACAACCGATTTAAACAAAAAAAACTGGTCTGCGAATGCAAACCAGTCAACAATGTACTGTTCGAGGAAACTCACTATCTTACAAACGAGATGTTCGTCTGAGTCTCCTGAGCAGCATCCATAAGAGCTGCATATGTCCGGTGTGCGGGCAACCCCTTGAACACACCGTCATCAGAAACTTCGAACTTGTACTCTTTGATCACTCCCACTAGGATACGGTTGGCGTCGTCGGTTAAGTCTCCATATACTACACCAACCCTTGGCTTGCTCATTGCTAACTCTCCATCAGGAGTGATTCTGATGCAAGTAGTAAAGTAAGGCAAGTTGCCCCATTTGATCTCATCGGCGATTTCAAATGGTGATGGCTCAATTGGCATACCATCTTGATAAAGCAGAAGATCATCCCGGTCTTCATACCCATCAAAGCCGTCAAACTGATCAAACTCGTTGATAACCGAAGCACCGATCTGAGGACCGATTACCATCTCTGCTTCCAAAGAAGCCATATCAACTGCCCTTTTGAGATTGGCTGCCATATCAAGCCCGATTTTGAATGGCAAATGGATCGCCAGAAGTTGTTTCTCGACTTCACCTGGTATGAACAATGTTGCACTAAGAGCTATGCTCCAGGGGTAGTTGTACGGCTTCATAAAAACAATCCTAACCGTTCCCCTAGCTTGAAGATCCTGAGCTTGGAAATCTGAAGTGTATGATTCCCCGGAATTCAGGAATGAGCCAAGTCGAGATGCAATTCTTCCCCTGAAAGAACGATGCCACAGATACCAAGCGATTCCCATGACGATAATACCCAACACAATGCCCCATAACATTTTAAACTTGTCCTCCTGTCCTCAAGTTTTATTGTTGTGCTTTATTGCACAAGAATAAATATACCATTTTTATTGAAAATGTCAACAATAGAGATTCTTGAGATAAAAATTGCCTGCGGCTAGCACACTAGCCACAGGCAGACAGCCCTTTATTCTGTCGAGATCGACCGGTTTTGATCTGGTAGATTAGAACTTTCTTGCCAAAAGCCCTTGCAAAAGAACGAGCGTCTATTTCGTCTTTAAAGTAGAGATTTGCAAGGCTCCCGTCTTCACAATGGAACACCAGACGAATACCAGAGATTCCAAAATGATTGGTCTTTCTTTGAGATAGAATCCTCAAAGCTTTAAGGACGCACAGAACAGCGTTAACAGTGATCTTGTCGCCTTTCAGGCTATTGAGTTTTTCCCAGTCGATGGAGATACGCTCGCTTGGTTCGGGACAGGAAATAACACCCAAGCTTTTGCATATCTCATATTGCTCTCTCAGTTTACGTACCGTACAACTTAGACAAACTCTGCTGTCGAAAAAGAAGAATCTTAGTTCGTCTAACTTGAACGTGCCCGATACTGACTTGTGTGAAGAACAAGTGCATACAGCACTTACTGTAACCAGATTTGCCATCGATGACACCCCCCAGAACTGTGGTTTGATTATATCAATCCTCTTTAAGAGTACTCTTTTTGTCGAAAATTAATCAATATCACATATCAACACTTTTATATTTATAAGAATTCTTTCATAAATTTTTCTGTGCAAAGTTCTTTTTCTAGTATGTTTTTAATGTAATTTGACAGAATGTCACTCAATTCTTTTTTTAATTTTTTTTCTAAGTTTAACCTACCCACCAAATCAAAATTATCCTTCTCAATCAATCTTAAAATTTTAATTGCGTTATCCGAAATCTTTCGTCCATGTTTTGTCTTGCTTTGACAGCTTGCGCAGATAACTCCCCCTTCAATCTCATCCCAAAAATTATCTCCCGGACTTAACATCGTCTTACAGTGGACACATTCAAAAAGCTGAGGCTTAAAACCAGAGCTTTCTATTAACTTGAGTTCAAAGATTCTGAGTATAAAGTCATCGTTGGATTGTTCTACCTGCTCCAGTGCTGTTTTTAATAAATCAAAAATGGACAAATTAAGATGATCTTCTTCTATAAACTTATCGATCAATTCCCCAATATAGAAAATCTGCGAAATTCTCTTTAAATCTAGATGCAAATTGGACAGATCATTTTTAATTGAAGCGCCTGTAATTATGTAGAAAGTCTTTCCTTCGTGCAGCTGAAAATCAATTATCATAAAGGGCTCGAGCGAACCCGCAAGCTTTGACTTTGTCTTCCTCACACCTTTGGCAATAGCTTTTATCTTACCGAAACGATCAGTTAAAATCGTCAAAATCCGATCCGCTTCGCCAAGATTCGTTCGTTTTATTACAATGCCTTGTGTTTTAAAAGAAGAACCCATAAACCAATGATATATTTGAAAAAAATAATCTGCAACAATATTTGCTAAAGGCTAGAGAAAAAGATAATCTTGTGGTATCAAAGTTTCTGAGGGGAGGAATCATGATAAAAGTATTATGGATCGTAGCCCAGATACAATTCTGCCAATCCCATGCTGCTTACTTGCGAGAATATGGAGATATCGAAGTTACCTTTGTTGAGTATGCTAATGAAGCATTAGATTTGCTGGCACCGGGACACCCTTTCAAGGCAATTATCGTCGATCCCTGGATTTGTGAAGGTGAATCAACAGGAGCCAAACGAGACCCATTCACAAATGATCAACGAATAATTGGGCTTGAATTGATCGAACGGATTCCTTGCGAATGCAAGATTCCAGTAATCAGCTACAATGAGGCCAACGAGGAGATCGCTCAGCAAGCAAAAACGATGGGGATAACCTCACTCGGCAACATACCTTATCCATCAGAATTTCATGAAGCATTACAATCACTTATCCATTGATCACCAGTGGATCAGATCAGCGTCTAGCGCAGGCAAACTTTGCCTTGCGCTTTTTAAAAAATCCGCAAGAATGACTTGCGGATGATCGGTAACCCATTGGATTATATGACTCTAGACATATGTGACATCATACTCCAGAAGTTCTTTATTAGCTGTAAGCTTGAAATATCCCTCAAACTTTCGTCCAGACAAGAAGAACGGAAGCCAGTGACGATCGGTCGGCCACATATGATCATATGGAATGTCTTCTAAAGAAAACCATTCCGGACGCATTTCTTCGGTTTCCTGTGGCTCTCCCGCAAAGCTTTTAATACTGTAAACTGCTATTTCTAGCAGCTCAGATTTTCCTTCAAACTCAAACCACATCGTTCCCCTTCTTCTCAGGCTGATTTTTGATATTCTTCCCTCTTCTTCTGTCTCTCTCTTGGCCGCCTCAAGAAGTCCTTCACCCGGCTCTAGTTTTCCCCCATAGCCATTCCACCATCCTTCGCCAAATCCACGCTTTTTCATCGCCAGAAGAACCTTACCGTCTCTAACTGCAATAGCCAAAGTGAGGAGTTTCTTATTCGGATATTCTCTCGCTGATCTTCTATCCACCTTTTCTTTCACCCCTTCCCTACAATTATAGATGTTTTATCTTCTACCTAATAATGCTTCTTCGGCAATCTTAAGCTGATCTTGTGTGTTAATTCCAAGAGCCTCGCTTTCATGCAATACTGGAATCGCGATGACTTTATTGCCTTGCTGTTTTGCGATTTCAATCATATCGGTTAGATAGTATTCATTCTGCACATTGTCCGTCTTGAGCTTTGCGAAGTTATCCCAAAGCCATTCCCCATCAAATATGTAAAAGCCTGGATTCCACTCCCTTATCTTCCTCTCCTCATCATTACAATCTTTATGTTCTTTTATACCAAGCGCTTCCCCATCTTCATCTCGTATTATTCTTCCGTATCCAGTCAAGTCTCTATCTTCTGGAGATACTACAGTTAACATTGAAATGGTAGCATTATTCTTTTCGTGCTCTTCCATCAACCTTTTTACAGTATCTGGCCTGTACATTGGACTATCGCCATAAAACACGATTACTTCCTTTGCCTCTCCCTTCAATGCTTCCTGGGCCATCATCGCCGCGTGACCCGTGCCCAATTGCTGCTCCTGTACTGCATAAATTACTTTATCATTGAAATATTCACGAATCATTTCTTGCTTATACCCCACTACCAATACCACCTTGTTAACACCTGCGTCCTTTATCAATTTGACACTGTGATCAATAATAGGCTTTCCGGCCATTTTGAACATGACTTTGGGAATATCAGACCCTTCAGCATTTCCCATTCTTGTCCCCTTACCTGCTGCTAATATAACCGCTGCGTACTTTTCCATAGTAATCCTTTATCTACTGTTCTTCGGCATTCCAAGAACTTTTAATCTCAATATTTGTAATATAGCCGATTGTTAATATTATTGAAAGAAAAAATGGTGAACCGAAATTCGGCCCACCAAGCTATTGGCTTTTGTGCCCATTTAAACCGACTGATAGAAATTCACAAGTACGACAATCTCTCTTGAAAACTGAGGGTTCGCACTTCCTATATTTGCCAGTATCAATGGGCTGTTTTGGTCATTTCTTTCAATGACCTGCCTTATGCGATCTGCTAGGTTCGTGCTTATGCGACTGATTGCTTCTCTGACTTCCTCTGGCATTGCTTTCTCCTTTGCAAATTTACCTTTCTGTTCAAACCCTTTGACAAAACCGCCCCAATCTTTCCTTTTTCTCAAAACACCACCCCTTTTGTTCATTTTGAAAACCGATAATATATCTCATCGATCTACAGATAAACAAAAAAAACTGACCTTGTGACCAGTTCCTTTGCTCGATTTCTTGTGCAATTACTTGCTTATTCGATACTCAACAAAAACTCCTGGCCTTTAACCGGTTATAAAAGAAGAACCAAAAGTAATATGCGTTGTTGTATTTTTTCATTATATGTTCATTTCTTATAAATGTTGTGGGTGAGCTGGTTCGTCGTGACGAACCAGCTCAGGCTCCATTGCTCATTCCGATACCTCCATATCCACTCATCTCAATTTTCTCTTCCTTTTCTTAGATGGTGGACCGTTTACGGTAACCGGATCTTCAGATCTCCTTGTAAGAGAGCTGACTGTACACTCTACTTCTCTGTCCGAGATGATACCTTCTCTTGCCAACTCGCTGGCAAGCCTCATGGCTGCTGCCATTCGACCGACTTCAATCATCGAATTACCCTCTTTTCTTTCTACCTACTCCCAAAGGCACGATGCTTTTGGGAGGGATAAAAATAAAAAATCCGCCCTCCGGCGGTAAAGCTCAAACAACAATTTTGGAATAAAGCTTAACCGCCGATATAGACACGTTTAAATAGGACATATGACATGTCCCAATTAGTTGTGTGTCTTTTAGCGGTTTGCTTATTCATTTACTACTTATAATTAACATTAATCACAAGCTCTTGTCAAGTCAGAACTTATCAAATATGCGATATGACAAAGAATATTATCATTTTATTTACTAAAATGAAGTTATGATTTTTCAGGACATAAGCAAAAGTAGATGGAAAAAAATAAAACTAATAGGAATAGTTAGTTTGATGACAGTCGGATCTCCGTTTGCATGCATTTTTTTAGCAGGATATTTCATCCAACCCGATTGGCCAACTGGACTATCCGAAGAGACCTGTTCTGACTCCTTGTCTGTAAAAATTGCTACTATCGAGGAAAAGGATGACAATTTTAAACTAGACCACTTTCTTACCAGCCACTCTTTTGCTAGTCGTAGTCCTAAATATTTCGAAAAGATGCTTGCCTTCTCTATTTATATTCCCCCAAAAAACTAGTTCTCCTTTTAGCGCGAAATACAAACTTCTGAATAATACGAAATAAATTATCGGCCTATAAATAATCCTCTGCAGAAAGAGAAGCCAAACTTGCGATGGATTCTCTTTCTCGTACGATAATGCCAATAGGGCTAGCAATGCTTCAGCACATAGATAAATTATTAGGTATTCTAAGACAAGAACAAAATCACCAGTGATCATAAGATAAATCAGAGATAGGTCAAAGAGAGGTCCAATCATAGCAAATAGCAGATGGTAAATAATCATGTATGGCAATCCGATCATTCCAAACGATCCTTTTCTGATATTTAAAATTGAAGATTTGTGTTTCCAGATAGCCTGCAATATGCCAAAGGACCAGCGAAATCTTTGCTTTAAGAAAGCCCTCATTGTAGACGGAGCCTCCGTAAACGAAATTGCCAAAGGGTCATATATTATCTTTCCGCCCAATTCCTGGATAGACATAGTAAGATCTGTATCTTCTGCCAATGTGTCAGTACTCAGCCCCCCAGCCTGAGTAATCATACTTTTTCTAAAGGCACCGATCGCACCTGGAACGATTGTAATGCACCCCAACAGGTCTCCCATTCTTTTTTCAAGATTAAAGCCCATCAGATATTCAAGAGCCTGTATTTGGGTCAATAGATTTGATTTTCGATTAGCTAATTTAACATTTCCAGATACTGCGGAAATTCTACTATCTTCAAAATGTCTTGTAACCAATCTTAGGCTTTCCCTAAGGAAAATTGTATCGGCATCGACGGTTACTATTACCTCAAAACGAGCACATTTAATACCATAATTTAAAGTATCGGCCTTGCCGCCATTATTTTTTCTGTATACTTTTAGCCTTGGATCCTTGATGCTGTTAGCAATCTCAAAAGTACGATCTTTTGAGCCGTCATCAACCAAAATAACTTCAAAGTCTTTATGATCACTATTTAAGACAGATCGTATACTTGATTCAATTACTTTTTCCTCATTGTAGGCGGGAATAATAACGGAAGAAGGGATATTGGTCTCTTTTTTTTTAGACCTTCTTAGTCCAACAAAATGAAGCAGAGAGGTTAGCAACAGAAATACTATCTTAAACATCGCCGCCAAGGTAAATATTAGTGTAAAATATCCGACAATGCTTACTACTATATATCCAGAATATAAGATTTTACCAAAAAGAGACGAAATGATGGCTTCGTTGCCGGCCATGATCGGCATCGATTGGTCTTTTTGCAAACCGATTCCTTCTCCTACCGTCCTAAATTCAATACCTTTTTGTCTGTAATGATCAATCACCAATGGTAATGCCGCCACAGTCATTGACCGGTCACCACCTCCATCATGAAACAAAATGATACCTGAGTAATCTTTGTTCGTGGCAGCAGAAACAATATTCTCCACACCATTTCTTTGCCAATCCAAGCTATCAATGTCCGTCCCTACTATAATATAGCCATCTTTGGTTATCTCTATTATTTGTTTTTTATTTTCTTCGATGTTCGTGTCTGCACTCAAAAAGGGAGGTCTAAAAAGTCTGGCGCTTCGATCCAGTTGTGATTCGATTGCAAATCGTCCTAAATTAATATCGATATTGGAATAAGACACCGACCCTTGTGACAAATTACCATGACCATATGTGTGATTCCCAATCTCATGTCCTTCAGATAGAATCCTTTCTGCTATCGATGGATTGACTATTACATTCTCTCCGATTAAGAAAAAGGTTGCTTTTACATTTTTCTCTTTGAGGATATCTAATATCTGGTTCGTATATTCGGTCGGCCCATCATCAAATGTAAGATAGACAAAATCCTGAGATAAGGACATTTCTTTTATAGTATTTCGATCTCTATAGAAAATAGTTCCTGCTCTTACGGGAATAGGAAATGTTAAAAGAACCAAAATTGCAACTAATAGTTTTGCAAACAAAAAGCATCCTATTTTAATACAGGATTAGTTTAATTGATCGAAATCAAATATTCATTGTTATTTATACTAATAGAAAAATAGTAGCGCTTTCTATTCTGTACACTTGACTAATTAGCCACCCTATTGTAAAATATGGTAATCGTCTATACGAAAGGAGTGTGTGCAGATGGAAGAAAGAGGGACAATTAAGCACAACAACTTCTGTCCTGATATTCAAGGCCTTGGTTATATTCCTCCGGGAAAGACGAAGACAATTATTTCCCAAGGGATAGTAGCACCAAAAGGAGAACGCGACTTTGGAATCATCAATCGCGTAGAGATCATCAGAGTTGTCTTTGGGGAAATCGATATCAATGGTAAATCCTACGCCGAAGGCGATAAGTGTTTGATAGAACCTGGAACACAAGTGGTCTTTAAGGGGAACCCAGACACAGTCAGTGCATACTTTTGCCAATTTCCCAACGAGACAGAATAGCGCAATAACACACAACCACAAACTCCGCTCCCGCCCACCTTGGCGGGATTTTTTATTGAAAGATTTTAGCTTCAAAATAGGAAATACTATCGATAGCTATCGTTTGAGGCTTGCCGAGAACTATCAGACTTCTCGCTTACAGCTCGAAGAATAAATAAGAAAACTATATGTATGCTATTCCTGGCAAGATGGACAAAAGTGCGTACCTCGACCACCGAGAGTAATACGCTTAACCACGCCGCCGCAACCATTTGGACAGGGATTTCCTGTTCTCCGGTAAACCTTCGTATGATCTCCCATCGTTCCCTGATTTCCAAACGCATCCACATAGGTATCTTCAGATGATCCTCCGTACCTGATTCCCAATTCTAGTGCTTTAATTACAGATTCCTTGATCTTCTTCCATTCCGACAATTTAATGTCTTTAACTGCTCTTGTAGGCATAATTCCGGCATAAAAAAGCGCTTCGTCTACATAGATATTACCTACTCCAGAAATAATTTCTTGATCAGTAATAAACTGTTTTATTTTCCTGTTTGGAATTTTTGCCGCTCGTCGCATCATATACTCAATAGTAAATTGATCTGAAAAAGGTTCTGGTCCAAGTTTTGATAACTCAGGAATATTATTCAGAATGTCATCCCTGGCTTGACCAGGGATCTTTTTGTCTTCCAAGATTCCTGCTTTCGCAGGAATGACAAATTGTTTGAGATCATACAACTTCAAATAACCAAAACGGCGCAGATCGTTGAAGAAAAGAACCGAACCATCATCGAAATGAAAAATTGCCCTAGTGTAGACGTTTGGCAATTTAGCCACCCAATCAGGACTTGGATGTCCACCTGCCACCCTACTTTTTTTCAAACAGAATTCATTCTCACCTGGACATGTTTCCCAGATGAGTTGACCTGTCATTTTGAGATGACAAAGCAATAACTTATGCGTTGTGTCTTCCCGAGCGTAGCCGAGGGATCTTTCCTCTATAGATTTCTCCGCCCTCAATTCTTGAGGAGTCGAAATGACATCTCTTGTTAATCTAAACACCAATATCTTTGCCCTTCTCTCAATACTGACAACTGTCATTCCCTCAATATCTTTTGTTTCAAATTGCACTACCTTCAAATCTCTAGATTCAAATTTGACAATCTTTTTCCCAACAATCGTTTTTGTCAATCCTCTTCTTATGGTTTCAACTTCAGGTAATTCAGGCATATCGTTCCCTTCTTTATAACTTTATAACCTTCTAACTTTCTAACCCTTTTACATCTTTGTAACCCGATTATATATCGTCGATTCCAATTTGACAATTTATATTCTTTTATATAGTATAAAACTACACTGCGAATAACGAGGGATAGCTATCTAAGGGCCTTTGATTTAGTTTTTAAAGTGGAGTTAATTATGGATCTTACTTCGGAAGGTTACTGGAGAAAATTAATTAATCAGGGACTGATTAAATTTTTCCTACTAAAGACACTTTATAAAGACAAAGAAAGCTACGGCTATCGAATCGTCAAACGAATTGAGGAGCTATCTGAAGGAACATGTCGCCCAACAGAATCAACTATCTATCCCGCATTAGACCATTTACTAAAAGATGGATACGCAACAGTTAGAGAGATCTCTGCAGGCTCCAGGACTAGAAAAATATACTGCCTTAACGAAAAAGGCCGCCATGCATACCGCTCTGCCGCTAAATCATACGGTGAGATTATACCTTTATTGCGTGAAGCGATAATGTTATAATCGAAACCCTGAGCGAGCCTTGGCGAATCGAATGGGTGAAATCATCCCACTCCTCCGTGAAGTAATCATACTATAAACAATCAATATCTAATATCAAAAAAAGACCTTTTTAAAAAGGTCTTTTTAGTTTTGTGTTTTTTATGTTGGCGCCGTTCTACTCTCCCGGGGGCTTGTGCCCCAAGTACCATCGACGCTGAGATGCTTAACTTCTCTGTTCGGAATGGGAAGAGGTGTACCCATCTCGCCATAAGCACCAACATAAAAAACACAATAATTTGGAATTTACGCTCCAAACGAAGTGAGGCAAAAATTACCTCACTTACATTCAAAACCTAAAATGAGCTCGATCCACAAAAACAGATTCTCCCGCCATAAAGGCGGGGTACTACCATTTTCGGGCATCTTAAACGCTCGAAAATCTGGAATAACCCAGTAATTACTAGTCAAGATTTAAATAATATTCTAATTGACCAATTAGTACTTCACGGCTACAGACATCACTGCCCTTATACCTAAAGCCTATCAACCTCATTATCTTTGAGGGGTCTAAGAAACCTAATCTTGTGGCTGGCTTCGCACTTATATGCTTTCAGTGCTTATCCAAGTAGAACATAGCTACTCTGCAATGCCCTTGGTTAGGACAACAGATACACCAGAGGTTCACGCTCCCCGGTCCTCTCGTACTAGGGGAACACCCACTCAAGTTTCCGCGCTCACAGCAGATTAGGACCGAACTGTCTCACGACGTTCTGAACCCAGCTCGCGTACCCTTTTAACTGGCGAACAGCCAGACCCTTGGGACCTGCTTCAGCCCCAGGATAGGATGAGCCGACATCGAGGTGCCAAACCGCATCGTCTATGTGGACTATTGGATGCGATCAGCCTGTTATCCCCGGGGTAACTTTTATCCGTTGAGCGATATCTCTATCATAAGATGATATCGGATCATTAAATCCCGCTTTCGCGTCTGCTCGACTTGTAAGTCTCACAGTTAAGCACGCTTATGCTTTTATACTTTGAGGTCCGATTTCCATCCGGACTAAGCGCACCTTTGAACGCCTCCGTTACAATTTAGGAGGCAACCGCCCCAGTTAAACTACCCACCAAATACTGTCCCTCGACCGTATCACAGATCAAGGTTAGACTCAAAAAAATTCAAGGGTGGTATTTCACTGTTGACTCCACCGGTCCTGACGAACCGGTATCAAAGTCTCCCACCTATCCTACACATGAATTTTCTCAAGCCAATATCAAGCTATAGTAAAGCTCCACGGGGTCTTTCCGTCTTGCTGTGAGTAATCGGCATCTTTACCGACTATGTAATTTCACCGGATCCCTCGTTGAGACAGTGCTCAGATCGTTATGCCATTCGTGCGGGTCGGAACTTACCCGACAAGGAATTTCGCTACCATAGGACCGTTATAGTTACGGCCGCCATTCACTCGGGCTTAGTCGAACCCCTAGCACCACAAGGGTGATCAAGGTCCGGTTTGACCTTCGAGCATTGGGCAGGCATCAGCCCCTATACATCATCTTACGATTTAGCAGGGACCTGTGTTTTTGATAAACAGTCGCCTGAGCTCTTTCGCTGCGGGCTAACTTACGTTAGCCAAGCCTTATTGCTAACTTACGGCTGCTTTTTTGCCGAGTTCCTTAACGAGGGTTCTTCCGATCACCTGAGGCTTCTCGCCTCAACCACCTGAGTCGGTTTGCGGTACGGATCTTACATGCATAACATGCCCGGTTTTTCTTGTCCCCGACTACACTATAAAGGATAAACCATTATTCATTTATAGCTACGTCAAGGCGTCACGGGTTTAACATGTAAGAGTGAAGGAATATTAACCTTCTGTCCATCGTCTACGCCGCCACTACAACGGCCTCGACTTAGGCCCGACTAACCCTGGGACGATTACCGTTGCCCAGGAAACCTTGGTTATTTGGTGTCGCGATTTCTCGTCGCGATAATTCGTTACTCATCCCAACATTCTCACTTCTTGGCGCTCCAGCCCACCTCACGGTGTGACCTTCACTGCCCCAAGAACGCTCCTCTACCACTCGCGTAAACGCGAGTCCATGTCTTCGGTACTATGCTTGAGCCCCGTTAAATTTTCAGCGCAAAATCTCTTAACTAGACCAGTGAGCTATTACGCACTCTTTAAATGCATGGCTGCTTCTAAGCCAACATCCTGGTTGTATTGGAGATTTCACTACTTTTTCCACTTAGCATAAATTTAGGGACCTTAGACGATGGTCTGGGCTGTTTCCCTTTCGACGACGAAGCTTAGCCCCCGCCGTCTGACTCTGGAATGAATCAGGAAGAATTCGGAGTTTGTTTGAACGCGACAGCCGAAGCCGCCACAAATTCAGTCAGTGCTCTACCTCTCCCTGCGACAAAATTCCAGGCTATACCTATATATATTTCGAGGAGAACCAGCTATTTCCAGGTTCGATTAGAATTTCTCCGCTATCCACAGCTCATCCTAACTATTTGTAACTAGAACAGGTTCGGACCTCCATTCGATTTTACTCGAACTTCATCCTGGCCATGGATAGATCACCTGGTTTCGGGTTTAGTATGTACAACTAATCGGCCAATTAGGCCTCGCTTTCACTGCGCCTACAAGATTTATCTCTTAAGCTTGCTGTACATAGCTAACTCGTTGGGTCATTCTACAAAAGGCACGCCATCATCCCGCGAATGCGGGACTCTGACTCATTGTGAGCATACGGTTTCAGGTTCTATTTCACTCCCCTTGCGGGGTTCTTTTTACCTTTCCCTCACGGTACTTGTTCACTATCGGTGAGAAGTGGTATTTAGTCTTGGAGCATGATCACCCCAGATTCACACCAGGTTTCACGTGTCTGGTGCTACTTGGGAACACTAACTTCTTTTTACTAAGATTTAAAATACGCGACTATCACGCTCTTTGGTCGTCCTTTCCAGGCTCGTTCTTCTATCATTTCAAAAGAATTATATAGGTCCCACAACACCAAGTCGATAAATCGACTTGGTTTAGACTTTTCCCTTTTCGCTCGCCACTACTAAGGGAATCTCATTCGATTTCTTTTCCTCCGGTTACTAAGATGTTTCAGTTCACCGGCTTACCTACCCTAACTATAAAAGTCAGGGTTCCTCATAAAAGAGGGGGTTTCCCCATTCGGACATCCCCGGATCAAAGCTTGTTTGACAGCTCCCCGAGGCTTATCGCAGCCTACTACGTCCTTCATCGGCCTACTTCTCCCAAGGCATTCACCGTACGCCCTTAAACGAAATATTATTTATTTAGAGGTCGAAAAGTAAAAGGTAACTATCCCCTAAGGAATTTCTACCTTCACCTCTCGACATAAATTCTTGACTAGCAATTACTAGGTTCCAGCTTGCGCTGGTAATAATCACTTTGAGAAATTATTTTTATCGGAAGATTTATTATGTAAAATTACATTTTTACTCTTATATATTCTATTCTGTTGTCAAAGTTCAAGTAAGAATCTCAACTTATGAGCCCCTAACTCATAATTACTATTCTTGTCTAAATTAAAAAAATCCGCACTTGCGGATTCGGTAGCAATAAAAATTGACCCCGTTTATCCGCTTTTTCCCTCACTTATTGTGTAGTGTGTATTCATAGAACCTAATTCCGTTAGGCAATATTGATATTAACATAAATGTTTGAAAAGTGTCAAGCACTTTTGGAACTTTTTTCTCAAAGAAAAAAACAGAGGAATCAAAGACATTTTGTGGACAACAGAAAGTTTACTATCGCTAGTTTTGTTTAATGTGACGATGATAACATGCAGGCCACCTTATAACATGAAACTACTTTATAAAATGAAAGGAGGTGAAGAACAAATGATGAGAGAAAATAAAGGTCAAATGACAGTACAAGAAGCCGGCAGAAAAGGCGGGCAGACAACAAGTCGCGAATACGGTCCAGAGTTTTACCACGAAATTGGAACAAAGGGTGGACAACGAGTTAGAGAGCTTATCCAGGAAGGCAAAAGAGTAGAAGGACAAAATGGCGGCGCTAGAATGAGATAATTTAACTAGGAGATATTCATGAATAATAAAGGCCAAATGACAGTACAGGAAGCTGGCAAAAAAGGCGGATCAAAGGGTGGAAACACCACTTTTAAACGTTATGGCAGAGAATTTTATCATGAAATTGGAACCAAGGGAGGCCAAAGGGTTCGAGAGCTTATAAAAGAAGGCAAAGAAACACAACAAGAGCGCATGTAAAATATTCGGATAGAGGGGACAGCCAATCTGTCCCCTTCCGCCTTAGGAGGTGATAACTATGGAAGAAAAAAAGGACAAACAAAAGCTTACTGTGGAAGAAGCAGGACAAATGGGAGGAAAAAGAGAACAGGAACTAGTTCGCGAAGGGCGCGAATACGAGAACAAAGTAGAAAAGAAGACCGAACGCGAAATGGAAAACATGGACGAGATGGAATAACTTAAAAAGCAATCCAAATTCTTGGATTGCTTTTTAAGTTACGATTATTTGGAAATGTGTTCTTTTAGTTTTTCAAATGCCATCTTTCTCATACTCATCGAATTTTTTTCTTCCCTTTCCATCTCACCAAATGTCTTATCATGGCCTTCAGGCTGAAAAATGGGACCCCATCCAAAATCTTTATCTCCTCTTGGTCGAACTGTCTGTCCATTAAGTATGCTCTCAAAATATTGGATCCCCTTTAAGGATTTATAGCCAATTATAACTCTAGTGAATGCTTTATTGTTTTTATATTTTTCAGAGACGTCAGCTAGCCACTCAAGTCCGACTGTTTTTTCAAACCATTTTATCAAAGGACCGGGCAAACCATTCAAGCACTCTAGGCAAAGTGAAACATCTTCGACGATAAATTCGCCCTCATGATGTCTGGAAGCTTCATCGAGCTTTACTTTGATTATTTCATGAGGATCAATGCTTTGTATTTCCGGAAGATCCATATTAAGTCTTTCAATTTCTGGCATGATCGACTTCGCTTCACTAAATTTATTTTCATTTCCTGTAATAAAATAGATCATAATGTCCTGTTCCTATTTAAATCTTTATTGGATCCTGTTTATCAAGATCAAAAACTTCTTTAATATCAACCAAAATAGCATTTTTTGCTGGATACTCCTTATCGGAATCTCTGCAAATTTCGTAATACTTGCCATCGTTAAAAATTTCAACTGTTCCCCTAGCTCTCAGGTATTGACTTCTCGCTATTATACAAACCCTTTTTATCTCTTTTAGATTCTTTAAAGTTCTTTCCATTTGACAATCAGCTATTAAAAGCTTTTCATCTACAAAACCAAGTGAAATTACTACATTCGCGTTTGGATTACGATTCAAAGAACAAGTAGATAAAATTAATTCTTGTCCTTTGTCAAAAGCTTTTTTCCAATCTCTCATTCCCGTTTTCATCGATTAATTAGTAAAAGTCTTCTTTATTGCTTCATACTTATCATATAGTATATCTTTGGCTTCAGGCATGAGTTTTTTCCAACTTCTGGCCAATTTTCCTAGAACAAATTCTCTACCCTCGTCAACCTCTAATTTATGTACCGCGTAAGCCAAATGCATTAAAGAATCGACATTTTCAAAGTGACTCATGGCGTCAGCACTGGCCAGAATTTGGGCTTCCAAAGATAATCTTTTGATATCCCTACTTCCACGATGTGCGATTATACATTCTTTGACTGACTTAATTTTCTCTTCTGGATAACTGTACTTTTCCAATATTTCCTGAGCAATTCTTGCACCGTGAATATGATGCTCTTCATACCAATCTTTATTCGTAACAGAACCAATGTCATGCAGCAAAGCCGCGATTTCTAAAATCTCTTTATCCGCTTCCAGCTTATCTGCCAATATCAATGCAAATTTCACAACCGATTCAATATGGTGACTCCAAGCAGAATATCCGTAAATATTGCTATCCTTCTTGCAAGTATCCTGTACATATTTTTCGATTTGAGAAATCATTATAAGTTTACTATCTCTGCCATTAATTCTTCTAGTATTTTATTCTCTGGGACAACTCGTAGAACTTTCCCTTTTCGAAATAGAACTGCTTGTCCCTTCCCTCCAGCAATCCCAAGATCTGCCTCCTTTGCCTCACCTGGTCCATTAACCACACAGCCCATCACCGCAACCGTAATATCCTTATCAATACCTGCAATTGCTTCTTCAACTTTATTCGCCAGATTAATCAAATCAATTTCGGTTCTTCCGCAAGTTGGACAAGAGATTAAGTTCACACCTCTTTTTCTTAATCCAAGTGACTTCAGTATCTCCCAGCCAACCCTGACTTCCTCAACGGGGTCGCTGGTAAGAGAAACTCTCAAGGTATCCCCTATACCTTTATTTAATATAATTCCTAAGCCAACCGAACTTTTGATAATCCCTGTCTTAGGAGTTCCTGCCTCTGTTATCCCTAGATGCAACGGGTAATCAACTTTCTCTGATAAAAGTTCATATGCCTCGACTGTCCTTTCAACATCTGAAGCCTTGAGAGAGATAGCGATGTTATGAAAATCAAATTCTTCCAAAGCCTTGATATTTTTCATCGCACTTTCTACCATACCTTTTGCAGTTCTTCCGAATTTTTCTTCTACTTCTTTTTCAAGTGATCCGATGTTAACCCCAATCCTGATCGGAATATTTTTTTTCTTGCATGCAAGGACTACTTTTTCAATCTTTTCCTTGCTGCCAATATTCCCCGGATTGATCCGAATCTTATCGACTCCTAATTCAATCGCCTTAAGGGCAAGCTTATGATCAAAGTGAATATCGGCAACCAATGGGATGCTTATATTTTGCTTTATTTCCTTCAATGCCTCTGCTGCCGCCATATCAGGTACGGCAACTCGAATTATTTCACAACCAGCGTTTTCCAGCCTATGAATCTGCTCTATCGTTTTCTTTGCGTCTCTAGTATCAGTGTTTGCCATTGATTGTATGGCAATTGGATTTTCGCCACCAATTTTAATGTTTCCTATTTGAATTTCTCTAGTCTTTTTTCTCATAGTATTTAAATTTAATTGATAATAGATTTGAGTTGAGAATGTTCCCCCAACTCACTGATCATTAGTACTTGGCCGTCGATTTAGTATCAATGACCGATTTCTTGCGCCTACAACACCAGCACAATGAAAACCCTGCCACTCCAATCCCGGCCATTGCCGCCATAGCAAACCTTTCTACGAGATGACCTAGCCCAGGAACTACCAAGGCCATTGTGGCGGCGAGAGTCCCACCTAGAAGCATATAGACTCCGATCCGAAACAGTATCATGGCGTCTTCCTTCCCTTCAGCTTGACCCATCACTTTTTTGTGATGAACGTCATCAGAATGAGCATTGTAGAGCATGACCACTAACAATAATGCCAGGAGAAAATCATACACAACTATCACCCCCTCATTAAAATATTAGTACAATATTTGATTTTTTCCAACTTTAATGACCAAATCGCCGTTGGCGATTGCCATATTCTTCGAGGGCCTTGTCAAATTCTTTTGGAGTAAAGTCAGGCCAAGGAACAGGAGTAAAATACAACTCTGCATAAGCTGCCTGCCAGAGCATAAATCCGGAAAGACGCTGTTCGCCTGATGTTCTTATGATCATATCGAGATCAGGAATGCCTCCTGTATCAAGATGATCAGATATAGACTCTTCTGTAATTGGAACATCCTTCTCTTTGAGTTTCTCTAGTGCCCGTTTAATTTCATCTCTTCCGGTATAGTTGAGAGCTAATTGGACAATCATATTTTTATTGTTTTTTGTAAGTTCAATTCCTTTTTTCAAGCTTTCAACCAAGAAATTTGGCAACTCGCTCATCTCGCCAAGAACTTTCAATCTCACCCCTTCTTTATGCAACTCATTAATATGTTTCTTGATAAACGCATCAAAAAAGTTCATAAGATATTCAACTTCATCTTTTGGTCTTTGCCAGTTTTCTTTAGAAAAACAATACATCGAAATGACATGTATGCCTCTTTTTCCTGCATGTTTTATTATCTTTCTTGCTTGTCGTATACCACTGGCATGACCAATGGTTTTAGCAAGACCTTTCGCTTTTGCCCAACGGCGATTGCCATCAAGTATTATTCCTATATGTGTAGGCAATTGATTAATTTCATTCATTTTTGTTCTTTCAATCCCCTTATTTCTGAATAATAGTAAAATTGGGGCAAAATCTTTTGTATTAAATAAACTGTTTTTATTATAATCTTCTTATTTTTAAGTTTGAGTGAAATTGATTCTCTTCCCGCAAGCTGATCTACATCATGAAAAACCCTGCTTTCCCTGGTCTCCCTTACAAAAGAGAACTCACTATGTTTTTTTATAACATATGAAACTTTATTTGTTAACCCCTTGTCATAGTCTAACTTATGTGCCTCCAATTCAAATGTTCTGGCAGCAAAAAAACCTTCGACAAATAATCCGGACAGAATTAACAAGGTATCATTGGCATGACTAGCTTTCCAAAGATCATGCCAAACTGAAGCTAAAATCAAGGATTCATATTCAGTATTTGATAACTCTATTATACTATTTTTTTTAATTTGAGACAGGTAGTCGAGTAGTTTTATTGTGTGACCCAAGCCATTCAAATCGTCCTTAAACCTAGATATTTCTTCAATACCTCGATTAAAAATCTCTTTGAATCCCGGCGAAAAAATATCCCCGAATTCTTTTTTCAATATTTCAAAATCCATATGTTTGTATAACCTAGATAATCTCAATCACAATAAAATCTCCCTCTTTTAAAGCATGGACGGGCAAGTCAGTTTTTTTATACTCCGATAATTCAGAAAAAGCCGAATCCCAATCAATCGGTCCTCTCGGATCCTCATTGCCCCAATCTGATTGATAATGAGGAATGAATTTGATAGGAATAAGTCCCAATCCATCCATGCATTTCCTCCAATCACAAGTCCAGAAATATTCAACCATTGCATCAGAGCCAGCTGAATTTGTAGCGATAACTTTATTCTTGAATAATTCTCTAAGATTAAATTGACTTAGCCAGTATTGTAACAGATGATCATCCCCACCCTGAATCATAATTATGTCGGCTTTTTCAACTTGCTGAACAAATTTATCGGGAAACGCTAATTCAAATGTTGGTTCTATAGATGAATCAATTAAATCGACAAATCCTTCAGAATAGCTCTTGAATTTTTCCTCCCAATATTCTCTTTTCTCGGCAAAAAAACAATAAAGGATATTTGGATTACTGCTTTGATCTTTTAGGATTTCACCAAAAAAAGACTTAGCTTTTTGAGGATTTTTTCTAAGACCACCTGAGTTTAATATATACTTAGTCATTTCTATCTTTCATTCAAATTTTATTCGAAACCATTCGACATTTCCATGCGCTAATTATACAGTAAATAATGAAAAAAGCACCACTTTCGTGATGCGTTTTTCATGGTGGTAAATCTACAACAAAGACAAAATCGTAATCTAGTTTCTCAATTCCCAGACTTAAATCCAGGCTCGCCACTTTTTATACCCACAGATTATGTCTTTATCTAGAATCCTTTCTTTTTAATAGCAAAAGCCCTCGAGGTACATACTCCCCGAGGGCTAAGTTTGCGAAAACCCATACTAGAGAATCTTCACAGGAAACGGGTCTTTTTTTGACCCGCAATCAATTTCGACGTCGCGTCTTCCGTGATCGTCTAGCTGAATCTCGACGCTTCTCGTAAATGGCAAGCCGAGATTCGGATTCTTATATAACCGAACCGCCTGTCTGGACTTCCCTAACAAATGGAGTTTACGCGGCTTCCTCCCGTCGAACCACCTGTAATACAGCGGTTCGAACTCAGGGTTATTCATCTCCTGGATCTTGCAATCGTCTGATCCGATGAATGCACCTGGAAGAGGCTCCTCCTCCCAGCTACTGCTCTGATTTACCATCGGAGATTGCCCCAAGTTACTCGTACACTCCACTGTTTGTGACGAAGCTTGTTGCCAGTTACTGGCATCGTTCGCATGCTCTATCATGTAAGAGATCATTATAATGATCCCTACGATGAGGAGCGCCGCTTCGACACCACCCCGTTGTGATCTCATCATCATACGCGATATCGTAAACAGTCTAAACATCTGTTCTTCCTCGTTTCCGTATTTGTGGTACTGCCACATTTCTAATAATATACCACAAAACTAGGCTAATGTCAATCAGTGCGTTTAATTTCCAGTTCGAAAGCTAACACCAATAAAAAGAGTCACCCACTAGACCTTTTAAAAAGGTAATTGATGTCCAACCAAGCAGGGAATCTTGCCAATACAAAAAAATTCCTCGAAAATGAGGAATTGAAAACCGTCGGCTCGGACCGTCTTTTATTGGATGAAAAACTCCAGATTACCTATCAAAAACCGTACGATTTACTCTATAACATGCCTAAAAAAGGCGTAAAAATCATTATGGTGGACCCTAGGGGATTCGAACTCCTGACCTCCTCAGTGCAAATGAGGCGCTCTACCAACTAAGCTAAGGGCCCATATCTAATTTTATTTTGTGTCAAAGATGATTTTCTCAATATCTTTCGACTTTAACCACGATTTAAGAGAAACACCGAAACCTCTTGTAAATGCATTAAGATAATACAACATTATTGTGAAATTATCAAGATTCTATGAAAAAAGTAGGTAAAAACCTGAAGCAATTACGGCTAACCCAAGTATTTTAACTATAAAGTATGTTCCGCCTGTTCCGAAAAAATTCTCAGCAAAAGCAAATCTGATTCCTGTCGAATCAACAAACCACTTTGAGTATCTGAGTAATATCCAACCGCCCACTAAACAACCAATGAAGTATAAAAATCTCATGATAGTATTAACCTAATATTTTAATGTTATTTTACCACAATCATACGCAGAAGAGCACTCCTCCATGTCCAAATCTTTACGGAATTTATTTAGGATAGAGTCTTTTTCGACCCCTTGCGTCAGCTCCGGTTGATATTTTTTACTGACAGTTGGCAATACTATGATCTCAGTCACTTTATCTGTGAACTTTCCTGCAATTATCAACCCTTTTTGAGTTTCAAGAGACCAATCCTGGTCAAAAATAAAGTTTCCCAATGAATAAAAAATTGGGTGTCCCTTGTAAATCTCAGCATCTTGAACAACATGGGGATGCGATCCGATCACCAGGTCAGCTCCAGCATCAATCCAGTCGTGAGCCAATCTTTCCTGCGCTAAATTATGTTTGGTCTGATATTCCTCTCCCCAATGTGGAAAAACAACAACTCTGTCCGAAAGCTCTTTCTCGGATTTTATTTTTGATGTTAGATCAGCTTTATTAGCCAATATATCAATCGTCATAATTGAAACTTGCATATCACCGTTATTGACTCTGGCAATCGAGGAACTATTGAAATCGTTTTGATGGCCGATAGCCGTAATATTTTTGTCATTCAACAGCACTTTGGTACGCTCGTAACCGACATTCCCATCATTTAGGGTATGATTATTTGCCAAACTAACTAAATTAATATGAAGATAAGACAACAAATCAATAGTTTGAGGTGGCATGTTAAAAACCAGATTGTTCGCCGTATTGTTTGCGACTATTGGCTCGTCATTAACCGGACCTTCAAGATTCACCATTGTGATATCACTTCCCCAAAAAACTCTATTACCCAAATTCTTAACCACTTCCATTAGCTTTCCATCCCTAAAATGATAGTCTACGTTACGATCAGTCATCATGTCCCCACCAAACACAAACGAAATAGATTTCTCTTTTACTTGCTTTTCCCCTTCCGAATAGTGACCCATCACATAACTAACACTTTCCAAACTAGATGAGTTTTCTTCTTTTCCTGAGTTTGAGTGTTCAAATAAATTGAATTTTTCTGACTGATATTCTTTTGCCCATAGTATCACGAACGCCAGTGCAGGATTTGAGTCAACTTCTGCTTTGCAAGCCAATGCTTCATCTGTATTATAAATAGCCCTCAAGGCCAGATCGTCATGTAGCTCTGCCAAAACACCCGGTTGGTAATGCGAAAAGTCTATCGAAGCCATTACCAGACAGGACTCCCTGCATATATCCTTCAATTTATCTTTTAAAGAAATTGTCTTTGCTAATTCAACATCTTCTTTGATAATAATGGGGACAATTTTAGAATTTGGATAATATTTTTGGATCTCGGGTAATATATTGGTTATCCCATTCTCAGCTGAAATGATCTCTTCATTTTCAACAGCTAATCCCGAATCGACAAGCTGTTTTGTCTTCTCTTTATCTGATTCCAGCAGACCGCTATTTAGATTCCACAGTCTGCTTGTCGTCGTTATGTCGGCACCAGAGTTACTATGATCAGAGGAAATCAAAACTACAGTTTTTACATCTTCAGACTGCAGATTAGACAACAACTCTTCTCTTTTATCAGCTGCAAAACCAAGATGAGGAACTATAACTGCTATTGCACCTGGCTTTTGCTTATCATTGGAATCTGTTGACTTAAATTCAACAATTTCATTTCTTGGAAAAATATTGATAAAAATAAAATAACCAATGAGCATCAGTGATAACACTGCTGGCACAATATATTTATAATATTTTTTCATGAATACTACTCTTCTCGCCAACTTAATATTGCGAAAGCACCAGTTAGCGGAAACTTAGGAGGAGGACTTAGGACATTGTTCTGGTCTATTATTGTCTCTGTTGTTGCGTAACCATTCCAATTACCTCCACCGCTATCATATGTCCAAACTAAACCAGTTTTGTGAGCCATACTACCATAAACTCTCATATTGCCCTTGTATAGACCGGAATAACTGTTGATTTTAATTTCGCCATCCTTGGCGATCATGGCAGCGTCAATTTCCATATTAAAAGGTGCATTTTTAGTCACCAATATGTCAGTTTGCGTGATGAGACCAATTTTATCTGATCCGTCATAGTTAGAATACTTAATGTTATTAGGGATAATCATTCTCTTTTTTTGACCACCGCTTGCCTCGGGATCACTGGCAATTATCGTAATTTTGTCCCTGTCGACCGTTCCTTCTACCCAAACATTATCCTCGATGAACACTACCCCGTCGGATGGATATGCATAAACACCGATTGCAGATTCTTCCGTAATTCCTAGTTCGGAACTATTATATTTGGTCACCTTTCTTAGCTCATAATCATTTGTTCTCAATATTAGATGGTAACCTTTTGCGCCTGTGGCATTGTCATAATAATCACCGGTACCATTGGCCACAATATCATTTCGAATGTTTACTATGTCAACATTTACCTGATTCATATCTATGGGTGTTATTGGGAATAATTTTGCTCCTCCATAAATACCAGGGCCAGCAACCCCAGGCTGATCACCAAACCATCCAGAATATGTCAGTTCAGTCGAAGAAGCATCCCCTGTTATCTCTCCCTGGTTGTACATGCCACTTCCGTTAACATGCACTGTCCCTGTAATCTTTTCTCCTGGCCCGATCCAAAGCTGACTTCCATTAACAAGAAGCGTGTATTTTGTAAAAGACGGCATGCCAATAGTAGTAATTACTGTCCTTATTGGGCTCTCTCCGTTTACTTTCCCTATAGACTTTACAGTTGTAACGGAATCGCCTGCTGAGGGAGGTGTAATATATAACGAAAATGTCCCTAGGGCTTGTCCCGATTGATCCTTATAGTCATGAGTAAAGGGACCATAAGGAGCACTGCCAACACAAGGGTTCCCGTCGCAATAATCGCTACTATTATGCGCCAAATGCCACAAATAATAATTGACTCCTGCCTCAGCGATCGACATTGATGTAATTCTTTTATTGTGTAAAGTAGCCATTTTTACATTGGATAAGGCAAGAGAAATAATAGCTGTTACAAGCGCAAAAAACAAAACTGACGAGATCAAAATCACCGGAAGATAGAACCCTCTTCTTCGACTATATTTTTTTGAATTTAAGTTTAATATTTTCATTATGTACCCAATCATCTCCTTTAGTATCTGTAAATCTGTTCAATCTGTAATCTGTATTTATAAATTGTTTTTCATATTTCTAAGGCTTATCTTTGTGACTTGAGTTATCGGCGCTGGTGGCAATTCACCATTTTTGTCCAAACTAATAGTAAGTTCAACCATTCTAACAGAAGCTATATTAAAACTATCCGTTAATTCGATATTTGCGCCATCAAAGTATTTAAAGATCGTTGTAGTGTTTGTAATATTATCAATTATCAAATCAATTGATTCATTTTCAGTCGGATAAGTTATAATGGGGAAACTTCCAGACGGTTCAGTGATGCCGACCTTAAAACTTCCTCCATCGACAAAATATCGAACTTTTACCGGTGCTTCACTAACCAGATCAGTGTATCTCAAAAAACTGAATTCGCTAGAATCCGCGCTCTGTATTTCAATAGCTGCTCTTGCTCCCCTCTCAAAGGTTCTCATCGCTCCAGCCGCATTCTCTTCCAAGAGAACGCTTTGCCGACTTATTCGATAAGAAGCTAGGCTTCTAGTTAGGAAAACGGAAACTAACGCGGCTATGATCATAACAAGCGCCGTCACAACAACCATTTCTATCAATGTAAACGCTTTTTTATGTACCATTTACTATCTCCAGACCATTTAATTGCCTTACGGTTCCTCCACTATTGCTAATCTCAATATCCCAAAAACCCAAATCAGCTCCCGTTAAATCAAGATCAATGTCGATATTAAACTTGTTATTGATAGAAACAGTTCCGTTAATTTCTGCGCTTGTCAGTGAATTGATTAATTTAGCCGACGTACCAGATACAAAGTTATCTCCAATTAGAGCGATAGATAACGGTTGGTTTGTAATGCCAGTGATTGGCTCAGCGCTACTTATTATCGGATGACTACCGGAACTTGTTATTACCAAATTAACTGCCAAAGTTGAATCAGCACTCAAACCTACCGGTTGGTATGGCGAAGTAGACACTGTGCTGGATCCTGGAATCGTAATATTGTACTCACCAAATTCCATATCGGTTAACTCAACACTTCCACTTGAATCAGTATTTACATCAGTCACAAATTTTGGAGTACTAGGATTAAAATATATCTCTTTCACGCTTTCGATGTGCACTTGTTGATTTATAACAGGCTGACCTTGTGTATCTTTGACATTTATTATCATGCGGCTCAATTTGTCAATTTTCAAAGTTTGGACTGTCACCTGTTGTGCCAATACATTCACATCGGGAAATAAAGCGTTTGGATTCTGGGCGGTTCTTGGATAAGTCGCATCGATTGAATAACCGTCTTTGCGCGCCTTTAGATTGTAATTGTTATGCTCATCTGGCGGCAGGTTGGGAATCATAACACATCCGTCAATACCAGTAACTGCCTGAATTGCAACTGGAGGAGATACATTCGGATTATTGATTTCAATATTTGCTCCAGAAAGAGGCTGGTCAGATGCATCGACTACGCATAGCTTGATAATCCCACTATTCCCTGGTGTTTCTGCTGCTTTGGCAGAAAAATTGGAGGTCAATCTCGATAGATGCCCATTCATTCCAACTTTCGAAATAGTGACTTCGGCTTTTTTGTAATCATAAGGATAGAGATCTTGCGGTTTACCGGCTATTGTTCCATCAACATTTCCATCATACGAATCATCAATATAGCTAATAACTATATGAACATTGAATTTTATTCCGTGCCTGACTAATTCTTCATTGTCTACAATATCTCCCGGTGGATATATTGCGCCACTTTCTGTAGCTAGATCATCATAAGGTAGATTCCTAAGTTCCTCCATCCTCTCATTTGCCAATGCTACACTGGTTATTTTAGCTCGAGCCAGTTCTATGCTTTTAAAGCTCGCGGAATAAGCAGCCAAAACGGCAGCAGAAACTACGGCAACGACCAATATATCGATCATAACCTCGATTAGAGTGAACCCTGCTTTAAAGTCAACTTTTTTGATCAACCCCTCCATATAATTCTTTACAATTATACAATAAAAATGATACTAATCGAACTAGGATTGAATTTTTGAGTTGTTTTTGTTATTATACATATGTTAAAAAACGAAATAAGTTATGGGCGCGTAGCTCAGTTGGTTAGAGCACGTCACTGATAATGACGGGGTCGGAGATTCGAGTTCTCCCGCGCCCACCAAAAAAAGATCAATTATTTGATCTTTTTTTAATAAGAACATCATTATTCAAACTTAAGGAAGAATTAGTTGCTTGTTTCCCCAGTTATCATTCGGACCAGGATTCACTTCCAAATTTGTTCCGATTATGAATTCTAGTTCTCCCAATGCTTTTGTTCTGGCATGATACACATAACCCAAATCCTCCGTTGGACCATCCCCTAAATAGTTGGCAGAACCAGGAATAGCCAGAGAAGCTTTTTCTTTATTTATTGGATCTAATGGGATCTCTTCTATATACCCACCACCAACGAGCGTGTCATATATCAAAGTGTCATGACTCCCCGATCCTCCACCCGGGCCAGTGCACCAACAATTATTGGTCCAAGTAGGTGCATGACGAGTATCCCACACCGAAAAGAAATCATGACCAGATGCTGACTGATCATAAGGATACTGATCAAAATCAGATTTATACAAACCAAGCGCAGTTTTGACAGCATCTAAATCATTTAGCCTTTTGGCATCTCTCGCTTTTCTTTTACTTTCCAAAACATTGATCATAACAAAAGTGGCCAATATTCCGATTATCACCACAACAACCAGTATTTCGATTAAAGTAAAACCTTTTTTGCGCAAATGCCCTCCTTATCCTTATTCTATAATAGAACATCCATAGAAAAATCACCAGTATTTTTAGCTTATAAGTTCCAAAAGTGCTTTTTTATTGATATTCCAATCTGCATAGCTATAATTAGTCAGCTCTACGGTTACAGCAGCATCTCCTCCAGCTTCTTCTACGAACCATTTTGTTGCGGTACCATAAAAATCCCAACTCGGATCGTTATATAATTGATATCCGGTTTTATTTGAATACCAGGTAGCCAAATTATATGATGCAGTATGATACTCAGGGTTAACAAGAGCCCCTTTTGCGTGAAATGATATCATCCGCCTTGGCTTATACTTATTAACTATATCTCTTATAACCCTGCTTTCTGGTTCAGAAAAAGGCTCTTCTCCAGCATAATTATCTACGCTACTATCGCTGTATTTACTCCATCCTTTTGTCGGAAAATTAAGATTAATATTTACATTGTTAGCATTCGCCTTGTCAATGCGGTCGTAATAGCCGTCAGGATTAGATATCGGCAAAATTATAACTTTCATATCATCTCCCACTAAATTCGGATCCTTTTTTATCTCGTCTACTAACGCATTCATCAACTTACCAGAGCCCATTTCATTGCCGTGAATCGATCCGAACATAAACAAGCAGTCTTCGCCATCACCAAAAATGTAACCTTCTATCGGCTTTTTATCTACTGAATATCCAAAAATGATTGGATTAGTAGTTATTTCGCTATCGTATTCTTGTTTTTGTTTTTCTACCGATTTTTCCGTTTCTCCGCTATCTTCGTCTTCCATCTTAGCTGCGGATGGTATTTCATCTAGGATCAAAATAGGACCATTCTGTTCGTCTTTCGTAAAAAAATGACTAAAATATGTCGGCCAATAAAAAAGAACTGCCCAACTTATGACAATCAATAGCCCCAACAGGAATGAAATAATCTTGTGCTTATGAAAGAATTTCACAATATCAGCTTAACAACAAAATCAATTATTATCATTATTAAAAATCGTTATACCGGAATTTTATTGGCTTCTAGACTCTAAATTCAAAACGTTCCATCAATTTCCTTAATTTTAATAACTTAGAAGAATTAAAGTGTCAAATAAAACTTTGAAATAGTGATTGCTTTCCGTACGGATGTAAAGTGACGATTTTGAGCAGAAAAAGATTAGTGTTCAGAGGGAGTTTATCCCGAAAATTAAAAAAATGCAGCCTGAAAGGAATGTTTTCCTAACGGCTGCAAACCGCCTACGTTTTGGTGTAAGCGATACTGTTTGTTGTCGATTTTAGCCTGGCCACCCGGGCATACGTCTGTTTGAGATGGTTGTACCTCCAAAGTTCCTTCGCGGAGACGTAGTAGAAGGCAACCGATGACCTCCAGGCGACTGGGGATGAGCTTTTCAATATCTCTCTGCTTCTGCCGCTTGGGATGTCATAGATAGTCACACCGCGTCGTTTCCCTTCCTCGTACGCAAACACCAGAAGCCCGCTGTCGGGCGTGGTGTCAATCTGGGTAATTCTCCGGTGGGGGAAGACTATGCCGAAACGTCCGCTGTTCGTTAAGTTGCCAACTTCGACATGTTGCGTCCGTCCATACACAGGACATGCAACTTTGTTATTCTCTCCATAGAATGAACATAATTGCGTGATTGTTCCATAGTCAAGGTTGTCCTTAGATTTCTCTTCCATGAAGATGTCTTGGCCGTTGACATAGGCAACTTTGCCACTCTTCAGGAAACAAGGATACCTTCCTTTCCATCGTCTCGTTGGATGAGGAGTGTCTGACTTGAGATTTATCAGGTATATGTTTCCGCCACCTGAATACACAAGTCTGCTTCCGTCGGGGGACCAGCGAAGAGATCCAGGATCGACCTCGCGGCCAATCTTTATGCTTTGGATCTCCTGCCCGGCACTTTTTGCCAGATCCGTAATTCGGATTAGATGCTCTGTCTGATCTATGTAGGCGAGGCGGTTGGCCAAGCTTGGCATGACAGACGAAACCATCATAAGTACTGTTGCTGCGATCGCTAGATAAAACTTTCTCATCAGGAACCCCTTTCCAGCTGTGTTGAGAGTGAAGTTAGTTTTGCGCTCAAAATATTATAACAAAAAACTAACGAAGGTGCAATATGTCCTGTCCTAAAACAGGTTCAGGAATAAAAAAATCACACATTTCTGTGCGATTCCATACAATTCGTATATTCGTAATTCGTTTGAATTCGTAATCCGTATGTTTTTCTTTTCCAACTAACTAGTGATAAGTACGAAGTCACATCTATACTCGAAGAACGAATATAAATGATCGACCATCTCTCAACGGTTATAAATAACCGAGAGATGCTCCTTAGAAAGGAGGTGATCCATCCCCACCTTCCGATAGGGATACCTTGTTACGACTTAGTCCTGATCACCGATCTCACCGTGGTGCCCTGTTGGGCCCTTCGGGTGCTACCGGCTTTCCTGACTTGACGGGCGGTGTGTACAAGACCCGAGAACGTATTCACCGTAGTATAGCTGACCTACGGTTACTAGCGATTCCGACTTCATGAGGGCGAGTTTCAGCCCTCAATCCGAACTGAGGATAGTTTTGATGGGATTAGCTCCACCTTGCGGCTTAGCGACCCTTTGTGTCTATCCATTGTAACACGTGTGTAGCCCAGAACGTAAGAGTCACGCTGACCTGACGTCATCCCCGCCTTCCTCCGACTTAACGCCGGCAGTCTCGCATGAAAAATACAACATGCAATAAGGGTTGCGCTCGTTGACCGACTTAACGGGACACTTCACAGCACGAGCTGACGACGGCCGTGCAACACCTGTCTTAGGGCTCCTTACGGCACTCCCTGCTTTCACAGGGATTCCCTAGATGTCAAGTCCTGGTGAGGTTCTTCGGTTGTTATCGAATTAAACCACATGTTCCACCGCTTGTGCGGGTCCCCGTCAATTCCTTTGAGTTTTAGCCTTGCGGCCGTACTACCCAGGCGGCATACTTAACGCGTTAGCTTCGAAACGCAGAGGGTCGATTCTCCACATTCCTAGTATGCATCGTTTACGGCGTGGACTACCGGGGTATCTAATCCCGTTCGCTCCCCACGCTTTCGCTCCTCAGTGTCAGGTAATGTCCAGAGGACTGTCTTCACCATTGGCGTTCCTTGTGATATCTACGCATTTCACTGCTACACCACAAGTTCCATCCTCCCCTACATACCTCAAGTCAGATAGTTTTGGATACATTCCTCCAGTTGAGCTGGAGTATTTAATATCCAACTTGTCAAACCACCTACGAGCTCTTTACGCCCAATAAATCCGGATAATGTTTGCACCCTACGTATTACCGCGGCTGCTGGCACGTAGTTAGCCGGTGCTTATTCATCAGGTACCTTCAAGATTATTCCCTGATAAAAGAAGTTTACGACCCGAAAGCCTTCATCCTTCACGCAGTGTTGCTGCATCAGGCTTGCGCCCATTGTGCAAAATTCCCAACTGCTGCCTCCCGTAGGAGTATGGGCCGTGTCTCAGTCCCATCGAGGCTGGTCACCCTCTCAGGCCAGCTACCCGTCATCGCCTTGGTAAGCCATTACCTTACCAACTAGCTGATAGGAACAAGGCCTCTCCCCAAGCGCCTTACGGCTTTGATCTTTCGATGTTATGCAGGATTACCCCACCTTTCGGTGGGCTATCCTTCACTCGGGGGTAAGTTCCTTGTTATTACTCTCTCGTCTGCCGCTATATCGCTCGACTTGCATGTGTTAGGCACACTGCCAACATTAATCCTGAGCCAGGATCAAACTCTCCGTGTAGAACTCTGCTTCGCAAAAGCTAATCAGAGTTTATAGAGAATTTGATTTAGCCCTAAAGTTAAATCAAATATTTTCTCAAAAAAATTTTCCTAACAGATAATTACTTATCCATTAGGGGTTTCCGCACTTATCACTATTTAGTTGTAAAAGAACGAATATTTGAAACAGACAAAAACACAACCCTTTGACATGTTCGTCTATTTTTTAATTTCTAATAGGATATTAACTTAAATATGGAAAGATGTCAAGGATTTATGCAAATTTTTATATCATAATTCTAATGACGAACAAAAGTTTAAATGGCCTAACCTCTATTAGCCCTTTTGGGACTTAGAGCTTTAGTATTTTATTTGACATTGTTATTTGAAATTTGTCATTTAAACTGTCCATTTCCCATTTTTTTGAACTGTTTTCCCGTCCAGTATAATTTCACCATGATGCATATCTTTCACAATATCCCAATGCAATGCTGAATCGTTGCCTCCTCCATTCTCTTTATATGCCATGCCAAAGGCCAGATGAATTGTACCCCCGATTTTTTCATCAAAAAGTAAGTCGTTTGTAAACTTCTTTACCTTTGGATTCATCCCAATTCCAAGTTCGCCAACATACGATGCATTTTCATCAACAGATAACATATTCTTAAGGAACTTCTCATTTTCTTTAGCCTTGATTTTGATGGCTTTGCCATCCTTGAATTCTGCAAATATCCCTGATACCTTGTTTCCACTTCTAATTGCAGGATACTCAAATTTTATCCAACCATTTAAACTTTCTCGTACAGGTGCCATAAACACTTCACCACCAGGCATATTCTGCTCCCCCTTATCAGCTATCGCTTTTTTGCCATGAATTTTCATCTTCAAGTCAATATTTTTTCCTTGAAGACTAACTTCTTTTCCTTCCTGAAATATGCGTAAGGTTTTATCGATTTCTTTCCCTAGTTTATTCCAATCCTGCAAACAGGCTCCGAAAACAAAGTCCTCATATTCAGATAACGACATTCCGGCCTCTTGAGCTTTTGCCATTACCGGATATCCAACTGTACATCGCCATATTTTCTCACGCTCGCCTACAATATAGTCGATGATGGGTCGCATTATTTTACTGCGTTCGTTTATTTTTTTTGGATCAGCACTCGTGAGCTCTCTGGTATTTGCCGTCGTATCAATTCCAATATATTTTTGGGCATTTTTTACCGTATAATCAAAATACTCTGGAAATTTTTTCAGATGATGTTCTTTGGCATACTTGTAGTAAATCGAATTTATTCCAGGCACTGATAGACGCAATATTGGGTGTGCATCAGCTTTCAGCACTTCTTCATAAAGCGCAACAATAAATGGTTCTGCTTCAGTCGATCCCGAAATTACTACATTTTCATTTGGCTTTGTCTGCAATGAATAATTTACTACCAATTTCGCTAATTTTTTAGTTCTTTCATCAACCATAAAAAATAATTTGTTTAATTTTAGAGCTCATTTATGAACCATAACGCAAATAGATTATTATCTCAACTTCTTATGCTCTAATTTCTCTGGATATGAACACAATACTGTGTCAACAGGCTCAATACCACAAAAAAAGCTACAAATCGAAGTGTTTTTACTGCACATCGATGATTTTGGGTGTTCTCAGCTTCATTCCAAGGACATTTCCACTGTTTCCATGTAATATCTTCTTGGCTTGATAGATCGATATCCAAGTTAGCGCCACCGAATTTTTCAATTTTTTATTCATTAATTTCTCAATCTAATTATTACACCGAACTGCCTTACTAGGAACTGTTGCGATATCTATCCCACCACCTGCCCATAGTCGATCTGACTCAGCACAATGATCCAGAGAATCAGAAGTAACGCAACTATAATACTTAGAAGTCCTAATTGTTTCAGTTGGTATTGTATCATTATCCCGCACCGTTACCCTTATAGTGTCATATGAACTTTTCGAACCATTTATACTTCCATCGG